>JACCED012280512.1_pt1 | contig 25693 bp, 22 predicted proteins | sample 7455021 | NCBI WGS metagenome assembly JACCED01 (sample SAMN15323456, study PRJNA562643) | freshwater metagenome | isolation source: river surface water | place: USA:Blue River Watershed | collected 2017-08-19
AGCGACCCCGCGCGCGACAAGGCGGATGTGATCCTGGGCCTGGCACCGGGGGCCATGACGCGGCGCGGGCCAGCCATCCTGCAAGGGCTGGCCACCCTGGCGGCACCGGGGGCGATTTTATGGCTTGCCGAACCGGCCCCGGGGGCGCTGTGGAATTTCGTCTGCGGGCAGGATCCCAGCTGGTGGCAGGAAGATCCGGAAGGTGGGTTGGTCGATGGCCTTGCCTGGCGCAACGCGCTGACCCTTGCGGGATGGCAAGGCATTGAGCTGCGTGCGCTTACCGCCGCCCCTTGGCCAGCTTTGCTCTTGGCCGCGCGCATGGCTTTCCCCGTTGCCGCACCAAGCCCCATGGCGGAAAATCAGGGCCGCGTATTGCTGATGGCCGATGCCTGCGCGGCCGATCTGGCGTCGCCGCTCGCTGAAGCCCTCGCGGCCCAGGGCGGCAGCCCTGAAATCCTGCCGCTGCACCCGCCACCTGCGCCACACCAGCTGCGCGGCGCCAAGCTGGTCGTGCTGACCCGATTGGCCACGCCCGCCACCACCCTGGCCGCCATCAGCACGCTTGCCGCCGCCGCGGATGGCAGCGCCCATGGCTTCGTATTGGTTGCGCAAGCCGAAGAAGCCCGTGCAGCGGCATTAACCGGGCTTGGCCGCGTCCTGGCCAATGAAATGCCGCAACTGAAGCCACGGCGGCTGAGCCTGGCGCCGGAGTTGCCGCGCGGCCTTGCCGTGACGCGGCTCTGTGCAGAGCTCCTGGCGCGTCATCCGGCGCCGGAAGTCTTGCTGACCGCGACGGGCTGCTTCGCCCCGCATTGGCGCCAGGGCCTGCCCGCCCCGCCTTTGACGGCCCCGGCACAACTCGTCATCCGCAAGCCTGGGCAATTATCCAGCCTCTATTGGCAAAACACGCCCCTGAACCAGCGCCCAGGGTCCGGCGAAGTGCGCCTGCGCGTCATCGCCAGCGCGTTGAATTTCCGCGATCTGATGTGGGCCCAGGCAATGCTGCCAGAGGATTTATTGCTGGATGGCTTCGCCGGACCGACGCTCGGCATGGAATGCGCCGGTATTGTGGAAGAAGTGGGCGCGGGCGTGGCCCTGCAACCGGGCAGCGCCGTATTCGGTTTTGCGCCGGCTGCCCTGGCCAGCCATGTACTGACCCGCGCTGAGGCCCTGGCACCGCTGCCAACGGGTCTTTCGCCCGAGGCCGCTGCCACCATTCCGGTCGCCTTCATTACGGCAACCTATGCCTTGGAAACCCTCGCCCGCTTGCGGCCTGGTGAAAAACTGCTGATCCATGGCGGTGCGGGGGGGCTTGGTCTCGCGGCCATCCAGATTGCCAAGGCGGCGGGGGCGCTGGTTGCCGCCAGCGCTGGCAGCGCGGAAAAACGCGCCTTCCTTACCATGCTTGGCGTTGATCTTGTGCTGGATAGCCGCGATGCGGGTTTCGCCGATGCGCTGCGCGCCGCCTGGCCTGAGGGTGTCGATGTAGTGCTGAATACGCTGGCCGGTGATGCCATGGAACAAAGCCTGGCGCTTCTGGCCCCCTTTGGGCGCTTCATCGAATTGGGCAAGCGCGATTTCGCCGAAGGGCGCCGCGCGACGCTACGCCCCCTGCGGCGCAATGTCAGTTATTTCGCGGTGGATGCTGATGCCCTGCCACGCGCCAAACCTGCCCTCGCGCAGGCTTTGCTGGCGGATATCGCCGCCCGTCTGGCCGATGGTGTTCTTTTGCCCCTGCCCTATCGTGTTTTCCCACCTGAGGAAGTGGAGGCCGCCTTCCGGTCCCTGCAAGCATCAAGCCATATCGGCAAGCTGGTGATCCATCCGCCCCCATTGACAGAGCAACGGGTGAATAGCTGGGAAGCTGATGCGCAGGGGCTTTATGTCATTTTCGGCGGCACGGATGGCTTCGGGCTGGAATGCGCGAAATTCCTGGCGGCCAGCGGCGCGCGACGCCTTGCGCTGATCTCGCGCCGTGGCGGCGCAACACCTGGCATGGATGCCAAATTGCGCCTGCTGGCAGCGCTGGGCGCCAAGGCAACCGCGCATGGCTGCGATGTGACCGACAAGCCGGCCTTGCAAATATTGCTGGCGAAATTGCGCGCAGATGGCGCGCCGATACGCGGCATTGTGCAAGCGGCAGCGGTCTTCGCTGATGGCGCTGCCACGCAGCAGGATGCAGCGCGTTTCAGCGCCGTGCTGGCGCCAAAATTGATCGCCACAGAAATCATTGAAGACCTGACCGCCAACGACCCGCTGCATTTGTTTTTGCTGTTTTCTTCCGCAACCACCGCAATCGGCAATCCGGGGCAAGCCAATTACGTCGCCGCCAATGCCGCGCTGGAAGCCATCGCGCGCCGACGCCACGCGCGCGGCAAACCAGCGCTTGCCATTGGCTGGGGGCCCATTGCGGATGCGGGTGTGCTCACGCGCAACAAACAGGCGACAGAACATCTGGCACGGCGCGCCGGCGCGCGCGCCATGGCGGCACAACAAGCCTTGGGCTTGTTGCCGACCATGCTGGCCAGCGGTGCGCCGGTGATCCATCTTGCGGATATCGCCTGGGCGCAGCTGCGCAGCACACTCGCTCTACTGGCAGAACCCGCCTATGCCGCGCTGCATCAGGATGCGGCGGCGCATGATGATGCAGATCAGGATCTGCAGGCCAAACTACGCGCCCTGCCGGCCGAGACAGCGCGCGAGACAGTGCTGGCGCTGGCGCAGGAGGAAATTGCCAAAATCCTGCGACTGCCCCTTTCCGCCATCCAGGCCGAAACACCGCTGCCGGATCTTGGGCTGGATTCCCTAGGCGGTGTTGAATTGCGCCTTGCCTTGGAACGGCGCTTGGGCATCACAGTACCGCTTGGCGTGGTGAGTGCGGAATTGACCCTGGCGCTGCTCGTCAAACGCATGATGCCGGCATTGCTGGGGCAGAGCGGAGCGCTTGCCACGGCAGAAGCCCTGCTCGCTGCCCATGAAACGGACAATGTCTCATGAAAAGCGGCTTTGGCCTTTCTGCTGCCGCGCGCGCGGCCTTGCTGCAAAGGCTGACCCGGCAGCAAGATGACAAGCCCGGCAGCGCCGCAGCGCGCGCCTTTCGCGAATTGCCCGGCCAGCGCGATATGGCGATGATGCGCGACGCCGCAGATAGCCTTGGCATCGCCAACCCATTCTTCCGCCCACATGACGCCATCGCTGCCGCGCATAGCCGGATTGATGGGCAGGAGGTGATCAATTTCGGCTCCTACAACTACCTTGGGTTCAATGGTGATCCGCGCGTGATGACAGCGGCCAAGGCAGCCATTGATCGCTACGGCATTTCAACCTCTGCTTCGCGCATGGTGTCGGGCGAAAGACCCATCCATGCCGCGCTGGAAGCCGCCCTTGCGAAGCATTACCACGCCGAGGCTGCACTCACCTTCGTTTCCGGCCACGCCACCAATGTGACCGTCATCGGGCATTTGATGGGGCCACGCGATCTTATTCTGCATGATGCCGCGATCCATAATTCCTGTCTGGAAGGTGTGCGGCTTTCAGGCGCCCAGCGGATTGCTTTTCCGCATAATGATGATGCTGCAGCAGAGGAAATGCTGGCCAAGGCCCGCCGTGCAGCACGCCGCGCACTGGTGCTGATTGAAGGCCATTATTCGATGGATGGCGATATCCCCAATCTGCCGCGCTTCATTGCCCTGGCACGCCGCCATGATGCCTGGCTGATGGTGGATGAAGCGCATGCGCTGGGCGTGGTGGGCGCCAAGGGGCATGGCCTGCATGAACATTTCGGTATTGACCCGACCGAGATCGATATCTGGATGGGCACCCTGTCGAAAACCCTATCAGCGGCGGGTGGCTATATCGCGGGCAATGCGCAATTGGTGGAATGGCTCAAGCATTCCGCGCCGGGTTTTGTCTATTCGGTGGGGCTGGCACCGGCGCTGGCCGCTGCCGCGCTACAATGCCTGGATATTCTGCACGCCGAACCCGAACGCGTTACGCGCCTGCATGCTAATGCCGCGATCTTTCTGCGTTTGGCACGGGAAGCCGGCTTCAATACGGGCAGCGCCACCGCGCACGCCATTGTGCCCATCATCCTGGGGTCTTCCGTTACCGCCGCGCGGGCTTCGCAATTCCTCTTGTCGCGCGGGGTGAATGTGCAACCGATCCTGTTTCCCGCCGTGCCGGAGCAATCCGCCCGATTACGCTTTTTTCTTTCAAGCGAACACAGCACGGCGGATTTGCAGGCGGCGATCAACGCGCTGGTCGCATTTCGCGACCAATCATGAGCATAGGGCCCGCAGCTTTCCGCCGCAGGCCCTTTGCCGAAACGCTTATTACAGCTCCTGCTCCTCGCCCCAATCAGCGCTGGCGTCATCGCCATAGCTGGCCTGCGCATCCTGTGCTGCCTGATCGGGCTGCGCATCAGCCCAAGGGGAGGAAGAAGGCACGGCTTCCTGAGCAAAGCCGCCCGCTGACGCTGCCTGGGCCGCGCCACCGCTGCCCCCCAAGGCATTCATCAACATATTGCCAAGCACAATACCACCAGCAACACCCGCCGCTGATGCCAAGGCAGTGCCCATGAAGCCCATGCCGCCACGGCCCTGCTGTAGGGCCTGGGGATTATGCCCCGGCGGGTAATAGGGTTGCGGGCGCGGCGGCATGGGGCGCGGCGCCTGCCGATTACCGCCAAAAAGGCCACCAAATACCCCGCCACCACCACGCTGGGCTTCCGCGTCACGCCGCGCGGCTTCGGCTTCCCATTCCAACTGCTGGATACGGTTATTGGCTTCCACCAAGGCCGCTTCCTGCACAAAGGCGCTTTGGGTGATGCGATAGCGCGCTTCCGGGTAGCGGGCGAAAAGATCAGCGATCAAGCGATCCGCTTCCGGGTCCATCGGCGGCAAATTCGGCTTCTGCGCCGTGCTCGCGCCCCAGGGGCCGGATGGCGCCCCAGGCACCGCCGCCTGCCCACTCATCCGTTCCACGAAAGCGGTAATGATCCGCCTTTCCTCATCCGTCATGGTACAATCCTTCTCCCGACATGCGGGCTTCGGCCGGTTGGCTCCAGCCAGAAGCCCTGGTCGCGCAATTGGCCCACCATAGGCTGGCTTTCAAGCCAAGGCGGGGAATTTCATGGTCGCGCTATGGCGCCCCGATCTGCGCCGGCAGGCCCAGGCGGCGCCATTCAATTGCCGGGCAGCGATCCATGACAACCGTGAGCCCGGCCGCGCGGGCACGGGCCGCCGCGGCTTCATCGACAACACCCAATTGCAGCCACACGCTTTTGGCGCCGAGGCTGATCGCCTCATCCACCACTGCCCCGGCATCGGCGCTGCGCCGAAACACATCGACCATATCCAGCGGCGCCGCTTCCGCGAGGCGCGCCAGCGTCATCACGCCATGGATGGGCTTGCCAGCCAAAAGCGGGTTCACCGGCGCCACCTGATAGCCCCGGGCACACAAAAATCCGAAGACCCCATGGCTCGGCCGGTCGGGACGATCAGAAGCGCCAACCACGGCAATGCGCCGCGTGCGCAGCAAAAGATCACGAATGTCAGAATCGGTCATGCCCGGGCAGCATTCCATGAAAGCCCCAAAGGCGGGAGAGGGAGCAGGGCCACGGCCTTGATATTCGCTTTCGGGCCTAACGGCTGGTGGCGAGCGCCTGGCGCAGAAACACCCCAACCGGCACCATGCCGGGAATGACTTCCTGCACGAAAATACCAAGCCGGACGAGAAATGCCGTCAGGGCAGGCGGCGCTGCGGGGGCTGGGCCCAGTGCAGCAATCATCGCGGGCGCCGCATGACGCGCCGCCTGCACCGCTGCTGCGCGATACTGGACAAGACCACCACCGGCCTGAAGCGGCGCCAGTATCTCCGGCAAGGTCGCCAGGAAATCGGGCCATAGCGCCAAATGCAGGTAAAGGCTTGGCACCACGGCGGCATCGGAAAGCCCATGCGCCGCAGTCAGGGCGCGGATCACCGCCTGTTGTGCGGGCGGCAATGCCGCCATGCGCGGCAAGGGTTGCGGCGCGGGCAGCATGGGGCCGCGCGGCGCTGGCGCCAGCGGTGCCATGGGCGCCATACCCTGCTGACGCAGCAGGACCGCCGTCAGTACCGCAAGATTGGTCAGATTGCCGCGATTATAGATCTCAACCAATGCCGCGATCGCCGCGTGATCGCGTGGCCTTGGCAGGGTTGGTGGCGTGGGCAGCGCGATGGCGGCGGCAATCCCATCCCGCGCTGCCGCCGCAGCACCCGAAGCCAGCGCGGGCGCCGCCTGCACCCAAAGCCATTCCAGCACGCCTGGGAGGGCGGCGGCGTGACGCCAAATCAGATTAACCTGACCGATCCCCACCCCCTCATTCAAGGCGGCATAAATCGCGGCAATCGCGGGCGGCGCATCCGCTTCGCGGATTTCGGCAAGGCTGCTGGCAGACATGGTTCAGAATTCCTCAAAAATCCGGCCGCAGCCTTCGATTTTTTCATCAATGCCATTGGCGCGCAGCGCATGCCAATAGGTCGCCGCATTGATCGCCAGCACCGGCTTGCCCAACCAAAGCTCGGCCGCCGCCGCCACACGGATCATGGAAAGATTGGTGCCCACCTGCACAATCGCATCCACATCATCACCATCCAATCGCTTCAAGGCCGCCACGCATTCTGCCGGCGTCACCTGCGCAATACCGGTCCAACTGCGGCATTGCAGCGCGATATCACGCACCACGGTAAAGCCCATATCGCCGAAATAACGCGCCACTTCCGCATTCATCACCGGCCAATAGGGTGTCAGCACCGCAATACGCCTGATGCCACCAAAGGCGTTCAAGGCAGCGGTGCAGGAATGACTGCCAATGCTGATACCAACCCCGGCGACATCGCGCACCTGAGTGACGAAATCATCAGCGCCCTTCCGCCCACCAAAAAACGTAATGGCCGACATGCCCATCACCAGATAATCCGGATGGCAGGTCATCACACTGCGCACCGCATCCATCGTATTGCCGCTGATCACGGCAATACCGGCACGAAAACTCTCATTGGAAACCGCATCGGAATCCGGCGTGAAAATCCGGCTGTAATGGTTGGTGACACCCGCCGGGCGCAGTATGTCATAATCAGGCTGCACCACCGTATTGGTGGAAGGCCCCATCACACCAAAAAGCTTCCGCCAGCCGAGGATATCGCGGGACATGGGTAGCCTCCCTATGGTCATGCGAGATCATAACAGAAACGGGAGGGCTCTGCCCTCCCGCACCCACCCGCCAAGGGCCGAAAGGCCCTTGGAACCCGGGATTGGGCCTGGGCAGGGGCAAACGGGCACGCTAAAGCCGCCTTATGCGCTTTGAACCCACCCCCCGCCCCGCCCTTGCTGAAATCCCCGGCTCGCTGATCCGCGAGGTCTCCGAAGTCGGGCGATATATGCAAGATGTGATTCCGCTTTGGTTCGGGGAACCGGATACCGTCACGCCGGATTTCGTGCGTGAGGCAGCGAAGCTCGCGCTGGATGAGGGCAAGACCTTCTACGCGCCCAATCCGGGCATTCCGCCGCTCCGCGAAGCCATCGCAGCCTATCTTCAGCGCAATAATCGCCAGGTCGGTGCGGCGCGCGTCGCGGTCACGGCATCGGGTGTCAATGCGCTGATGCTGGTGGCGCAGGCGCTGCTTTCGCCCGGTGATCGCGTGGTCATCCCTGCCCCCGCCTGGCCCAATATGGATGGCATTGCCCGCGTGATGGGTGCGGAAGTGAGCGACATGCCGCTTCGCCTCATGAACGGTATTTGGCGCGCGGATTTGGATGAATTGCTGGCGGCCATCACGCCCCAAACCAAGCTCCTGTTCCTCAACAGCCCCGGCAATCCCACAGGCTGGACGCTGACGGCCGATGAACAGCGCGCCATTCTGGCCAAATGCCGCCAGACCGGCACCTGGATCCTTTCCGATGATGTCTATGAAAGGCTCTATTTCGCCGGCGATGCCGCGCCTTCCTTCCTTGAAATCGCCGATGAGCAGGACCGTGTGGTTTCGGTCAATTCCTTCTCCAAATCCTGGGCCATGACCGGCTGGCGCTTGGGCTGGATTGTCGCACCCCCAGCGCTGATGGATGCCATCGGCAAGCTCAATGAATTCAATATGTCATCCGCACCCACCTTCATTCAGCATGCGGGTGTGGTGGCCTTGGACAAGGGTGATGCCTTCATCGCGGAAACCCGTGCGCGCTACCTGAAGGCGCGCGATATCGCCCATGCCGCGCTTTCCGCCGTGCCGGGCATTACCGCGCCACGCCCGGATGGCGCGATGTATCTCTTCCTGAAGGTGGAAGGCTGCACGGATAGTCTCGCGCTCGCGAAATCCTTGCTGCATTCGGCACGGGTCGGCATCGCACCAGGGGCCGCCTTTGGCGCCGGCGGGGAAGGCCATTTGCGGCTTTGCTTCGCGCAAAGTGAGGCACGCATCCGCGAAGCGAGCGGACGGCTGGCAGAAGCTCTCAGCAAGCGCTGATATGCGCTACCGGCGCAATTCGCCCGCGAATTCCAGGATTTCGCGGGAGCGCGTGACACGGCTACCCCAGCAGCGATCAAATTCCGCGATCAACTTGGCCAGCGCAGGCGAACCCGGCAGGGCTTCAACCGCGGCCAGATCCGGGAATTCATAAAAGGCGAAATGCAGCGAAGGGTCGGTCTTGCTCCAGCAGCGCCAGGCATGGGCAACGCCGAAGGCCGTCAGCGCATCGGGCAGATGTTCCGTTTCATACCATTTATCAAAGCCCGGCCGATCCGCCGGATCCGCCACAACGGCACGCACCATGAAATAGGCTTTCGGCATGGTCTGCTTCCTTATTGCATCGCGCCAATATCCTGGCGCGCCCTTGGCGTGAGAGCCTAAGCCCAAGCCCGTCATGCAGCCAAGCCCTTTGCCCCTTTCAGGAACGGGCCTTCACAAGATAGCATCTGGCCTTCAACGCCCGCCCGGGTGATTGGGGGAAATGCCATGGCCATCAAGAATATTCTCTACATCATGTGTGATCAGCTGCGCTTTGATCATCTGGGCTGTGCCGGCCATCCCTTCCTGAAGACCCCGAATATTGATCGGCTGGCGGCACGCGGTGTGCGCTTTGATCATGCCTATGTGCAATCGGGGATCTGCGGGCCATCGCGCATGTCCGCCTATACCGGGCGCTATGTCTCCACCCATGGCGCCACGCATAATCGGGTGCCGCTTTCGGTGGGTGAAGTGACCCTGGGCTGGCATTTGCGCGAAGCGGGGCGGCGGCTGATGTTGGCAGGCAAGACGCATATGTTGCCGGATGCGCGCGGCATGAAGCGCCTGGCGCTTGATGGGCAGAATGAACTTGCCGTGCTGCTGCGGGAAGGCTGGTTTGATCTGATCGATCGGCATGATGGCCATCACGCTGAACCCGATAGCGCCTATGCCGATTGGCTGCGCGCGCAGGGGTACCAGTCCAAGGATCCCTGGACGGATTATGTGATTGCTGTGACCGATGAAAAAGGCAGAACGCAAAATGGCTGGAAGATGCGCCATGCCCGCCTGCCAGCACGGGTGCGCGAAGAACATAGTGAAACCGCCTATACCACGGATCGCGCCTTGGAATTCATCACCGCGCAGGGCAATGAGCCCTGGGTATTGCATCTTTCCTATGTCAAGCCGCATTGGCCCTATATCGCGCCGGCACCTTATCATGCGTTGTATTCGCCGGAAGAATGCCTGCCAGTGCGGCGCCATGCGGCGGAACGCGATGCTAACGCGCATCCGGTGCTGCGTGAATTCATGCGCGAAGAAGTGGCGGAAAGCTTCCAGCAGGATGAATGCATCGCCACCGTCCGCCCTGCCTATCAGGGCTTGATCGCCCAGCTTGATCACCATCTGGGACGGCTTTGGGATGTTCTGGAAAAGCTCGGCCGGTTTGACGATACGCTGATCCTCTTCACTTCGGATCATGGCGATTATCTTGGCGATCATTGGCTTGGTGAGAAGGAATTATTCCATGATTGCATCCAGCGCGTGCCTTTCATCCTGTATGATCCCGACCCGGCGGCGGATGCCACACGCGGGCGGGTAGAAACGCGCTTTGTTGAAGCCATTGATGCCCTGCCCACCATGCTGGACGCTTTGGCGCTTGATCCCGCCGAACACCTTCTGGAGGGGCGTTCACTGCTTGCGTTGACACGCGGGCAGGACATTGTCTGGCGCGATGCGGTATTCAGCGAATTGGATTGGACCTTCCGCGGCGCCCGTCGCCGGCTTGGCCTGCCCACGGGCCAGCACCATGCCTGGATGGTGCGCACAACGCAGTGGAAATATGTCCATTGGACCGATGGGCTCCGCCCCATGCTCTTTGATCTCGCAAAAGACCCTGAAGAGTTTCACGATCTGGGCGCAGATCCCGCCTATGAAGCGGTACGAGAAAGCATGCGGGAACGTCTTCTGGCCTGGTTCACCGGCCTCAAACGCCGCACCACGCTGACCTGGGCAGAGGCTGAATTCCGTACCGATCGGCACAAATCCGCCGGCGTTTTCTACGGAGAATGGTAGTAGCATCGCGCGCGACCGCAGGTTAGGCTTCCCCCAAAGGGCCATCCCCAAAAGGCCCAGGCAGGAGGAATCGCCATGGCGATGTCACGTCGCGCCATGCTTGGCGCTGGTGCAACTGCATTACTCGCCGCGCCGGCAGTACAGGCGCAGGAAACTTTCCCGAACCGGCCCATCCGCATCGTGGTGCCTTACCCGCCCGGCGCGATCAATGACATGCTGGCGCGTTGGGTTGCCGATAAAATGCCTGAAATCCTGGGCCAGCCTGGCGTGGTGGAAAATCGCCCTGGTGCAGCGGGAAATATCGGTACCACGCATGTCGCGCGTTCAGCGCCCGATGGCTATACGATTGGTATCGGCAATACGCCGATCCTGGCGGTCAATCCCTTTGTCTATGCCAATATGGGCTATGACCCACGCACGGAAATCAGCCTGGTCAGCATCGCCGCGCGGCTGATGAATGTGCTGGTGGTCAATCCGAATAGCGGCCTGACGAGCCTGGCGCAGATACTTGAACGCGCCCGAGCCCAGCCGGGGCGCATGACCTTCGCAAGTTCCGGCAGCGGCAGCAGCCCGCATCTTGCCGGGGAATTGCTCAAGCACATGACGGGCGTTGACATTACCCATGTGCCCTTCCGGGGCGGCGCGGCATCCGGCACCGAAATCATCGCCGGGCGCATCGATATGCTGATTGATAATGTACCGAATTCCATCGGCCATATTCAGGGCGGGCAGATGCGCGCATTGGCCGTGACCGGCGCGCAACGTGATCCCGCCTTGCCCGATGTGCCCACATTCGCGGAAGCGGGCGTACCGGGTTTTGATATGTATCTCTGGTTCGGTTTCATCGCGCCACTCAATTTGCCACCGGCGGTGCTGGAAAGACTCTCAACCGGCATTCGGCGCATCGTCACTGAAACCGATATGGCTGAGAAAATTCGCCGCCAAGGTGCCGAGGTTTGGTATCAGAACCCCGCTGGCATGCGCGCCGCGCTGGAAGCGGATATGGCGAAATGGTCGCCTGTGGTTCGCGCTGTTGGATTGAAGGTTGAATAAACGCTCCACCGCGCCGGTATTTTGTAAAGGCGCACCCAAAATGGGGAAATCATGCCATGTGCCGTTGGATCGCCTATGCCGGACCTGAAATCTATCTGGAAGATCTGTTGTTTCATCAGGAATATTCAATTGTTCGCCAAAGCCTGAATGCGCGGGAATCGGTTTTCACCACCAATGGCGATGGGTTTGGCGTTGCCTGGTACAGCAAGCGCACCGCGCCTGGCTTGTTCAAGGATATTCTGCCGGCCTGGAATGATACCAATCTGCGCTCACTCGCGGCGCAGATTCAAACCAGAATGTTCTTTGCCCATGTCCGCGCTTCCACCGGCACTGCGGTGACACGCACCAATTGCCATCCCTTTACCTGGAAGAATTGGGCCTTCATGCATAATGGCAAAATCGGTGATTGGCATCTCTGCCGCAAGGATATGGAAGCGCTGATCAGCCCGGAATTCTATCCGATGCGCCAGGGCACCACGGATAGTGAGGCATTGTTCCTTGTCGCCCTCAGCCTTGGCCTTGCGCAGGATCCCAAAAAAGCCATCCAGGATACGCTACGCCATGCGCTCCGCCTGATGGATCGGCACAAGGCACGAGAACCTTTGCGCGTTTCACTCGCGGTCACAAATGGCGCGGAAATCTGGGCCTTTCGTTATTCAAGCGACCAGCAATCGCCAAGCCTTTACGCCGGGGCGCCAACCACCCGCGCGCTGGAACAGGGCGATCATCACATCCATACCATCGCGTCAGAACCAACCGATACAGACCCATCGCGTTGGTTCAAGGTGGCGGAAGCGACTGGCCTGCATTGGACACCGAGCGCTTTGCAGGATTTCGCCATTGCGCTTTGAACCAGCCTTGGCGCAAAGGGCGCTTCAGGCAAAGCGTGCAGCAGCATCCGCAGGATCGGCCTGATCCTTTTTGGCCCTATGTTTCAGCGCGTCTTCGCGTGCTTCCAGCACCTTGCGCCGAAACCCGAAGGGATCCTTGATCAACAAAGCGCCCGGCGTCTTGGAAACGCCGGTACCCGAAAAGGACAAGGCGCCTACATTCAATATTTTGCCGATCAGGTTCTGATTCACCAAGACACCTTCGACCCGTTCGATATTCAATTCACTGGCGTTGGTTGAAATCACGCCTGTTTTGTAGACAACGCGCTGATTGGTGACAGCAATTTCGGTGGTCTTGAGTTTTAGGAAATTCCAGATGGCCCACAGGTATATGGCGCAGGCGGCATAAATCCCGAACAGGTCAAACACCAGGATCAACGGGATGGTCGCCAAGGTGGCGCTGGTCACACCCAAATAAGCGACCCAATGCGCCCCGGCGCCTTGAATCAGTGTTTCAGATGGTCCTAGGGTTTTGAGCGTGTATGACATGACCGATTGTTCAGTTATATTTAGCCCAGGAAAATAATCAATGTAATTGTCGTTTTTATACTTGGCCCAATACCCACATTTGATAGGCTAGCCGCCACATCAAAATCCATGCGCGGCGGCAAGCCTGCCCGGTTGGCCAGGAGGAAGACCTCAGTGAGCGATATCAGCGGTGACGCCTTCGGCCAGGGGTCCAAATTATCCTTCAGTTTCGGGCCGCGTCCGGCGGAACGCAAAAAACACAAGCCGGTCCTGTGGTATGCCGCTGATCTTGGCGGCGCGGCGCAGGATATCACCGTCACGCCCGATACGCGGGATCAATTACTGCCGAGCCTCGCAGCCGGTGTGGCCTTTACGGTGCCTAACCTTCTGGGTCAGCAGCCACAATTTCTGCACATCACCCTGAAGCCACAGACCTTGAAGGATTTCAGCCCAGCCGCCGTGGCAGCGGCCATTCCTACCCTCGCCACGGGGCTGGAATTGCGTCGCCGCGCCGCCAATGGCGAAACACGCGAAGCCCTGCGTGCAGATTTCGCCAGCCTCGACCATTTATTGGCGGAAGTCGCCGCCGCCAGCGCTTCCAAGAGCCGATCGGAAAAAGCCAAGGAAGCGGATCTGGACCGGCTTTTCGCCATGCTCGATACCGGAGAGGAACAGGCGGGGGGCCCCGGGGGCGGCGCTGATGGCGTGGACCGGCTTTTGGCGCGCCAGATTGCCCTGATTTGCGAAGCCCCAGAACTGCGCCGGCTTGAAGCAGCCTGGCGGAGCCTGTCCCTTATGCTGGCGGCCTGTGATTCCCGTTCCGGCATTGTGTTGCGCATTATCGCCGCGCCGGCCGAAAGCCTGGCTGACCAATTGCTGGCGGCCTTGGCCACCAGCCCCGCCGATGGGCAAGCTTCCCCCGATGCCATCATTTTCGCTGAAGCGTTGGACCCAAGGGGCCAGGGGCGGGAGACCCTTGGCGCACTTTGCGGCGGTGCCGCGGATGCTTCGGTGCCGATCATTGTCGATGCGCCAGCGGAGTTGCTGGGCCGCCCGATGAGTGACATCGCCACCATGGATGACCCCGGCGCGCTTTTGGCCGGGACGGGTTGGGAAGCCTGGGCTGGGCTGCGGCAGCAGGAAGAAGCGCGCTGGCTCGGCTATGCCTGGAACCGCCCATGGCTGCGTGAAGCCCATGACCTGACGCAGGATCGCACGCTGCGCATGGCGCCCGGCACCAATAGCCTTGGCGCACCGCTGGCCGGCTCGGCCGCGGCGGTGATTGGCGCGCTGATTGCGGCAAGCCTGGTGCGCTGCGGTTGGCCGAGTGAAATCCTGGTGGGTGATGGCGCGGAAATCGCCGGCCCCGCCGTGGTTGAACGCAGCTTGTTTGGCGGGCGGCGCGCCGCATTGCCGGTAGAAACCGCGCTGAACACGGATCAGTTGAAAAGCCTGGCGGATGCGGGCCTGATTGCCCTTGCAGGCAGGCCGGACCGGGATGGCATTTTCCTGCCCGTGGCGCAAAGCGTGAAACGCGCCGGACAGATTGGTGGTGATTCGCAATTGGCCCGGCATTTCGCCAGCCTGCCTTATGGCTTGGCGGCAGGGCGCGTGGCGCGGGCTGTCTTGCAGCAGCATGAAGTCTTCTCAAAGGCAGAAGACCCGGCGGAAACGCTGCGCGCCAGCCTGGCGATCATGATGGAAGATACCGGGCCCGGCGCCGAGGTAGAAACCGCGATCGAAACCGATGCGGATGATCCCGATCAGCGCCTGATTACCTTGCATCTGGTTTTCGGCCGCAATGTGCTGAAGGGCGCGAGCCTCGACATGGCGCTGCCCTTGGCGTGACGCCATACCAGATAACGCGCTGCACAATGCAGACCCAAGTGCTACTTTCTTTCGCACCAGCGCTTGGCATGATAGCCTGAGAGCTCTGGTCGGTGCGGGTTTGTTGAAGGATGCCGGCCACATCAAAAGGGGTGGACATGTTTTCGCATATTTTCGTCGGCGCGGATGACGTTGCCGTTTCCAAGAAATTCTATGATGCGGTGCTGGGCGCCATTGGCGTTTCGGAAGGCAAGGCCGACCCCAAGGGGCGGGTCTTCTACCGCACACCCACCGGGACGCTGGGCATCAGCAAGCCGATTGATGGCAAGGCAGCGACCCATGCCAATGGCGGCACGATTGGTTTCGCCTGCGACAGTCCGGAAAAGGTGAAGGCGTTTCATGATGCCGGCGTCGCGAATGGCGGCACCAGCATTGAAGATCCGCCCGGCTGGCGTGAAGGCGGCGCAGTGCGCCTCTATCTGGCCTATTTGCGCGACCCTTACGGCAACAAGCTCTGCGCGCTCCATCGCGGCGGCTGAAGCCGTAGCAGGATTGGTTTTGGCGGAACCGCTTGGCGGTTCCGTTGACTGGGCGCGCTGATCAACGTGCCCAGTTCCTGGCGGCTTCAATCCGCCTTGATATTGGCAATGCGTGCCACTTCGGCCCAGGCCGGCACTTCTTCCCGAATACGCGCAGCAAAGGCCGCCGGCCCCAGCCATTCCCGGCGCGTTGCCTGGGTCGCCAGCTTTTCGCGAAATTCCGCTGTGCTCGTCACTGCCTGCAGATCACGCGCCATACGTTCGACCAAGGCGGGCGGGGTCTGGGCCGGGGCCAGCACGCCATACCAGGTACCGGAATCCGGCACATCGAAGCCCAGTTCGGCCAGGGTTGGGATATCCGGAATTTCCGGCACACGCTCCCGCCCGAAAGCCACCAAGGGGCGCACCTGACCATTCCGATAGGGCGCAATGCCGCCCACAATGGTCTGCATGAAAAGCGGCACCCGGCCAGCCAACACATCCTGCAAAGCGGGCGCCGTGCCGCGATAGGGCACATGGGTGATATCAATCCCAAGCGCGCGCTTGAGGGTTTCGCCACCGAAATGCCCGTTGCCGCCATTGCCCGTGGTGGCATAGCCCAATTCGCCCGGCTTGCTGCGCGCCGCCGCCACCAGATCCGCGAGGCTTCGATAAGGCTCATTCGGCCCGACCCAGAGCACATTGGGCGAAAAGGCGATCATCGCAACGGGTGTAAAATCACGTATCATGTCATAGGGCAGGCGATAGAGCCCAGTATTCATCACGATGTTATTGCCACTAAACAGTAGCGTCATCCCATCGGGCGGCGCCTTGGCAACGAAATCCGTGCCGATCGTGCCATTGGCACCACCGCGATTATCGATAATCACCTGCTGCTTCCAGGCGGCCGCGAGCCCCGGCGCAATCAAGCGGGCGACGAAATCCGTTGGACCGCCAGGCGGGAAGCCAACCACGATGCGCACTGGCCGTTCGGGCCACACATTTGGTGTTTGCGCCATGGCAGCGACGCTGAAGGCCTGGCCGAGGATGACCAGGGCAAGCCATAACAGGCCGCGCCAAACGCGCCTTGGTGCCACGCCAATCATGCTTCCCCCCGCGGTTTTTCAAACCATCTGGGGCGATACTACATGACCCAGCGGGCCGGGAAAGCCTGAAGGTCCCTGGTGTTCAGGGCGCTGGCGCATCCGCTTGGCGCCCTGCGCGCCAACGCGCAAAGGCCAATTCGGTCGCCGCATAAAGCGCCGTATCAGTCACTGCCACCGTAAGCGCATAGGCTGCCGAGGCTGCCGCCTCACCTCCGCCCAGAAGCCGGCCCAGCATGAAGCTCCGCGCCGTGCTTACCACACGATAGGTCACGGATTTATTGGTGATGAGGTCGGGATTGGCGCGATCAGCATCGGCGGGCAGCATGCTCTCCCAGGCATATTCATGGATGGCATAGGCAAGGCCAGCCGTTGTCAGGCTCACCAGGAATAGGCCACCGGCCAGCGTCGTCGTGCCACCAAAGAAACCGACGAATATCCCGGTTTCCAGCGCGGAAGACATGAGTTCAAAAGTGACAGCCTTGGTCGCGAGCAGGGACCAATCCACATCGGGCGGCGGCACAATCGGCGCCGGTTCGCTGGCCCAAAGCTGCGTCGCCAGCAAACAACCGACAAGGATGCAACTTATCAATGATTTCACTTTTGCATTCCGCGGAAATTGAATGCAGTGAGCCTAACACAAGGCCCAACCGCAAGGCCAAAAACATCTTCTTGGTCTGAGAAGACGGATTTTTTGCGCATCAGGACAAGCGCCATCTAGTCATCGCCACTGAGATCGCCAATTTCCAACCGATAGCCCATTCCATAAATCGAGCAGATAACTTCCTGCTCACCGATGATTTTTGCGATTTTCCGCCGTAGATTCTTGATATGGTTGTCAATGGATCGATCAACCACCTCGTCCTTACTATGAATCGCATCCAGGAGTTGGTTGCGAGAGAAAACGCTGCCCCTGCGATTGTTCAGTGTATCGAGTATTTTGAATTCTTTTGGTGTAAGCTCCAACGGCTGCCCCAGAATCCTGACGCTGAAACGATCACGATCAATGTCAATTTCCTTGAACTGCGCCGGTGCAGACATGGCAAATTTTGTCCGACGCAAAACCGCCCTTATGCGTGCCATAACCTCCCGCGGGCTGAACGGTTTGCAGATATAATCATCGGCACCAATTTCCAATCCGATCAGGCGATCAATTTCCTCAACTCTGGCTGACATCAGGATAATGGGAATCTGGGAAGTTCTGCGGATCTGCTTACAGATTTCCAGGCCATCAAGCCCCGGCAGCATGACGTCAAGCAACAAAAGGTCCGCATGGTGTGCCGCAAGCCATGGAAGCACCGCATCACCGCGTGACAGAGCGTGGCCGACAAAGCCTTCGCGGTTCAGATAGGCATTGAGCACGTCTACGATAGGCGCTTCATCCTCAACGATCAGAATCGATTCGTTACTCACGGATCAAGTTCCTAGCGCTGAGCGGGCAACTCGACAGAAATAGAAAGCCCACCAAGCCTTGAAGCTGATGCTGAAATATGCCCGCCATGCGCTTCAACAATACTTTTGCATATGGATAAACCAAGGCCAGAACCGCCACTTTCGCGTTCCCGCGATCTTGAGGAACGATAAAATCTATCGAATAAATGCGTCAAGGAATATTCATCCACGCCAGGGACCGAGTCCTCAAAAATGAGTCGGTAATTCGTGTCATTGCTGCGAAGACTAATGCGCAGCACGCCCCCGATTTCCGTGTAGCGTAGACTATTCTCCAATAGATTAGTCAATAATTGCCGGATCCGATCAGGGTCGGATACGACCAAGGCATGCCGGTTCGGGACCAAGTCTGTTTGGCAAGTAATATTCTTGGTCTTATAGCGGGCGGCGAAACTTGCCAAAGCCTCCTCAATCATCAGTACAAGATCCAGGCTCTGCTTATTGAAGGCCAAAGCACCGGCATCGGCCCGCGCCAGATCATGCAGATCATCCACCAATTTGCTCAGTAATAAGACCTGTTGATGCATTGATCGCAACAGCTTTTCATCGGCCACATATACGCCATCCTGTAGCGCCTCAATTTGTGCGCGCAGCACTGCAAGGGGGGTGCGCAATTCATGAGAACTATCGGCCACAAAATTACGCCGGCTTTCTTCAAGCGCACCAAGGGCTTGGCTCAATTGGTCAAAATCACGCAAAAGGCTCCCAATTTCGTCTGAGCGCGTTGAGTGAAGTCGCGGGGAATAATCGCCACGCGCCAATTGGCGTGCTGCCCCTGCCAGTTTACGCAACGGCGTGCCAAAATGCCGCGCCAGAAGAAAGGCCGCCAAAAGCGACAAAAGCAGCCCTGCCGCACTGACCATATAAAGGGCATTTGAACTATCGCGAAAAAATGCCTTGTCGACATCCGAAGATAAGATCGGCGTGGAGACCACCAGAAAGCCAACGGCCTGACCGTTATGCAGAATCGGACGCCGCGCTTGGCCTTCAATCATTCCCGGGGCCTTCCCAACAAGTACGACACCATCGGCTGACAGCAACGCAAGAGTTTCCAGCAATGGCGGCAAACCACCCGGCGGCGGGGGTGGCGGTGGTAACGGCGGTGGACCAGCAGGAGGGCCGAGAGGCCGCCTATGACCATCAGCTGGAGGGCCCGCATGCGGCCCCATCCTGGGTGGAGGGCGTCTTAGCCCCCCTTCCGCTTGCCTAAGCAACAGCGACCAACGCCGCGGATCCTTCTGGAGTATGGTCCAGCCCCCCTCAAGGGCATAGATTTGCTCTAGATTTTCCCGAAGCGATTCGACCCTTTCGAGTTGCAATTCACTCACATAATTCGCAAAACCACGCCGCAGGGTCAGTTGTGTCGCTGCCATGATAGCAGCGATCATCAACGTAATAATCAGGAAGACCGCGATGAAGATTCGTGTCGCGATATTCAGGCGCATGATTTTCCACTCTGCATGCAGAGGCTATTCATCTTCAGGCAAACCTGCCAACACAGCAATACATCTTTCTTGTCATTCACGGATGAATATCAAAAGAAGAAGGTTTCAAGGCGTGGATATCCACGCCTAAAAGCGCAATATGATCACCGTTAAAATCAATGATCGTATCCTGGCCATTATAGACCATCCGCAGATCACCAAAGTCGCGCGGCGAACAGGTCGCGAATTCCAGCTTATCGTCCATGACGTTGAAATCAGTAATGGTGGCCCTGATTCCGGCCTGGCCGAAGAAAAATACATCGGCACCGCCAGCGCCGGTCAAGATCTGGACTCCCTGGGCAGCCACCAATAAATCTTCCGCCTGCCCACCAATAAGGGTATCCGAACCATCCTGCCCAATGATCAGTTGATGCATCGCGCCCTCAACGGCCGTCATCGCCCCAGCGGCGCCACCATGCCGGTCGTAGGCAAGAAAAGCATCATCCTGCATATACTGGGTATCCGTATTTCGCAGGATAAGATCAGAAAGGCTGGTATCCTTTATCATCTGCAGCGTGCGTGGATCAAAGCCCTGATTTTCGTAGTACAACCTATCGCCATCTCGCAATGCTTCAAATTGCCGCGCAATGATTTGCGTGAAGGTAGACCCCATCATCGAACCAGGCAGATGTTTTTCCGCCAGACCACCCAGCCATAATTCGACTTGATCGACCGAGCCATATACGGAAGCCAAGGCATCCCGGAGTGATGCATCATCGGTCAATGCGTCGAAATTCTCATAACGCGCCAAGCCAAGCGCGCTTCTGGTATCGTTCAGGCTTCCCAGGCCCAAATCCCTCCCGCGCTGGATATTGAGCGCCGCAAGGTCAAGCCCTGCACCGGGGCCAAAAAGAAAATTCCGCAAATCATCAACAATATTTACATCAAGTGCATTGGATTTTTCGGAGGATAGATAGCGTAATATGGCATCCGCCCCACCATTGGCTGTGAATGCTTCCGGCGGCAGGAAGAAGGAATCCTTCAGCGAAAGCGCAGTGGTCAGGGCGCTACCATTTTCAGCTATCTTGTTTATTTCATCTGTCACCAAGGAATGCCCAAAGCGAAAAGCCGCCCCAGAGAATTCGACAGAAATGGATGCATTTACGTTTGGGTTATAGCCGCGATACGGCGAAATGGCCTGTTGCCCAAGGAGATGAGGAAGAAATTCGTCAAAAGTGATATGCTCAATCTCCGCCGTCACGATGGCTCGTGCGTTTTGATAAAGCGTTTCGCCCGTCCAGTCTTCATGGAGCGCGTGAAGGCGCGCGACCTGAAAATTATGCTCTCGCACAAAAAGGGTCTGTAAGGCGATCAGAGAAGGATTTTCCTGGACACGGATATCTCCCGCCTGGAAGGAACCACTCACAATCGGGAGATTATTGCCCGCTGAAACAGCAAGCCGGCCATCATCCATCCGCAGGCTCGTCGCCGTGGCGCTATCCGATCCATACACCATCGATGCATCAAGCCAACCGGTAACAGCATTTTTCTGAATTGCCGCCACGCCATCATGTCCGGAAACAGGGTCAATCACCGAACGTGTCATGGATATCTTCTGGCCGGGGGTGAATACGCCATCATCCGCCGGGACCGTGATATCAATATGCGTGAGGTTATCGGTCAGGGTAAGGTCCAAATCATGATCGATAAACTGCCCCCAGGCATACAGAAGCGCTGATACACCCTCAGGACTTACGGCATTTGGCCCGGCGACAATAGCATTGCTGATTGCGCGGGCATTTGGCGCTTCGATCAGGCTGAAAACACCATCCTGATAATTCGCCGGGCCAATGCGCACGTAATCCGCATTGGTCACATTCATTTGGGATGTGGCGTTTTGATTGCCACTGCCGTCAATACTGCGGAACTCCAACACATGCGGTGGCGGATGTTGCGGGCCGCGACCTTCCGTCCCTGATGGTGGCGGCGGATGCCCAAACCCGGCTTCGAAAGCAGCGACACTATCGGGCTGCGTGATGGCTTCTTCCGCCCCCCCTTCATCATGGTAGGTGCCTGGACCAGCGGCCAGCTTGCGATGCTGCCCGGCAAGTAATGAGGGTGATGTCTGCGGAGGCATTGGCCAACTCCCCAATAAAATGAAGTAACTGCCGTTTGGCACCAATGAACCCCGACCCCTGAAAAAGGCCCGGCCTTCATCGTTGGAAGGAAACGTAACGGCCGATTTTGGAGAGACGATATGCGAATAATGTAGAAATTCTGTATTTTATAAATAATTCAATATATTTCTTTTCTATTTGCGAAATTTCGTGGCTAGATTATTTAAAATAACTTATCTGTTGATTTCACAAAAATTATCTGATGTCGGAGGCGATGGCGCGGCTGCATGCAGCCCAGCCCAAAGGCTCATGGTGGGCAGCGCCCCGATCGGCACCGCAGACCACCCGTCGTGCAAGTTTAGCGATCCAACATGATGTGGCCCAGGAACAGCCCCAAGCACTATTGGGAAACAGGGACCATGGATGAGGCAGCCGGCCAATGGACGCTTGGACCCTGCTCAGATTTTGCCCAGTTTTTCGTGGCAAACACAGGCAAAAGAGCCTTTTCAGGTTCATTTCAGCCGTGGCGCCGAAGTGGCGCCTTTGCGTTTTCCTGAGAGATATTATGGGAAAAATGGTAGCGGCGAGCGGACTTGAACCGCTGACCCCGGCATTATGAGTGCCGTGCTCTAACCAGCTGAGCTACGCCGCCAATCAGGAACCGGGAGTTAGGCCGCTGCCCGGTCAGTGTCAACCGATGACCGCGCGCGGAGGAAACCGCCACCCAAAACGCGGTCCCCATCATACATCACGCAAGCCTGGCCGGGCGCGATCACGCCCGGTTCATCCAAAACCACGCGCAGCAGCCCTGCCGCGCCATCCCAGGAAACCTCGGCAGCGCGCGGCACTTCGCGGGCGCGCAGCTTCACGGCGCAGCGCAGTGGCGCGGCAGGCGGGGGGATCAGCCAATTCACCTCCCCCACCTCGGCGTCCCGCCGTTCAAGGCCCGTGCGCGGGGCCAGCACAATCCGGCGCTTCGGCGCATCCACCGCCGCGACATAAAGCTTCTGCTCCCCATCCCAGGAAGCCTGACCGAGGCCCCGCCCCTGACCCACCGTGAAGCCGGAAATCCCGCCATGCTGGCCCAATACCCGGCCATCGGCGTGGACGAATTCACCCGGTTCTGCTGCATCGGGGCGGAGCTTCCCAACCAGCGCGTCATAACGCCCGGCCGGCACGAAGCAGATATCCTGGCTATCGGGCTTTTCCGCGACCGCCAGCCCAAGCCTGGCGGCGGCAGCGCGCACGGTCGCCTTGTCTGGCATATCCCCCAAGGGGAAGCGTGCCATGGCGAGCTGCGCGCGCGTGGTGGCGGCCAGGAAGTAGCTTTGGTCGCGTTCCGGGTCCACGGCGCGGTGCAATTCCGCGCCATCCGCGCCTTCAATACGCCTTGCGTAATGGCCGGTGGCGAGTGCTTCGCAGCCCAGATCCTCGGCCATCGCCACCATGTCGCGGAACTTCACGGTCTGGTTGCAGCGAATGCATGGCACCGGCGTTTCGCCGCGCGCATAGCTATCGGCAAAATCACGCATCACATCGCGGCGGAAAATCTCTTCACGGTCCAGCACATAATGCGCGATGCCAAGCCGATCCGCCACGCGCCGCGCATCCAGAATATCCTGCCCAGCGCAGCAGGCGCCCTTTTTCTGCAAGGCGGCGCCGTGATCATAAAGCTGCAAGGTGGCGCCTATCACCTCATGCCCGGCTTCCTGCAGCAGCGCGGCGACCACGCTGCTATCCACCCCGCCCGACATGGCCACCAGCACGCGCATCTTCAGGCCCGCCCCGCCGCATCAAGCCCCTGCTGCCAGAAGCGCTGCTCAAGCCGCGCCGCTTCGGCGAAATCCGCTGCCAGACGGGCAAAACGCGCTTCCCCACCATGGGACACGCCAAGCGCATCAATCCGCCGCGCCGCCGCGTGGGCCATTTCCTGATAGGAAGCGGCACCGTAAGTATCGATCCAGGACTGATACGGGTTGCCATCACGCTGCCGCGCCGGGTCTGCCAGGATGCGCAGCGCCACTTGAGCGTAGCCTACCGTGCAGGGCACCAAAGCCACTTCCAGATCCAGGATATCGCCGGCATAGCCACGATCCAGAACCCAGCGCGTATAGGAAACCGTCTCGGCACTTTCCGGCACGGATACCACTGCCGCTTCCGAAAGCCCCCATTCGGCGCAGTATTTCAGATGGAGCTTGGTTTCATCCAGAATGGCGAGCACTGCCGCCGCCTTGTCGCGCATCGCCGCCAGGCTTTCGCCCTTCAGCACCGCAAGCGCCTTGGCGCGGGCAAAATGGATCAGAAACAGGTAATCCTGAATGAGGTAATGCTGAAACGCCTTCAGCGGCAGAGTGCCCGCCGAAAGCTGCTGCACAAAGGGATGCCAGGTATAATCGCGCCATTCGGATGCAGCGGCGGCCGACAGCTTGCGAAACAAGCCGCCTTCCGCGCCGAATTCATCCCATGCTGCGGCCACGCCTCAGCCGCCCGCGTTGCGCGACCCGGCGGGCAGCTTCACCACCAGCCCATCAAGCGCTTCCGTCATGATCAATTGGCAGCCAAGCCGGCTGGTTTCCTGCAGGTCAAAGGCAAGATCGAGCATGTCTTCCTCATCCTCGGTCGGCTTTGCGAGTTTGCCGAACCAGGAAGGGTCCACAATCACATGGCAGGTGGAACACGCGAGCGAGCCTTCGCAGGCGCCTTCAATGTCAACGCTGTTGCGATGCGCGATTTCCAGCACGGAAAGGCCAAGCGGGGCTTCCACTTCCTTTTGCGTTCCGTCGCGTTCGATGAATACCATTTTCGGCATGGCTAATCACTGGCCTTGTCTGTTGCGGAAGCTGCGCGGTGCCAGGAAGCGGCAAGGCTTGCCGCGGCCAGTTCCGCATCGGCGGGCGAGGTAAAGCGTCCCATCCCAATCCGCAAGGTGGCCCGGGCGGCGGCGGGTTCAAGCCCTATGGCTTGCAGCACGTAAGAAGGCTCGATCTCAGCCGAGGAACAGGCCGAACCGGTCGAGACACACACAAGCGGCGCGCCGGCCATGATGGCCTGGGCGGAGACGCCGCCCGGAAAGGTTACATTGAGGTTGCCCGAAACCCTCGGCGCGGCTTCGGCATTGACCACCAGCCCCGGGATTTCGGCGCGGAGCTTGTTGAGGAAGATCTCGCGCTGGCCGGCGATGCGCCCGGCATCGAGCAGTCCTTCAATGGCGGCGATCCGGCAGGCCTCCCCAAAGCCCACCACCAAGGGGGCGGGCAGCGTGCCGGACCTGAGGCCCCTTTCCTGCCCCCCGCCAGAAAACAGGGGGGCCAAGCGCATGCGTGGTCGGCGGCGGACATAAAGCGCGCCAATGCCGCGCGGGCCATAGACCTTATGGCCGGAGAGCGACATCAGATCAGCCTGGATTTCCCCGACATCAAGCGGAATGCGCCCGGCTGCCTGGGCGGCGTCAGTGTGAAACGCCGCGCCCGCTTCCTTCACAATGGCACCGAGCGTGGCCAGGTCCTGAATGACGCCGATTTCATTGTTCACCGCCATGATGGACACCAGCAGGGTGTTTGCATCACAGGCGGCGCGCAGCACTTCGGGGTCCAGCAGCCCATCGGCGCCAACCGGCAGGATGACAGGCTCGAACCCCTCCCGCGCCAGGTCACGCACGGATTCGAGGACGCATTTATGCTCGGTCGCCAGCGTGATGATGCGCCGGCGCGGATCGCCCTGGCTGGCGGCAAAGCGCGCCGCCCCCTTGATGGCGAGGTTATTTGCCTCAGTCGCGCCAGAGGTCAGGATGATTTCGGCCGCTGAGGCGCCGATTAATTCGGCAATATATTCGCGCGCCTGCTCCACGGCTTCGGCCACGGCACGGCCCAGGGCGTGTTCGGCGCTGGCGGGATTGGCGAATTGCGCTTCCCAAAAGGGGCGCATGGCCTGGAGCACGCGCGGGTCCACCGGCGTGGTGGCGTGGTTGTCCAGGTAGGTGGGTTGGTTGGGCAGCGACATGGTGGGAAGATGGCCCCGAAGGCGGCGCGGGGCCAGACCCTGTTTGCAGCTTTCAGCGCTTTCGCGCCGCAAGCTTTTCGCGCATCGCGCCCCAGGCCGCCAAAAACCGCGCCGCTGTATCCTCTGGCGCGTTCCACGGCAGCGAAACGCGGATTGCCGAGGCTGCTTCCGCACCAAAGCCCATCGCGGCCAGCACATGGGATTGCCGCACCTTGCCCGATGAACAGGCCGCACCGGCCGAAACCGCCACCCCCGCCAGATCCAGCGCAATTACCTGGGTTTCCGCCGCCACAC
>JACCED010429732.1_pt1 | contig 25684 bp, 21 predicted proteins | sample 7455021 | NCBI WGS metagenome assembly JACCED01 (sample SAMN15323456, study PRJNA562643) | freshwater metagenome | isolation source: river surface water | place: USA:Blue River Watershed | collected 2017-08-19
AAATCCTCACCGACCCCAGCTACTGCCAGCAGATCGTCACCCTGACGTACCCGCACATCGGCAACTACGGCGTCAACGTCGAGGACATCGAAGCCGACAAGGTCCATGCCGCAGGCCTCATCATCAAAGACCTGCCGCTGCTGGCGTCCAACTTCCGCTCCAGCCAGTCGCTGTCCGACTACCTCCAGGCCAGCGGCACCGTGGCGATCGCCAACATCGACACCCGCAAGCTGACCCGTGTGCTGCGCACCAAGGGCGCCCAGAACGGCGCCATCGTCGGCCTGACTGTCGGTGAAAAAGTCACGCAGTCCGTCATCGACCAGGCCATAGCCGCCGCCAAGGCCGCACCTTCGATGGCCGGTCTGGACCTGGCCCAGAAGGTCAGCGTGGCCCAGGGCTACGAATGGACCCAGACCGAGTGGAAACTCGAGTCCGGCTACGGCACCCAAACCGCCCCGAAATTCCACGTGGTCGCCTACGACTTCGGCGTGAAGAAAAACATCCTGCGCATGCTGGCCGAGCGCGGCTGCAAGGTCACCGTGGTGCCCGCGAAGACGTCGGCGGCCGAGGTGCTCAAGCACCAGCCCGATGGCATCTTCCTGTCCAACGGCCCGGGCGACCCGGAGCCTTGCGACTACGCGATCGCCGCCGTGCGCGAGCTGATCGAGACCGGCATCCCGACCTTCGGCATCTGCCTGGGTCACCAGATCATGGCCCTGGCCTCGGGCGCCAAGACCTTCAAGATGAAGTTCGGCCACCACGGTGCCAACCACCCGGTCAAGGACCTGGACAACGGCCGCGTGAGCATCACCAGCCAGAACCACGGTTTTGCCGTGGACGAAAAATCGCTGCCCGCCAACCTGCGCGCCACGCACGTGTCGCTGTTCGACGGCACGCTGCAGGGCCTGGCCCGCACCGACAAGCCCGCGTTTTGCTTCCAGGGTCACCCCGAAGCCTCGCCCGGCCCGCACGACATCGCCTACCTCTTTGACCGCTTCACGGCGTTGATGGAGAAAAAATAAATGCCCAAGCGTTCAGACCTCAAGAGCATCCTCATCATCGGCGCCGGCCCGATCATCATCGGCCAGGCCTGCGAGTTCGACTACTCCGGCGTGCAGGCCTGCAAGGCCCTGCGCGAAGAGGGCTACAAAGTCATCCTGATCAACAGCAACCCCGCCACGATCATGACCGACCCGGCCACAGCCGACGTCACCTACATCGAGCCCATCACCTGGCAGACGGTTGAGAAGATCATCGCCAAGGAGCGCCCGGACGCCATCTTGCCGACCATGGGCGGCCAGACCGCACTCAACTGCGCGCTCGACCTGTGGCACCACGGCGTGCTCGACAAATACAAGGTCGAGCTGATCGGCGCCACGCCCGAAGCCATCGACAAGGCCGAAGACCGCCAGAAATTCAAGAACGCCATGACCAAGATCGGTCTGGGTTCGGCGCGCTCGGGCATTGCCCACAGCATGGACGAAGCCTGGGCCGTGCAAAAGACCGTGGGCTTCCCGGTCGTGATCCGTCCCAGCTTCACGCTGGGCGGCACGGGCGGTGGTATCGCCTACAACGCCGAAGAATTCGAGACCATTTGCAAGCGTGGCCTGGAAGCCTCGCCGACCAAGGAGCTGCTGATCGAAGAATCGCTCGTGGGCTGGAAAGAGTACGAGATGGAAGTCGTGCGCGACAAGGCCGACAACTGCATCATCGTCTGCTCGATCGAAAACCTCGACCCCATGGGCGTGCACACCGGTGACTCGATCACCGTGGCGCCAGCCCAGACGCTGACCGACAAGGAATACCAGATCATGCGCAACGCCAGCCTGGCGGTGCTGCGCGAGATCGGCGTGGACACGGGCGGCTCCAACGTCCAGTTCTCGATCAACCCCAAAGACGGTCGCATGATCGTGATCGAGATGAACCCGCGCGTGTCGCGTTCTTCCGCACTGGCCTCCAAGGCCACGGGTTTTCCGATCGCCAAGGTGGCGGCCAAGCTGGCCGTGGGCTACACGCTCGACGAGTTGCGCAACGACATCACGGGTGGCGCCACGCCCGCGTCCTTCGAGCCCTCGATCGACTATGTGGTCACCAAGATCCCGCGTTTCGCCTTCGAGAAGTTCCCGACGGCCGACAACCGCCTGACCACCCAGATGAAGTCGGTGGGCGAGGTCATGGCCATGGGCCGCACCTTCCAGGAATCCTTCCAGAAAGCCCTGCGCGGCCTGGAAGTCGGCGTGGACGGCATGAACGAGAAGACCCAGGACCGCGAAGTGCTCGAAAAAGAGCTGGGCACGCCCGGCCCCGAGCGCATCTGGTACGTGGGCGACGCTTTCGCCCAGGGCATGAGCGTGGACGAAGTCTTCGCGCTGACCAAGATCGACCCCTGGTTCCTGATCCAGATCGAAGAGATCGTGAAGATCGAGCTTGAGCTGGAGCGTCACCGCCTGAACGACCTGAGCGCCGACGAACTGCGCACGCTCAAGAAGAAAGGCTTCTCCGACCGCCGCCTGGCCAAGCTGCTCAAGAGCACCGAGGGCGAGGTGCGTGCCCGTCGCCACGCGCTGAACATCCGTCCGGTTTACAAGCGCGTGGACACCTGCGCGGCCGAGTTCGCGACCGACACCGCCTACATGTACTCCAGCTACGACGAGGAGTGCGAGGCCGAGCCGACCGACAAAAAGAAGATCATGGTGCTGGGCGGTGGCCCGAACCGCATCGGCCAGGGCATCGAGTTCGACTACTGCTGCGTGCATGCCGCGCTCGCCATGCGCGAAGACGGTTACGAAACCATCATGGTCAACTGCAACCCCGAGACCGTGTCCACCGACTACGACACCTCCGACCGCCTGTATTTCGAGCCGCTGACGCTGGAAGACGTGCTCGAAATCGTCGACAAGGAAAAGCCGACCGGCGTGATCGTGCAGTACGGTGGTCAGACGCCTTTGAAACTGGCGCTTGGCCTGGAGGCTGCGGGTGTGCCCATCATCGGCACCAGCCCCGACATGATCGACGCCGCCGAAGACCGCGAGCGTTTCCAGAAACTGTTGCAAGAGCTGGGCCTGCGCCAGCCGCCCAACGCCACGGCCCGCACCGAAGCCGAAGCGCTGGAGCGCGCCGCCGAGCTCGGTTACCCGCTGGTGGTGCGCCCGAGCTACGTGCTGGGTGGTCGCGCCATGGAAATCGTGCACGAGCAGCGCGACCTCGAGCGCTACATGCGCGAGGCCGTCAAGGTCTCCAACGATTCGCCGGTGCTGCTCGACCGCTTCCTCAACGACGCGATCGAATGCGATGTGGACTGCCTGCGTGACCCCGCTGGCCAGACCTTCATCGGTGGCGTGATGGAACACATCGAGCAAGCCGGTGTGCACAGCGGCGACTCCGCCTGCTCACTGCCGCCGTACTCGCTGTCCGCCGAGACGGTGGCCGAGCTCAAGCGCCAGTCGGCCGCCATGGCCGGCGCGCTCAACGTGGTGGGCCTGATGAACGTGCAGTTCGCGATCCAGAACGTGGGCGGCAAGGACGTGATCTACGTGCTCGAAGTCAACCCGCGTGCCTCGCGCACCGTGCCCTACGTGTCCAAGGCCACCGGCATCCAGCTGGCCAAGGTGGCGGCGCGCTGCATGGCCGGCCAGACCCTGGCGCAGCAAGGCATCAGCAAAGAAGTGACGCCGCCGTACTTCAGCGTCAAGGAAGCGGTGTTCCCCTTTGTCAAGTTCCCCGGCGTCGACACCATCCTCGGCCCCGAGATGAAGTCCACCGGCGAGGTGATGGGCGTGGGCAAGACCTTTGGTGAAGCCTTCGTCAAGAGCCAGCTGGGCGCCGGCACCAAGCTGCCGCGTTCGGGCAAGGTCTTCCTCACGGTCAAGAACGGCGACAAGCCGCGCGCCGTGCAGGTGGCCAAAGAGCTGGTCGCCCTGGGCTTCGAGCTGCTCGCCACCAAGGGCACGGCGGCGGCCATTGCCGAGGCGGGCGTGCCGGTGCAGCAGGTCAACAAGGTGACCGAAGGCCGCCCCAACATCGTGGACATGATCAAGAACAACGAAGTGGCCATGGTCATCAACACGGTGGAAGAGCGTCGCAACGCCATCGCCGATTCGCGCCACATCCGCACTTCGGCCCTGCTGGCCCGCGTGACCACCTTCACGACGATTGCCGGTGCCGAGGCGGCCGTGCAGGGCATGAAGAGCATGGACAAGCTGGAAGTGATTTCGGTGCAGGAAATGCACGCCCAGCTGGCCGTGGCCTGAGCCGGCAAGTCGCCATGGGCCGCGTTATGATGCGGCCCATCGACCACAGCAACCCCCCGCAACCGCCGAGCTTCGCGCCCGGCGGTTTGCTTTTGGAGAGAGACCGATGTCCACCATTCCGATCACCAAACGCGGTGCCGAAAAGCTCAAGGAGGAGCTGCACCGCCTCAAGACCGTGGATCGCCCCGCGGTGATCCAGGCGATCGCCGAAGCGCGTGCCCAGGGTGACCTGAGCGAAAACGCCGAATACGACGCCGCCAAGGACCGTCAGGGCTTCATCGAAGGCCGCATCGCCGAAATCGAGGGCAAGCTGTCGGCGGCCCAGGTCATCGACCCCGCTTCGGTCGACGCCGGTGGCCGTGTGGTGTTTGGCGCCACCGTCGAGCTCGAGGACGAGAACAGCGGCGACGCTGTCCGCTACCAGATCGTCGGCGAGGACGAGGCCGACCTCAAGCTCGGCCTGATCAACATCAGCAGCCCGATCGCGCGCGCCCTGATTGGCAAGGAGGAGGGCGATGTGGCCGAGGTGCAGGCGCCTGGCGGCGTGCGGCGCTACGAGATCGTGGGGGTGTCTTACCAGTGAGCCTGGAGGCGCCCCGGCAGGGGCGTGGGCTTCACTCGTGCCAGTGCTCGGCCACCCAGGTGGCGGGCCGGATGTAGCGGAAACGGCGGTTGCGCCGACCGGCCAGCGCATCGGGTGGATTGCACTCACCGTGGAAGATGACGATGCGCGCATCGTCGGGAATGAAGGGCGCGGTCCAGAAATTGGTTGGCCAGCTCGGGATGCAGTCGTATTTGAAGCTGGGGCACCAGGCCTTGGGCCAGTAGGCCAGCAGGCCCTGGCGGTGCATGTAGTCCGAGAGGTAGGACTGCTCGTTGCGGTGCTTGCGGCGGATGTCTTCGACGTTGGCGCGAAAGTACGCCAGCACATCCGGATGCGCCCCGAGCTCAAAACGGTAGACCGAGGAATTGCCGGTGATGCGTCCCGGATTCAGAAGGCGGTCGTAGTCCTTGATGATCAGGAAGCGGCCGGGATGCTCAAAGAAGCCATCGAGGCTGCCGACGATCACCACGTCCACATCGAGGAACAGGGCGGTGCCGCGCAGGCCATGCAGATCTGGCGCAAAGGTGACCAGTTTGGTCCAGCCGCGCTCGGGAATGCCGGGCGGCAGGTCCAGCGCCGGAATCGGCAGGCAGCGCACCTCGGGCGTGATGCCCTGCGCGTCGTCGGTCAGGCACACCATCTGGAAGTCCAGCGTGAGGTGGCGCCGAACCATGGCGTAGAGCCGGTTGACGTACTCGGGACCGTATTTGGTGCCCCATTTCATGCAGATGACGTGGCGCGTCTGCGCCTCGGAGGGGCGGTGGCTTGGCTCCATGCGGTTCAACCGAGGTTGCGTTTCTTGACCGATTTTTGCTTGGGCTTGGCGCGCTTGACCTGGCCGCCCGAGGTCAGGCGCTGGTTGCCCAGCACCCGCAGCATCTTGACTTCGGGCTTTTGGCCGCCGCGTTTGCTGAACTTGAGCACCTTGAAATCGCGCGGACCGGGCATCCGGTCTTCGTCGAGGGCCTTTTCCTTCTTGGGCTGTGGGCGCCAGAGCACCAGCAGCTTGCCAATGTGCTGGATGGGGGCGGCATTGAGCTGGTCGGCCAGCTGCAGGAACATGGCTTCGCGGGCGGCGCGGTCGTCGCCGAGCACGCGGATCTTGATCAGGCCGTGGGCATTGAGGGCGGCGTCGGCTTCCTTGACGACGGCGGGCGTGAGGCCATCGCCGCCGACCATGACCACGGGGTCGAGGTGGTGCGCTTCGGCGCGGTGAACCTTGCGCTCGGCGGGGGTGAGTTGAATATGGGGCATGGGGCTATTATCCCCGCTTGGACAGGAATCTATGAAAGTCAAAACCAAAAGCAAGAAGGTCAACAAGGCATGGCTCAACGACCATGTGCATGACCCCTATGTGAAGCTGGCCAACAAAGAGGGCTACCGGGCCCGCGCCGCTTACAAACTCAAGGAAATCGACGAAACCCTGAACCTGATCCGGCCGGGCGATCTGGTGGTCGACCTGGGTTCGGCGCCGGGGGCCTGGAGCCAGTATGTGCGCCGCAAGCTCTCGCCCCAAGGCGCGGCCGTGGGGGCGCTCAATGGTGCCATCCTGGCCATCGATCTGCTGCCGATGGAGCCGATCGAGGGCGTGCAGTTTTTGCAGGGCGATTTTCGCGAGACCGAGGTGCTGGCCCAGCTCGAGGCCCTGGTGGGTGGACGCAAGCTCGATGTGGTGGTCTCGGACATGGCGCCCAACCTCTCGGGTGTGGCCTCGGTCGACGCCGCACGCATCAGCCACTTGATCGAATTGGCGGTTGATTTCGCCCAAAGCCACCTCAAGCCCGAAGGGACGCTGGTGGTCAAGGTCTTCCATGGCGGCGGCTACAGCCAGTTGGTGCAGCTCTTCAAGGACACGTTTCGGGTGGTCAAACCCCTCAAGCCCAAGGCTTCGCGCGACCGGTCTTCCGAGACCTTTCTGGTGGGCATGGGGCTCAAGGCCTGAGGTCCTGATCGGCGCCTGGCGCAATTCCCACTGGCCTTCAAGGCCAAAAAAGCACCCGGGTGCGGATCTGTGCCGCGCTCAGGCCTAAAATGACCCGCATTACAAGAGTTTGACTGGAGCCCCGCTTGAATAACCCCTGGTTTTCCAAAATTGCCGTCTGGATGGTGATTGCCATGGTGCTGTTCACTGTTTTCAAACAGTTCGACAGCCGTGGCGTGGCCGGTGCCGGCTACATGGGCTACTCCGACTTCCTCGAAGAAGTGCGCGCCAACCGCATCAAGAGCGCCACCATCCAGGAAGGGCAGGGCGGCACCGAAATCGTGGCCGTCACCGTCGACGACCGCCGCGTCAAGACCACCGCGACCTACCTGGACCGCGGGCTGGTGGGTGACCTCATCAACAACGGCGTCAAGTTCGACGTCAAGCCGCGCGAAGAAGGCTCGCTGCTCATGACCTTGCTGGTCAGCTGGGGCCCCATGCTGCTCTTGATTGGCGTCTGGGTCTATTTCATGCGCCAGATGCAGGGCGGCGGCAAGGGCGGCGCCTTCAGCTTTGGCAAGTCCAAGGCCCGCATGCTCGATGAGAACAACAACCAGGTCACCTTTGCCGATGTGGCCGGCTGTGACGAGGCCAAGGAGGAGGTCAAGGAGGTTGTCGACTTCCTCAAGGACCCGCAGAAATTCCAGAAGCTGGGTGGGCGCATCCCGCGCGGTCTGCTGCTGGTGGGCCCACCGGGCACCGGCAAGACGCTGCTCGCCAAGGGCATCGCGGGCGAAGCCAAGGTGCCGTTCTTCAGCATCTCGGGTTCGGATTTCGTGGAAATGTTCGTCGGCGTGGGCGCGGCCCGCGTGCGCGACATGTTCGAAAACGCCAAGAAGAACGCCCCCTGCATCATCTTCATCGACGAGATCGACGCCGTCGGCCGCCAGCGTGGCGCCGGCCTGGGCGGCGGCAACGACGAGCGCGAGCAGACCCTCAACCAGATGCTGGTCGAGATGGACGGTTTCGAGACCAACCTGGGCGTGATCGTGGTCGCGGCCACCAACCGCCCCGACATCCTGGACGCCGCGTTGCTGCGCCCGGGCCGCTTCGATCGCCAGGTCTATGTGACGCTGCCCGACATCCGTGGCCGCGAGCAAATCCTCAATGTGCACATGCGCAAAATCCCGATCGGCCAGGACGTCAAGGCCGAAGTGATCGCCCGCGGCACGCCCGGCATGAGCGGTGCCGACCTGGCCAACCTGTGCAACGAAGCCGCCCTCATGGCCGCACGCCGCAATGCCCGTGTGGTCGAGATGCAGGACTTCGAGAAGGCCAAGGACAAGATCCTCATGGGCCCCGAGCGCAAGAGCATGGTCATGCCCGAGGAGGAGCGCCGCAACACCGCCTACCACGAGTCGGGCCACGCCCTGATCGGCAAGCTGCTGCCCAAGTGCGATCCGGTGCACAAGGTCACCATCATCCCGCGCGGCCGCGCGCTGGGCGTGACCATGAGCCTGCCCGAGAAGGATCGCTACAGCTACGACCGCGAGTACATGCTCAACCAGATCAGCATGCTCTTTGGCGGCCGCATCGCCGAAGAGGTGTTCATGAACCAGATGACCACGGGTGCATCGAACGATTTCGAGCGCGCCACCTCGATCGCCCGCGACATGGTCATGCGCTACGGCATGACGGACGCGCTGGGCCCGATGGTCTACGCCGAAAACGAAGGCGAAGTGTTCCTGGGCCGCTCGGTGACCAAAACCACGCACATGAGCGAGCAAACCATGCAGAAGGTCGACGCCGAGGTGCGCCGCATCATCGACGAGCAATACGGCCTGGCCCGTCGCCTGATCGAAGAACACAGCGACAAGATGCACGCCATGGCCAAGGCCCTGCTGGACTGGGAAACCATCGACGGCGAGCAGCTCGACGACATCATGGCCGGTCGCGAGCCACGCCCGCCCAAGGACTGGACGCCTCGCACACCCTCGTCAGGGGGCGGCAATGGCGGCGGTGGCACGGCGGTGAACACCGACCCCTCGCCCACGGCGGCCTGAAGGCCGCCTGGACAGGACTTGCAACGGGGCTTCGGCCCCGTTTGTTTTGACAGGAGTGCGCACGCATGATTTGGCAGACCAGCCGCTTCGACATCGATTTGACGCGTCCCCAGGTGATGGGCATTGTCAATTTGACCCCCGATTCCTTTTCCGATGGCGGTCGCCATGCCAGCACCGATGCGGGGCTGCGCCACGCCGAACAGTTGCTGCGCGACGGCGCCGACATGCTCGACATTGGCGGTGAATCCACGCGGCCGGGCAGCCCGGCGGTGCCCGCGGACGAGGAATGGCGGCGCATTGGGGATTTTTTGCGCGAAGCGCTGCGCTGGAATGTGCCGATTTCGGTCGACACCTACAAGGCCGAAACCATGCGCGCGGCGCTCGGCTTGGGCGTGGACATCGTCAACGACATCTGGGCCCTGCAACAGCCCGGCGCCGAGGCGGCGGTGGCCGCGCACCCGCGCTGCGGCGTGTGTCTGATGCACATGCACCGCGATCCGCAGACCATGCAAAAGGCGCCCATGCAAGGCGATGTGGTGCCGCAGGTGGCGGCATTCCTGGCGCAAAGAGCGCACAGCCTGCGCGCGCAAGGCGTGGCGGCCGAGCGCATCGTGCTCGATTACGGCATCGGTTTTGGCAAGACGGTGGCGCAAAACTTCAGTCTGCTGGCACGCCAGCGCGAATTGCTGGGCCTGGGCTACCCGCTGCTCGCGGGCTGGTCGCGCAAATCCTCGCTCGGTGCGGTGCTGGGGCAGGGGGGCGAGGCGCCCGCGCCGGCCGAGCGCGTGTCGGCGAGCGTGGCGGCCGCCTTGCTCGCGGTCGAGCGCGGCGCGCGCATCGTGCGTGTGCACGATGTCGCACCCACGGTCCAAGCCCTCACGGTGTGGCAGCACGCGCGCCCCGCCTGAAGTCCATGGCGCGGGCGCGAGACCGATAAAATCAACCGCTTACAAAAACAGGAAACTTCATGGCGCGTCAGTATTTCGGCACCGATGGCATCCGTGGCCGTGTGGGCCAGAGTCCGATCACCCCCGATTTCGTCTTGCGCCTGGCCCATGCGGTGGGTCGGGTGCTCAAGGCCCGGGACGCGCACCCGCTGGTGCTGATCGGCAAGGACACGCGGATTTCGGGCTATATGCTCGAAAGCGCGCTCGAGTCGGGCTTCAACTCGGCCGGCGTCGATGTGCTGCTGCTGGGGCCGGTGCCCACACCGGCGGTGGCCTACCTGACGCGTGCCCAGCGCGCCTCGCTCGGCGTGGTCATCAGCGCCAGCCACAACCCCTTTGAAGACAACGGCATCAAGTTCTTCAGCGCCGAAGGCACCAAGCTGCCCGACGATTGGGAGCAGGCGGTCGAAGCGGCCCTGCAGGAGCCGCCGGCCTGGGTCGATTCGGCCACGCTGGGCAAAACGCGGCGCCTGGACGATGCCGCGGGCCGCTACATCGAGTTTTGCAAGAGCACCTTCCCGAGCCACCTCTCGCTGCGCGGCCTCAAGATCGTGGTCGACGCGGCGCACGGCGCCGCTTACCAAATCGCCCCCAAGGTGTTTCACGAGCTGGGCGCCGACGTGGTGGCGATTGGCTGCGCGCCCGATGGCCTCAACATCAACCGCGGCGTCGGCGCCACGCACCCGCAGGCCCTGGTCGACGCGGTGCGGCTGCACCGGGCCGATGTCGGCATCGCGCTCGATGGCGACGCCGACCGCCTGCAGATCGTGGACGCCGAGGGCCGCCTTTTCAATGGCGATGAGCTGCTGTACCTGATGGTGGCCGAACGCCTTGACCGTGGCCTGAGCGTGCCCGGTGCCGTGGGCACCCTCATGACCAATATGGCGGTCGAGCTCGCGCTCAAGCGCCGGGGGGTGCAATTCGAACGCGCCAAGGTGGGCGACCGCTACGTGCTCGAGGTGCTGGCCGAGAAGGGCTGGCTGCTCGGGGGCGAAGGTTCGGGCCACCTGCTGGTGCTCGACAAGCACACCACGGGCGATGGCCTGGTCAGCGCCTTGCAGGTGCTGCAGGCCTGTGTGGCCAGCGGCAAGACCCTGGGGGCTTTGCTCGAAGGCGTCACACTGTTCCCCCAAACCCTCATCAATGTGCGCCTGCAACCGGGTTTTGACTGGAAGGCGCACGCCCCCCTGCAGCTGGCCACGCGGGAGGCCGAGGCGACGCTGGGCGAGACGGGCCGCGTGCTCATCCGTGCCAGCGGCACCGAGCCCCTGGTGCGGGTCATGGTCGAAGCGCGCGATGCCCAGCTCGCGCAGCGCACGGCCGAGAAAATCGCGGCCACGCTGGCGGTCTGAAGCCTCAGTAAATCAGGCGCTCAGGGCGGATTTCCTGCAGGATGGTGGTCGCGATTTCCTCGATCGACTTGGTGGTGGTCGACAGCCAGCGGATGCCCGAGCGGCGCATCATGGCCTCGGCTTCCGACACCTCCATGCGGCAGTTCTCCAGGCTCGCGTAGCGCGAGTTCGGCCGACGCTCGGTGCGGATCTCCGACAGGCGCTCGGGCTGGATCGTCAGACCGAAAATCTTCTTGCGGTAGGGCACCAGGGCCGGGGGCAGCTGGCGGCGCTCGAAATCCTCGGGGATCAGCGGGTAGTTGGCGGCCTTGAGGCCGTGCTGCATGGCCAGGTACAGGCTGGTCGGGGTTTTGCCGCTGCGGCTCACGCCCACCAGGATCACATCTGAGCCTTCGAGGTCCTTGTGTGACTGGCCATCGTCGTGGGCCAGCGAGAAGTTGATGGCCTCGATGCGGTCGTGGTATTCCTTGCTCTTGCTCACGTCCGAAAAACGCCCCACGCGGTGGTGCGACTTGATGCCCAGCTCCTGCTCGATGGGGTGCACGAAGGTGCCGAACATGTCCAGCAGCATGCCCTGGCAGTGCTCCTTGAGGACCTGCAGCACCTCCATGTTCACCAGGGTGGTGAACACCAGGGCCTTGCTGCCCTCGACCTCGCAGCTGTGGTTGATCTGCCGAACGGCCTGGTGCGCCTTGTCGATGGTGTCGATGAAGGGCAGGCGCACATGCCGGGTTTTCATGTCGAACTGGGCCAGGATGGCGTTGCCAAAAGTTTCGGCCGTGATGCCGGTCCCGTCGGAGACGAAAAATACGGTGCGAAGGGCCATGTCTGCAAAAAATATCAAATCGGCAGGGACCGGGGCGCCCCTACAATGAAACCATTATCCACCGCCCCGTGCGTCGCCCATTCGAACTAATACAAGGCGTTGCCGCTGGCCTGGAGTCCGGTTTTTAACTTTGGAGTCTTTCATGTCCAACCTGTTCGAGGCGACCGCCCTGGTCGTGCCCTTTGAAAAACTGCGGATGACCGATGTCGAGTCGGTGGGCGGCAAAAACGCCAGCCTGGGCGAGATGATTTCCCAGCTGCCGGCCGGGGTCAAAGTGCCCACCGGCTTTGCCACCACGGCCCATGCATTCCGCGAATTCCTGAAATTCGACGGTCTCGCCGACCGGATCAACGCCAAGCTGGACGCGCTCGACACCGAAGATGTGCGCGCGCTGGCGGCTGTGGGCGCCGAGATCCGCACCATGGTCGAGGCCCAGCCTTTCCCGGCCGACCTCGAAAAAGCCATTCGCGAGGCCTTCACCACCTTGCAAGGCGGGCAGGCCGATGCCTCGTTTGCCGTGCGCTCTTCGGCCACCGCCGAAGACCTGCCCGACGCCTCGTTTGCCGGTCAGCAGGAAACCTTCCTCAACGTGGTTGGCATCGACGATGTGCTGCACAAAATGAAAGAGGTGTTTGCCTCGCTCTACAACGACCGCGCCATCAGCTACCGCGTGCACAAAGGCTTTGCCCACGCCGAGGTGGCCTTGTCGGCCGGCGTGCAGCGCATGGTGCGCTCGGACCTGGGCGCCGCTGGGGTCATGTTCACCATCGACACCGAGTCCGGTTTTGAAGACGTGGTCTTCATCACCTCCAGCTACGGCCTGGGCGAGACGGTGGTGCAGGGCGCTGTGAACCCCGACGAGTTCTACGTCCACAAGCCGATGCTGGCTGCTGGCAAGCGCGCCGTCATCCGACGCAATTTGGGCTCCAAGCTGATCCAGATGGTGTTTTCGACCCCTGAGGAAAAAGCCGCCACGGGTAAGCTGGTTAAGACCATCGATGTGCCCACCGAACAGCGCAACCGCTACAGCCTGAGCGATGCCGACGTCGAGCAGCTCGCCCATTACGCCTTGGTGATCGAAAAGCACTACGGCCGCCCGATGGACATCGAGTGGGGCAAGGACGGCAAGGATGGCCAGCTCTACATCCTGCAGGCCCGCCCCGAGACGGTGAAGAGCCAGGCCAAAGGCACGGCCGAGCTGCGCTACAAGCTCAAGGGCCATTCGACCGTGCTGGCCGAAGGCCGCGCCATCGGCCAGAAGATCGGCACCGGCCCGGTGCGCCTGGTGCACAACATCAGTGAAATGGACAAGGTCCAGCCCGGCGACGTGCTGGTGACCGACATGACCGACCCGAACTGGGAGCCGGTGATGAAGCGCGCCAGCGCCATCGTGACCAACCGCGGTGGCCGCACCTGCCACGCGGCCATCATCGCGCGCGAACTGGGCATCCCGGCCGTGGTCGGCTGCGGCCATGCCACCGAGCAGTTGAAAGACGGCACCCTGGTGACGGTGAGTTGTGCCGAGGGCGACACCGGCCGCATCTACGACGGCCTGCTGGAGACCGAGGTGACCGAGGTCCAGCGCGGCACCATGCCCGAGATCGCCACCAAGATCATGATGAACGTGGGCAACCCCCAGCTGGCGTTCGATTTTGCCCAGCTGCCCAACGCCGGCGTGGGCCTGGCCCGCCTGGAATTCATCATCAACAACAACATCGGCGTGCACCCCAAGGCCATCCTCGACTACCCGGCGATCGACGCCGACCTCAAGAAGGCGGTCGAGTCCGTGGCCCGTGGCCATGCCTCGCCACGTGCCTTTTATGTGGACAAGGTCGCCGAGGGCGTGGCCTCGATCGCGGCGGCCTTCTGGCCCAAGCCCGTGATCGTGCGCCTGTCGGACTTCAAGAGCAACGAGTACCGCAAGCTGATCGGCGGCAGCCGCTATGAGCCCGAAGAGGAGAACCCCATGCTGGGTTTCCGTGGCGCCACGCGTTACATCAGCGAGGACTTCGGCGAAGCCTTTGCCATGGAGTGCGAGGCGCTCAAGCGCGTGCGCGGCGAAATGGGCCTGAGCAATGTGCAGGTCATGGTGCCCTTTGTGCGCACCTTGAAGCAGGCCGAGCGCGTGACGCAACTGCTGGCCAGCCACGGCCTGGTGCGGGGTGAGAACGAACTCAAGCTGATCATGATGTGCGAGGTGCCGACCAACGCCATCCTGGCCGACCGCTTTTTGCAGTTCTTCGATGGCTTTTCGATCGGCTCCAACGACCTGACCCAGCTCACCCTGGGCCTGGACCGCGATTCCGGCATGGAGCTCTTGGCCGCCGACTTCGACGAGCGCGATCCGGCCGTGACCACCCTGATCGAACAGGCCATCAAGGCCTGTCTGGCGCAGGGCAAATACATCGGCATCTGCGGCCAGGGCCCGAGCGACCACCCGGACTTTGCGCAGTGGCTGATGGCGCAAGGCATCAGCTCGATCTCGCTGAACCCCGACACCGTGGTCGAGACCTGGACCGCGCTGGGCCAGGCGCCGCGCTGAAGCGCTCGCGGGCATGAGCGGCCAAGAGGGCGGGGCGGGCATTTCGGCGGCATACCGCCGGCGCCTGCACCGCAACGTCCTGTTGTTCGTGCTGCTCATGCTGCTCTTGCTGGGCGCCATGGCCTGGGCCGAGCAGGCGGGTCTGTCGCGCAACCTGATCGGGCCGATCTTCCTGTTCAGCACGGTGATGATCTATGCGCTGATCGGCATTGCCGGGCGCACCACCGAGGCCGAGGAATATTACGTGGCGGGCCGGCGCGTGCCGGCCCTGTACAACGGCATGGCCACGGCGGCGGACTGGATGAGCGCGGCCTCCTTCATCAGCCTGGCCGGCGCCTTGTACCTGCAGGGTTTTTCGGGCTCGGGCAACCAACCGGGCGGCCTGGCCTATGTGATGGGCTGGACCGGCGGCTTTTGCCTGGTGGCCCTCCTGATCGCGCCCCAGCTGCGCGCGATGCGCCTGTACACCTTGCCCGACTTCTTCCATGTGCGCTATGGCGGCCGCTGGCCGCGCGTGCTGGCGGCGCTCGCGGCGGTGGCGTGTTCTTTCACCTACGTGGTCGCGCAGATTTATGGCATCGGCCTGATCGCCTCGCGGCTGACGGGCGTGCAGTTCGAGATCGGCATCCTGCTGGGCCTGGGGGGCGTGCTCCTGTGCTCTTTTCTGGGCGGCATGCGGGCCATCACCTGGACCCAGGTGGCGCAGTACATCGTGCTGCTGCTCGCTTTTTTGATCCCCGTCTCCTGGCTGGCCTACAAGCAACTGGGCACGCCCTTGGCCCCGCTCGCCTACGGCAGCCAGCTGGCCCGCATCGAAGCGCTGGAGCGCCAGCTGATGGACGATCCTGCCGAGCAGGAGGTGCGCGAGGAGTTCGCGCGCCGGGCATGGGCCTATGAAGCGCGGCTGGTCGATGTGGAGCAATCGCTGATCGCCCTGCGACAGGAGCTCGAGGAGAAGATCCGGGAGCTCAAGGCCCGGGGGGCCGATTTCGCCACCATCGCGCAGGTGCGCCGCCAGCTTGTGGCGCTGCCGCACGATCCGGCGCTCGCGCGCGAGCAGTGGCGCCGCGCCCTGGAGGACAACCTCGAGCGCGCCAAACCCCTGGGCGGCATGCCTTTGCATGCACGCGCCTTGCAGGGCGAGCCGCAGGGCAGCCCTGCCGAGGTGCGTGCCTTCGACGAGTCCCGCACGAATTTTCTGGCTCTGGTGCTGTGCCTGATGCTGGGCACCGCGGGTTTGCCGCACCTGCTCACGCGTTACTACACCGTGCCCGATGTGGCCGAGGCCCGCAGCTCGGTCGCCTGGTCGTTGTTTTTCATCGCCTTGCTTTATCTGAGCGCGCCAGCGCTGGCGGTGCTGGTCAAGTTCGAGGTCCTGCAAAATCTGGTCGGCAGCAGTTACGAGGACTTGCCCAACTGGATTGCCCAGTGGGCCCGTTTGGATCCCGGCCTGATCGAGGTGTCGGACGTGAACGGCGATTTGATCGTGCAGTTTGGCGAGATCCGCTTGGGTGCGGACCTGGTGATGCTGGCCACGCCCGAGCTCGGCGGCATGCCCTATGTGGTGTCCGGTCTGGTGGCCGCCGGCGGGCTGGCGGCCGCCTTGTCGACCGCCGATGGCCTCTTGCTCACCATCAGCAACGCGCTGGTGCACGACTTGCGGCTGCAGCGCCCGGCCATGCCGCGTTCGGCCGAGGGGCGCGTGATCCTGTCCAAATTCGCATTGCTGGCGGTGGCCATGCTGGCGGCTTTTGTCGCCGCGCTCAAGCCTGCAGAAATCCTGGCCCTGGTGTCGGCGTCCTTCTCGCTGGCGGCGGCCAGTTTCTTCCCGGCCATGGTCGCGGGCCTGTTTTGGGCGCGCGTCGACCGCCGGGCGGCGGTTGCCGGCATGCTGGTCGGCTTCGGCGTCACGCTGGGCTATATGGTGCTCAACGCGGCAGGGCTGCGCCAGTTCTGGGGCCTGCCCCCCAGCGGGGGCTTGTGGTGGGGGGTGCATCCGATGTCGGCCGGCATTTTCGGGGTGCCCGCCGGCTTTGCGGTCATCGCGGCCCTGACCCTGCTGCGCCGCGGCACCCGCTGAGCCTGGCCCGGGTCGCGGCGCTGGGCTATAATTGAGGGCTTTCCCTTGCTGCACCCCAAACCGACGCTGGGGGCAGCTTCCACCATCCACAAGGAGTTTCAATGCGTCATTACGAAATCATTTTGCTGATCCACCCGGATCAAAGCGAGCAGGTTCCGGCCATGCTGGAGCGCTACAAGGGCATGATCACCGCCGGCAACGGCAAGATCCACCGCGTCGAAGACTGGGGCCGCCGTCAACTGGCTTACCAGATCAACAAGCTGGCCAAAGCCCACTACCTGTGCGTGAACATCGAAGCCGACCAGGCGGTGATGGCCGAACTGGAGCACGCCTTCAAGTTCAACGACGCTGTGCTGCGCCACCTGACGGTTCAGAAGAAGAAAGCCGACACCGCGCCGTCTTCGATGATGAAGACCGTCGAGCGCGAAGAAGCCCGCAAGGCCCAGCAAGCCGAGTTCTCGGCCTGACGCCCACTGACGGGGAGTGAACCGCACCGAACTGACCGCCTGTATCGCCGAGCTTGCTGCTTTGCGCTACACCCCCGCCGGTCTGCCCGCCCTGGATCTGTATCTGGAGCACGCAGGCCAAGCGAGCGAAGCCGGACAAACCCGCCAAGTGCAATTGCGCATCCGTGCGCTGGCCTTGGGGACCCAGGCAGAACGCCTGGCCCGGCAGGAGATTGGCAGTCCGTGGCGGTTTCAGGGTTTCCTGGCCACCCCCCGACAAGGCAAGAGCGTCGTGCTCCATATCCAAGAGTTCCAGCAAGATTAATTTCAGGAGGCCCCCATGGCCACGTTCAAAAAATTCGACAAGAACAAGCGCCCCAAGCGCAACACCCAGTCCCTGCTGTTCAAGCGCAAGCGTTTCTGCCGCTTCACCGTGGCCGGCGTGGAAGAGATCGACTACAAAGACGTCGACACCCTGCGTGACTTCATCGCCGAAAACGGCAAGATCATTCCCGCTCGCCTGACCGGCACCCGCGCGATCTACCAGCGCCAGCTCAACACCGCCATCAAGCGCGCCCGCTTCCTGGCCCTGTTGCCCTACACCGACCAGCACAAAGTCTAAGGAGCCCCACCATGCAAGTCATCCTGCTCGAAAAAGTGGTGAATCTGGGTAACCTCGGCGATATCGTCAAGGTCAAAGACGGCTACGCCCGCAACTTCCTGATCCCGACCGGCCTGGCCCGTCGTGCCACCGAAGCCAACAAGGCCGAATTCGAAGCCCGCCGCGCCGAGCTCGAAAAAGCCGCTGCCGCCAAGCTGGCCGAAGCCCAGGCCCTGGGCGAGAAGCTCGCCGGCCTGTCCATCAAGCTGACCCAGAAGGCCGGCGTGGACGGTCGCCTGTTCGGCTCCGTCACCAACCACGACGTCGCCGAAGAACTGACCAAGCAAGGCTTTGCCGTGGCCAAGGCCCAGGTGCGCATGCCCAACGGCCCGATCAAGACCGTCAGCGACTCCACCGTCAACGTGGCGCTGCACACCGATGTGGTGGTCGAAGTCAATGTGACCGTCTACGGCGAAACCGCCTGAGCATTCGCATCTGCCCAAAGCCGCCGTCCGCGAGGACCGGCGGCTTTTTTTTCTGCAGGCCGGCCTTTTATCCCAGGGTGTTCACCGTTTGCGCAGGGCTTATCCACAGCTTTGTCCCATGACGGCGGGCACGCCAAGGGGTAGGATTCGGTTTTACGGTGTTGTCCATGTCCGCAGTTTTTTCCGACCATCCCCACGATTTGCCGATTGATTTTTCCGCCGACCAGCAGGTGGCGCAGCTGCGGGTGCCGCCGCATTCGATCGAGGCCGAATCCAGCGTGCTCGGCGGGCTGCTGCTCGACAACGGCGCCTGGGACCGCGTCGGTGACTTGCTGATCGACCGCGATTTCTACCGCCATGAGCACCAGCTGGTTTACGCGGCCATCGGCGCGCTGGTCAATGCCTCCAAGCCGGCCGATGTGATCACGGTCTTCGAGCACCTGCAAAACCAGGGCCACGCCGAGGCGGTGGGCGGCCTGGGCTACCTCAACTCGCTGGCGCAATACGTGCCCAGCGCGAGCAACATCCGGCGCTACGCCGAGATCGTGCGCGAGCGCTCGATCCTGCGCAAGCTGGTCTCGGCGAGCGACGAGATCGCCACCGCGGCCTTCAACCCCAAGGGCAAGCAGGTTGACAAGATCCTCGACGAAGCCGAGCAAAAGATCTTCAACATCGGCGAGGAAGGCTCGCGCATGAAGCAGGGCTTCCAGTCGATGGACACCCTGGTCGTCGAGCTGCTCGACCGCGTGCAGGAGATGGCCGACAACCCCAACGACATCACCGGCGTGCCCACCGGCTTCATCGACCTCGACAAGATGACCTCGGGCCTGCAGCCGGGCGACCTCGTGGTGCTGGCGGCGCGCCCCTCGATGGGCAAGACCGCGTTCGCGATCAACATCGCCGAGCACGTGGCGCTCAACGAGGGCCTGCCGGTGGCGGTGTTCTCGATGGAAATGGGCGCCTCGCAGCTCGCGGTGCGTATCGTGGGTTCGATCGGCCGCGTCGACCAGGGCCACCTGCGCACCGGCAAGCTGAGCGACGAGGAGTGGCCGCGCCTGACCGAGGCCATCGAACGCCTGCGCACGGTCTCGCTGCACATCGACGAAACCCCGGGCCTCACGCCCAGCGAGCTGCGTGCCAACGCGCGCCGCCTCGCGCGCCAGTGCGGCAAGCTCGGCCTGATCGTGGTGGACTACCTGCAGCTCATGAGTGGCTCGGGTGGCTCGGACGGCGACAACCGCGCCACCGAGCTCGGCGAGATTTCGCGGGGCCTGAAGATGCTGGCCAAGGAGTTGCAGTGCCCGGTGATCGCGCTGTCGCAGCTCAACCGCGGCGTGGAGCAGCGCACCGACAAGCGCCCCATGATGAGCGACCTGCGCGAATCGGGCGCCATCGAGCAGGACGCGGACATCATCATGTTCATCTACCGCGACGACTACTACAACAAGGACTCGAAGGACCCGGGTGTGGCCGAAATCATCATCGGCAAGCAGCGCAACGGCCCCACCGGGACCGTTCGCCTGGCCTTCCTCAAGCCGCTCACCCGCTTCGAAAGCCTGGCTTCGGGCGGCTTTGGCAGCGACGACTACTGAGCCTGAGGCTCAGAGCGCGTCGCTGGCAAAGTCGGCCAGTCGCGAACGCTCACCACGGGCCAGCGTGATGTGCCCGCCGTGCTGCCAGCCCTTGAAACGGTCCACAGCAAAGGTCAGGCCCGATGAACCCTCGGTCAGGTAGGGTGTGTCGATCTGCGCGAGGTTGCCCATGCAGATGATCTTGGTGCCGGGACCGGCGCGGGTGATCAGGGTCTTCATCTGCTTGGGCGTGAGGTTTTGCGCCTCGTCGATGATGACGTACTTGTTCATGAAGGTGCGCCCGCGCATGAAGTTCATGCTCTTGATCTTGATGCGGCTCTTGATCAGCTCGTTGGTCGCGGCGCGGCCCCATTCACCGGCGCCGCCGCCTTCACCTTTGGCCAGGAACTCCAGGTTGTCGTCGAGCGCGCCCATCCAGGGCCCCATTTTTTCTTCCTCGGTGCCCGGCAGAAAACCGATGTCCTCACCCACGCTCACGGTGGCGCGCGTCATGATGATTTCGGTGTAACGGCGCTCGTCCAGCACCTGGGTCAAGCCAGCGGCCAGGGCCAGCAAAGTTTTGCCGGTGCCGGCGGTGCCGGCCAGGGTGACGAAGTCGATCTCGGGGTCGGTCAGCAGGTTCAGGGCGAAGTTCTGCTCGCGGTTGCGCGCGGTCACGCCCCAGACGGCATTTTTCTGGTGGGCGAAGTCCTTGAGCGTGCGGAGCACGGCGGTCTTGCCGCGGATTTCGGTCACGCGCGCGTACAGGCTGGGCTCGCCCGGCGCCTCGAAGTAAACGAACTGGTTGATCAAGAGGCTGGGCACGATCGGACCGCTGATGCGGTAGAAGGTGTGGCTGCCTTGCTGCCAGCTCTCCACGGTCTTGCCGTTTTTGGTCCAGAAGTCGGCCGGCAATGCGAGCGCGCCCGAATACAGCAGGTCACCGTCTTCGAGCGCCTTGTCGTTCTGGTAGTCCTCGGCCTGCAGGCCCAAGGCACGGGCTTTGACGCGCATATTGATGTCTTTGGACACCAGCACGACTTCGCGGCCCGCGTGCAACTCGCCCAGGGCGCGCACCACCCCCAGGATCTGGTTGTCGGCCTTGCCCTGGGGCAAAGCCAGGGGCAGGCTCAGATCGAGCGGCTGTGTCTGGAAGAACAGCTGGCCGGTCGCATCGCTGAAGCCGGTGGTGTGCAAGGGCACACCGCGGCCCATGTCGGCGCCCTGTGCGGCGGCGAGTGCATCGAGCGAGCGGCTGGCCTGGCGGGCGTTGCGTGCCACCTCGGTCATGCCTTTTTTGTGGCCGTCGAGCTCCTCGAGCACGATCATGGGCAGGAATACGTCGTGCTCCTCGAAGCGGAACAGGCTGATCGGGTCGTGCATCAGCACATTGGTGTCGAGCACGAACAGCTTGCACGGGCCTGTGGCGGCCGATTTGCGCTTGCGCGGCGCGCCGTTCACGGCGGCCGAGGACTGCTGGGGCGGGGGGCTTGCGCTGGCCTGCGTCAGTGCCATGCGCGAGGCTGCGGGCTCGGCCGTGGCGCGGGCGCGCGGTTTTCGGGGGGCGGGGAGGCTGACTGCGGGCGGGGCTTCGACCGCCGGGGCACCGGCGGGCTCGGTCGCGGGCAAAGTGTCAATGGCTTGGCGGCTCAGGCGGCTGGCACGCTGGGTGGGGGCGGGTGGCAGGGGCATGGAACAAGGCCTCTCGAAAAACGGTCATCGTGGGTGCAGCCAAAAAAGAAAAAGCCGCCAGGAGGCCGTGGCGGCTTTTTCGATCGTTTGTTGGGCAGAAACTCAACTGCATGAGTTCATTATGCACGAGTGGCGTGACACCGCCGCTGTGCGGGAGAGAGGGCGGCTCAACCGGCTTTTTTCAGGGCCTTGACGGCCTTGAGCACTTCCTCAACATGGCCAGGTACTTTCAGGCCGCGCCACTCTTGCTTGAGGGTGCCATCGGCACCGATCAGGAAGGTGCTGCGCTCGATGCCCTTGACCTTTTTGCCGTACATGATCTTGTTCTTGACCACGCCGAACATGTGACACATTTTTTCTTCGGTGTCGGCGATGAGTTCAAAGGGCAGTTCCAGCTTGGCCTTGAATTCGTCGTGCGACTTCATGTTGTCGCGCGAAACGCCAAACACGGCCGCACCGGCTTTGACAAAGTCTTTGTATTTGTCGCGGAACTGCATGGCTTCGGTCGTGCAGCCCGGCGTGTTGTCCTTGGGGTAGAAATAAAGCACCACGATTTGGCCGAGGTGAGAGGTGTTGGAGACCTTCAGGCCGCCTGTGGCGTTCGCTTCAAATTCAGGGAGGGGTTTGTTGAGAACGATCGCCATGGAATTTCTGATTGTGCTGACAGTGAGGACAGGGCTGGTGTGAAATCCGCACTGGAAATGAACACTTTTGCCGGAGGGCAGCCCCAAAGATCGTTATTTTAACGCAAAGCCTTGCCGTAGGCGATGGGCCGGCGCACGCAACTCAGGCGACCTGCGCCGGGTCCAGCAGCAGCGCGGCGATCACCTTGCGGCCCTCGCTGGCCAGGACGTTGTAGGTGCGGCAGGCGGCCGCGGTGTCCATGGTTTCGAGACCGACACGCTGCTGCGCGAAGGGGGCCAGCCAGGCGGGCGGCGGGAACACCAGGCGAGGCCCCGTGCCCAGGATCACCAGCTCTGCCCCCGCGTGGGCCAAGGCCGCCAGGTGTTCCGCCTGCCATTCACCCACATGGCGAGGGGCCCAGCGCTGGGGCGCTTGGCCCTGCAGGCTGCTGACGATGACCGACCCGTCAAACTGCCATTGGTCAATCTGGATCGATCGGCTGTCGCAGGCGCGCACCAGCGGCACGCTGGATTTGTCGGGTTGGAGTTTCATGGACGTTTGGCGCTGGGGCCGGCTGGGCTGGGGCTTGGCGCGGATACGCCGGAGAAGCCCTGGAACTGTGTTCAAATTATAGGTTTTCACTCGACGCATCCGCATCCGGAGGGACTTTGAAACCCATTCAGAAATCCGCCAAGCTGGCCAATGTCTGCTACGACATCCGCGGCCCCATCATGGACCGTGCGCGCCAGATGGAGGAAGAGGGTCACAAGATCATCAAGCTCAACATCGGCAACCTGGCGGTGTTTGGCTTCGATGCGCCCGAGGAAATCCAGCAGGACATGATCCGCAACCTGCCCAATTCGGCCGGTTACTCCGACAGCAAGGGCATTTTCGCGGCGCGCAAGGCGGTGATGCACGAAACGCAAAAGCAGGGCATCAAGGGTGTCACGCTGGACGACATTTACCTGGGCAATGGTGCCAGCGAACTGATCGTCATGGCCACCAACGCCTTGCTCGACAACGGCGACGAACTTTTGCTGCCCGCGCCCGACTACCCGCTGTGGACGGCTGCCGCCAGCCTGTCGGGTGGCACGCCGGTGCATTACCTGTGCGACGAGGCCAACGGCTGGATGCCGGACCTGGCCGACATCCGCGCGCGCATCACGCCGCGCACCAAGGGCATCGTGGTCATCAACCCGAACAACCCGACCGGCGCGCTGTATTCCCGCGAACTGCTCGAGGGCATCGTGGCGATCGCGCGCGAGCACGGCCTGGTGATCTTTGCCGACGAGGTCTACGACAAGGTGCTTTATGACGGGGTGGTCCATACGCCGATCGGCAGCCTGTCGGAAGACGTGCTGACACTGACCTTCAACTCCCTGTCCAAGAGCTACCGCTCCTGCGGCTACCGCGCGGGCTGGATGGTGTTGTCGGGCGACAAAAAACCCGCCAAGGATTACATCGAGGGCCTGAACATGCTCTCGAACATGCGTCTGTGCGCCAACGTCCCGGGCCAGTGGGCGGTGCAGACCGCGCTGGGTGGCTACCAGAGCATCAACGATCTGGTGGGCGAGGGCGGCCGCCTGCGCAAGCAGCGCGACCTGGCGTATGAGCTGATCTCGGCCATCCCCGGCGTCTCCTGTGTCAAGCCACAGGCCGCGCTCTACATGTTCCCGCGCCTGGACCCCCAGATCTACCCGATCCAGGACGACCAGCAGTTCTTCCTGCAGCTGCTCGAAGAAACCAAGGTCATGCTGGTGCAGGGCACGGGCTTCAACTGGCCCCAACCCGACCATTTCCGCATCGTGTTCCTGCCGCACGAGGATGACCTGCGCGAAGCCATCCAGCGCGTCGCGCGATTCCTCGAAGGGGCACGCAAACGTTTGGGCACCGACAAGCTGGTCGCCTGATTTTTCCACCGCGGCCTCCACAAGAGGCCTGTGTCAACCCAGAAGCAAGAAACCATGAAACCCATCCAAGTCGGCCTTCTCGGCATCGGTACTGTGGGCGGCGGCGTCTTTGAAGTCCTGCGACGAAACCAAGCAGAGATTCAACGACGTGCTGGCCGGAGCATCGAAATCACGATGGTTTCGCGCCGTGACCTCGCCAAGGCCCGCGCCATCGTTGGCGACGCCGCAAAAGTAGTAGCGGACCCGCGAGAAATCATCGCCAATCCGGATATCGACATCATCGTCGAGTTGATCGGGGGCTATGGTTTGGCCCGTGAACTGGTGCTCGAGGCGATCGCCGCCGGCAAGCACGTGGTCACGGCCAACAAGGCCCTGCTCGCAGTGCATGGCACCGAGATCTTCGAGGCCGCGCACGCCAAGGGCGTGATGGTGGCCTTTGAAGCCGCCGTGGCCGGGGGTATTCCGATCATCAAGGCGCTGCGCGAAGGCCTGACCGCCAACCAGATCCAGTGGGTGGCCGGCATCATCAACGGCACGACCAACTTCATCCTGTCCGAAATGCGCGACAAGGGCCTGGATTTCGAGGTGGTGCTCCAGGAAGCCCAGCGCCTGGGCTATGCCGAAGCCGACCCGACCTTCGACATCGAGGGCGTGGACGCCGCCCACAAGGCCACGCTCATGAGCGCGCTCGCCTTCGGCATCCCGGTGCAGTTCGACAAAGCCTATGTGGAAGGCATCACCAAATTGGGCGCGGCCGACATCAAATACGCCGAGCAGCTGGGTTACCGCATCAAGCTTTTGGGCATCACCAAGCGCACGGCCAAGGGCATCGAGTTGCGCGTGCACCCGAGCCTGGTGCCGACCGAGCGCCTGATCGCCAACGTCGAAGGTGCGATGAACGCCGTCATGGTGCAGGGCGATGCGGTGGGCACCACGCTGTACTACGGCAAGGGCGCAGGTTCGGAGCCCACGGCCAGCGCCGTGGTGGCCGATCTGGTGGACATCACCCGCCTGCACACGGCCGATCCGCAAAACCGCGTGCCGCACCTGGCGTTCCAGCCCGACGCGCTGAGCAGCCAGCCCGTCTTGCCCATGGACGAGGTGGTCACGAGCTATTACTTGCGCCTGCGCGTGGCCGACGAGGCCGGCGTGCTGGCCAAGCTGACTGGCCTGCTGGCCGGTGCTGGCATCAGCATCGACGCCATCCTGCAGCGCGAGGCCGACCAGGTCAGCGGGGCCAACCAGACCGATGTGATCATCCTCACGCACGACACCCGCGAAGGCACCATGAACGGCGTGCTGGCCCAGATGCAGGCCTTGCCCACCGTGCTGGCCCCCATCGTCCGTATCCGCAAAGAAGAACTGGCCTGATGCTGTACCTCTCGACCCGCGGCCACCCGGACCGCAAGCATTTCTGCGAAATCCTGCTCGAAGGCCTGGCGCCCGATGGCGGCCTGTACCTGCCCGAGCGCTACCCGCAGCTGGGCGATGCCGACCTGATGCGCCTGCGCCAGGTCTGGCAGCAAAAGGGCTACGCCGCGCTGGCCTTTGAAATCCTGTCGCTCTACATCGACGACATTCCGGCCGCGGACCTCAAGGCCCTGTGCGAGAAGACCTACACGGCCGCCGTGTACGGCACCGAGGCCATCGTGCCGCTCAAGCCCTTGCAGGCCGCGGGCGATGCTGCGCCCGAGCTGTACCTCGAAGCCCTGTCCAACGGCCCCACGCTGGCCTTCAAGGACATGGCCATGCAGCTCTTGGGCAACCTGT
>JACCED010159684.1_pt1 | contig 25576 bp, 21 predicted proteins | sample 7455021 | NCBI WGS metagenome assembly JACCED01 (sample SAMN15323456, study PRJNA562643) | freshwater metagenome | isolation source: river surface water | place: USA:Blue River Watershed | collected 2017-08-19
ACCATTGAAATCATTGCGAATACCATCTCACTCGCAATCGTCGTTGCTCTTGCTGCGGTCCTCATTGGCACTCTCTTCGCAAGTCTTCTCTTCGCGAGTAACCTCAAGAGTCGTGGCTTTCTCCTCGCAATCTCGGCTCTCCCACTCGCGATTCCCTCCTACGTCTTTACCTACAGTTGGATCGCAATTTGGCCATCATTTCGAGGTTTCTGGGCTGCGGCACTCGTACTGACCTTCAGCACCATGCCCTACATCCTTCTTGCGGCCTTTGCCGCTCTGCGACGGATAGATAAAGTTCAAATCGATGTTGCCCGTTCATTAGGTTGTAACCGGCTTCAAGTCTTCACTCGAATCATCATCCCTCAAATCAGGAATTCCATCGCTGCCAGCACCCTGCTTGTTGTTCTCTATGTCTTCAGCGACTTCGGTGCCGTCTCACTTCTCGGCGTAGATACCTTCACTCGCTCGATTCAAAATCTTTACCGAGCCTCCTTCGATCGCCAATCTGCAGCAGTCCTCGGTTTGATGCTCATCGCATTTGCCGCGATTTTGATTCTTTCGGAAGAGCGATTACAGAAGAAGAGCGTGATTTCGCGTTCGACTGCGCGAATCAAAGGCAACAGTGAGCTCATCACCAAGTCAGGAGCAAGGGCCCTCACTTTCGCCCTCCTCTCCATCTACGCGCTCCTCGCTCTCGCTATTCCTGCCTATGTCCTCACCTCGCGCATGATCAGCAACTTCGAAGGGATTGATTTCCCATCCCTCGCAACGGCAACTCTCAACACATTGCTTGTTGCAACGCTCGGGGCAGTGATCGCCATCTTCTTCGCACTACCACTGGCATTCACCATCATCTCCTCCAAGAGTCGCCTAGCACTTGTCACAGAAAAAGTTGTCCTGATATCCCACGCGCTCCCAGGCGTTGTCCTCGGGCTCGCCCTGGTAGCAGTCTCAGCGCGCTTCTCCTGGCTCTACCAAACGATCGGACTCCTTGGTTTTGCTTACGCGCTCTTGTTCCTGGCAAAAGGCGTCGGTGCCACACGGACTAGCATCGAGCGAGTCCCGGTTGGATTGAAGGAAGTTGCGACAACTCTTGGTGTCTCTCCACTTCAAACATTGCGGCGAATCACAGTTCCCCTTGCTGCGCCAGGAATTGGAGTTGGTTTCCTCCTCATCTTGCTCACAGCGATGAAGGAGTTGCCTGCGACCTTGATGCTTCGCCCTACCGGCTTCGACACTCTTGCCATAGAGATCTGGAGTCAGGCCTCCATCAATCGATTCAATGAAGCTGCACCTTATGCGTTCGTTCTGATTCTGATCGCCGCCATTCCAACCTTTATCCTTTCTCGTCCCGATAGGCAGTACCAGGAGCGAGCGGCAAGAGGAGAGGATCTATGACCCCTTCAACCGCGCCTTCATTGACTTCGCTCGAAGTCAATTCGCTGACGGTGAACCTTGGTGGGCGAAGAGTCCTCGATGACCTATCTATCACCATAGAAGCCGGCACCTTTACTGCGATTCTCGGCCCCAGTGGTTGCGGAAAGACCACCTTGCTTCGCGCAATTGCAGGACTTGTTGCGCCTGACTCTGGAACCATTCGCTTTGGAAAGCAACTTGTTAGCGTCTCTAGCTTGGTTCTTCCACCGCATAAGCGTCGGATCGGTTACGTGCCTCAAGAAGCGGCGCTATTCCCACACCTCACGGTTTCCGAGAACATCGCTTTCGCTCTAGACAAAGAGAATTACACCAAGGATCGACGTCGTGCGATCGTCAACGAGATGTTGGATTTGATTGGGCTTGCCCACTTTGGTGATCGTATGCCTAGTGAGCTTAGTGGTGGCCAACAAACTCGTGTCGCACTTGCTCGGGCACTGGCCATTGAACCGAAAATTGTCCTACTCGATGAACCATTCTCCGCACTTGATGCAGCCCTTCGCAATGAATTACGGGAAGAAGTCTCGACACTCCTTAAGAAGCGTGAGACCACTACATTGATGGTGACCCACGATAGAGAAGAGGCGCTCGTTACCGCAGACATGATTGCGCTGATGCGAGAAGGAAAGATCGTCCAACATGGAACCCCGACTGAGGTCTATTTCACGCCATCTACACCTTATGCAGCAGTTAGTACGGGTGATGCGCTTGTTCTACCTGCAAGACGAGATGGCGAAAAGGTATTTCATCCTTTAATGGCAGGCGTTTCGTCAGATTCCAGTGAAAGCGGAACGATCGTTATCCGCCCAGAGGAGATAGCGGTCAGCTTAGATTCCAATCGAGGCCAACGAGCGATCGTCACGAAGATTGAGTACTACGGGCATGATGCTGTGATTGAGTTTGGTCTCATTGAATCCGCTTACCTTGGAACCCTCAAGGCGCGCATCACAGGTCATAGCGAATTCCATCTCGGACAATCAATCTATGTCGACCACCAAGGGCCGATTCGCTGGTTTGCTAACGCGTAAATCCTGCCAACTCTGATTCAAGTCTTTTGTCAACTCGACCCTTGATTCGTGTGCCACTCTCCTCATGGCTTTCCGAATCGATCTCTCCCAAAAGATGGAACTTATTGACCAAGTCTCCGCGGCTATAGGGAATAACGACCTCAATTTCAATTGCTGGATGTGGCAGCGCATCCTCAATCGCAGCTTTCAGCAGGTCGATTCCCATTCCGCTCTTGACGCTAATGGCAAAGGAATCGCGTTCGGTTCGAAGCAGATGATCCAATGTGTCGCGGTCAGCGATGTCGGCCTTATTCACCGCCAAGATCTCTGGAATTCCTGCGGCACCAATTTCCCGCAAGATTGCTCTCACCGATTGAATCTGACCAAAGGGATCAGGACTACTGCCATCGACAAGATGGACGATCAGATCAGCGTGAAGGACTTCTTCAAGAGTTGATTTGAAGACCTCAACCAGTTGTTCGGGGAGATCTCGAACGAATCCAACAGTATCGGCAAGGGTGTAAATCCGACCCTCTTTCGTTTCAGTCCGTCTTACCGTGGGCTCAAGCGTTGCAAAGAGAGCGTCCTGCACTAGAACTCCCGCACCAGTTAATCGATTGAGAAGGGAGGATTTGCCTGCATTCGTATACCCAGCAATCGCAACTGAAGGAACTCGATTCTCATCCCGCTCCTTGCGTTTCGTGTCTCGAGCAGTCTTCATTTCCTTGATTTCACGACGTAGCTTTGCCATTTTGTCGCGTATTCGTCGCCTATCGATTTCAATCTTGGTCTCACCAGGACCGCGGCTGCCGATCCCACCTGTACCGCCAGCTTGACGAGAAAGTGATTGACCCCAACCACGAAGTCTTGGTAAGAGATAACTCATCTGTGCCAGCTCGACCTGCGCTTTACCTTCTCGACTTTTCGCATGCTGAGCGAAGATGTCAAGGATCAAGGCGGTGCGATCGACTACCTTCACCTTGACGCGATCTTCAAGATTCTTAAGTTGTGAAGGACTCAATTCGCCATCGCAAATCACGGTATCTGCGCCGCTTGATTTCACGATTCCTTTGAGCTCTGCCACTTTTCCAGAACCAATAAAGGTCGCGGGATCTGCCTTATCTCGGCGTTGAATCAACGCATCAAGAACTTGAGAACCTGCAGTTTCGGCCAACGAGGCAAGCTCGGTCATCGAGTTCTCGGCATCCTCGGCAGTTCCCGTAGTCCAAACACCTACCAAGATGACTCGCTCGAGTTGTAGGCGGCGATACTCCGCTTCCGAGATATCGGTGAGTTCGGTCGAAAGGCCTTGAACGCGGCGAAGTGCCGCACGATCTTGCAAGAGCAGTTGTGTCGACTCAAAATCATCTGGCTGAAAGGAATCGAGCGCGATCTCGCTCTCCACTAAATCCTCCGCTAGATCTTGATCTAATTGTGCTTCTAATCTTTCGCTCTCTGCTAGAAGCGAGTCATAATCAATTTCCTTCATTTACTTCAAGAATTCTTCGATGTCGACGTCTCGGATCAATACCGCAGGACCGGTCAGCGTGGCATTGGAGTGCGGATCGATATCGACAACAAGACGTCCTCCTGGGGCATGGATGACCCAAGAAATAGGCAGTCGTTTTCCTTTTTTCAAGGTTGCAGCCAGGGCGACAGCACAGGTACCAGTGCCACATGATCTCGTCTCACCACTGCCTCGTTCATGCACTCGCATACGTAGTTCGCCATTCTCTAGGAATTCAACGAACTCAACGTTTACTCCATCGGGGTATTCATCCTCGGGCTCAACTCGAGGTGGATTAGCAAGTGAGCCAACATCATCCATCTTCTCGACAAAGACCACAGCATGTGGATTGCCGACATCAATATTGAAGCCATGAAATGTGTGACCGTTTTGGTGAGCAGTGATCTCACCAGGCACTTCACTTACCTGACCAAGATTGACTGAGATGTCTCCATCGTCAGGAACTTTGAGGAATTTATTTCCATCTCGAGTGGATATCGAAAAGATCCCTGATGCTTGATGGCCACGTTCGACTAGGTATCGGGCCATAACCCGAACACCATTGCCGCACATTTCCGCGATTGAGCCATCAGCATTGCGGTAATCCATAAACCATCGGTTCTCACGCTTCACGATGCGAATGAGGCCATCCGCGCCGATTCCTGTCGAGCGATTGCAGATTGCGCTGACCTGATCTGCGGAGATGAGAAGTTGATCTTCAGGATCAAAAACCAAGACGAAGTCATTCTCCGTCCCATGTCCGTACGTTGCGCTTATTGCCATCAGTAGAAGCGTACCTGCCTCTTGCTACCCGAGTTCAAAGGCGGCTGAGGATCACCCCAACCCTTTGCTCGGGTGTCGATTCTTTGATCCAAGTGATTCGCTCATCTCGCGAAAACCATGTCTCTTGTCTCCTTGCGTATGCACGAGTCGCTCGTTTCGTCTCTTCCTTCGCGTCATCTTCAGAGAACTTCCCAAGTCTGAAATCGATGATCTGCGCATAACCAATTGCGGCACGAGCAGTTCGTCCTTCGAGAATGCCCTTCTCCATCAAAGAATCAACTTCTGCGACAAAACCTTCTTCCCACATCTTCTCAACGCGAAGATCGATCCGCTCCTTGAGTGTTTCGCGATCCATAACGAGCCCGAATTGGCGAGCTGAGGAATAGCGCCCTTCGCCTTTGCGTGGAAGATGAGCAGTGAATGGTTTTCCAGTGATCTCAATGACCTCAAGCGCACGAACCACTCGCCTGAGATTCTCCTTCGGTATCGCAGCTGCAGCAGCTGGATCAAGATTCGCGAGTCTTCGATGCATCTCATCGACGCCAACCGACTCCCCTTCTTTAAGGAGTCGCTCTCTGACTTCGGGGTCGGTATCTGGGAATTGAAGATCATCTAGGAATGCCTTGATGTAAAGACCGGTGCCGCCGACGATCACGACTTTTTTTCCCTCTCTAATGAGTCGATCTGCGATTCGCCGCGACTCCTCTTGATATTGAGCAACTGTCGAATCCTGATTGACATCAAGAACGTCGATGAGATGGTGGGTGATGCCAGAACGTTGCACTTCATTTAACTTCGCAGTTCCTATATCCATACCTCGATATAGCTGCATCGAGTCGGCGTTGATAATCTCAGCCTCTAACCGATCCGCGAGCGCAATGGCAAGGTCGCTCTTACCTGTCGCAGTCGCACCTGCGATGACAATAATCTGGCTATTCATCAAGAGATTGGTAAGCCGAGTGAAGCGGTGAGCGTTGCTCTGGAGAGCTTGGGCATTCCAAGTAAGGTCCCGCCTCGTTCTGCTTCATCTTTGAGAGCAGCGAATGCATCGCCACCTCGTGATGGACGATGTGAGATGAAACGATCGGCCACAAGATAGAAAGGTTTAGCCTCAGTCACTTCGGCCGTGACGAAATCTCCCGGACGAATAGCTGCATCATCCATCACTGGAAAATGGATCAACCTGGCATCCTTACTCTTGCCACTCATTCTTAGGCGCCCGTCCCGCTCACTCGAGCCTTCCGTGACAAGGATTTCAAACTCTCGACCAAGAGATCGTTGATTGAGTCGAAGCGCTATAGCCTCTTGGTGCTTGTGCAATCTCTCGTACCGTTCCTTGACGACTTCTGCAGGGACTTGATCTGGCATGTCTGCAGCCGGAGTGCCAGGTCGTTTTGAGTATTGGAAGGTGTAGGCAGCGGTGAACTCTGCTTCATCACAGAGCGAAAGTGTCTCCTCGAAATCCTCTTCACTCTCACCCGGGAATCCGACGATGATGTCTGTCGTGATTGATGCCTCTGGAATCGCAGCCCTTACTCGCTCCAGTATCCCGAGGTATCGAGATCGTCTATAAGAGCGACGCATAGATTGCAGGATGCGGTCAGAACCAGATTGAAGTGGCATATGAAGGTGCGGCATGACATTTTCTGTCTCTGCCATTGCGGCGATGACGTCATCTGTGAAATCGCGAGGGTGGGGCGACATGAAACGTACTCGCTCAAGGCCGTCGACCTCACCACAGGCTCGAAGCAAAGATGCGAAGGCGCCTTGCTCTCCAAGGTCGACGCCATAGGCATTGACGTTCTGACCAAGGAGGGTGATCTCGCTGACTCCTTGATCGACCAGAGTGCGAATCTCGGTGAGGATCTGGGCGCGAGGCCGATCCTTTTCGCGACCTCGAAGTGAAGGAACGATGCAGAAAGTACAAGTGTTATTGCAACCAACAGAGATCGATACCCACGCTGAAAAAGCGGAGTGACGTCGAGCTGGCAGCGAAGAAGGGAAATGCTCTAGCGCCTCTTTGATCTCAACTTGTGCTTCACCTTCGATACGCGCTCTCTCCAACAGCACCGGAAGCGAACCAACGTTGTGAGTTCCGAATACGACATCCACATAGGGGGCTCGCTCCACGATCTTCCCTTGATCCTTTTGGGCGAGGCACCCACCTATCGCAATCTGCAGATTGGGATTCTTCTCTTTTTGCGGCGCCAAAAAACTCAATTGCCCATAAAGGCGGTTGTCGGCGTTTTCACGAACCGCACAGGTATTGAAGACGATGAGGTCGGGGTCTTCTCCCTCTAAAGCTGGAACATATCCAGCTCGATCCAACGATCCTGCAATTCGCTCGGAGTCATGGACATTCATCTGACATCCGAGGGTTTGGATCGCATAGCGGCGCTTCATCGTGCCGCGATTCTACAAGTGGGTCTTATCCCCTGCTTCACCGGCTAATTCGCGAAAGACTGCATTGATAGTGGCCATTGAGAAACCCCGTCGCATCAAAGCTGCGTGAATACGCCTGCGCATACCTTCTTCGTCTGCTGAACCACTTCGCCACTTCTTCGAGGCAAGTTTGAGCGCCAACTGAAAGTCATCCTCTTCGCTGAGATCCTCAGAAACCCAGTCGATGATCTCTTGATCGATGGAACGTGTTTTAAGACCCTGAATGATCGCTCGCTTTGAGGATTTTCGCTTTGAACGATCCGTGAAGTCGCGGGCAAAATCAAGATCATTGAGGTAGCCCATTTCCTCCAGTCGGAGAAGGGTCTTCTCAGCAACCTCGCTCGGAGTGCCACGTTTGTGAAGATGGTCTGCAAGTTGCCGCTTGCTCAGCGAGCGCCTACCGATCGCAGCGAGTGCGATGGTAAGCGCTACTGAATAAGGGTCTTCTTGAAGGAGATCAGAACTCGACATCCGCAGTTGCTTCATCGATAGCTGCAACCAAAGCTGGATCAACCGGAGTTGGGTTGAGTTTTGCTCTGATCTTTGCATCGATCTCATTGGCAAGATCTGGGTTATCGATCAAGAACTGACGGGAGTTCTCTTTTCCTTGACCGAGTTGGTCGCCTTCATATGTGAACCAGGCTCCGGACTTCTTCACGATTCCAAGTTCGACACCCATATCAAGGAGAGAACCTTCTCGTGAGATTCCAACACCGTAGAGGATGTCGAACTCTGCTTGCTTGAATGGTGGCGCCATCTTGTTCTTGACGACCTTGACTCGAGTGCGGTTACCAACGGCTTCTTGGCCATCCTTGAGGGTCTCTATGCGACGGATATCCATACGTACGGATGCATAGAACTTCAGAGCCTTACCGCCTGTCGTTGTCTCAGGAGAGCCAAAGAAGACGCCGATCTTGTCGCGTAGCTGGTTGATGAAGATTGCAGTGGTCTTGGAAGAACTGAGCGCACCTGTGATCTTTCGAAGTGCCTGTGACATCAAACGAGCTTGGAGACCCATATGAGAATCACCCATCTCGCCTTCGATTTCAGCACGTGGAACGAGAGCTGCCACAGAGTCAACGACGATCAAATCGAGCGCTCCGGAACGAACCAGCATATCCATGATCTCGAGGGCCTGCTCACCTGTATCAGGTTGGGAGACTAAAAGTGCATCGATGTCGATGCCGAGCTTCTTCGCATACTCAGGATCAAATGCATGTTCCGCATCGATAAATGCCGCGATGCCACCTTGCTTTTGAACGTTTGCGATCGCATGTAAGGTCAAAGTCGTCTTACCCGAAGATTCAGGTCCAAAGATCTCAATGACTCTTCCGCGCGGTAGGCCACCAATTCCAAGAGCTGCGTCGAGAGCTATGGATCCGGTCGGAATGACCTCTACGATCTGATTTGCTCGCTCGCTCATCTTCATGACTGAGCCCTTGCCGAATTGACGCTCAATTTGGGCGAGAGCAGTGTCGAGAGCCTTGAGGCGCTCGGGGTTTACTTGCTGATTTGTATTTCCTGGCGCGACTTCTGATGCGCCATCGCCTGGGCGTTTAGCCTCACGGGCCATCGTCTTACCTCTCTATTTCTCCCACTTCGATGAATCTCTCATCTCAATGAGCTCAATGGACCATTTGGTCCGCACGGGTCCAGAAGGTACGGAAGACCACCGACGGCGAGGGGTGAACCCTCGCGGAAGTGTGGAACCGCTCTGGTTGGGCATGAGAAGAGTATCCGAACATCTGTTCGAATGCGAGGATTGATGGGCGTTCCGGCGCGTCTCGCTAGGTGAGCGGGCCACACTCTGGATTTCTAGGATGCCGCCCATGCGAAGTTCAGCCGGAATCCTCGCCGAGCTTGAGGACGAATCGATCGAGATCCTGCGAGAGACCGCAGCGACATTACGAAATCCGGTCCTCCTCTATTCAATTGGGAAAGACTCAACTGTCATCCTCCATCTAGCGCGCAAGGCCTTCTATCCCGCCCCCATTCCATTTCCGCTCTTGCATGTCGATTCAACTTGGAATTTCAAAGAGATGATCACGTTTCGTGATCGTATTGTCGAAAAACATGGCTTACGTCTGATCGCGCATATCAACGAAGAGGGCCTTCGAGATGGGGTTACGCCCTTTAGTAATGGCATCTCTGAATACATTCGAGTGATGAACACGCTTGCCCTAAAGCAAGCTCTTGATAAATATGGATTTGATGCGGCGATAGGTGGATCCCGCCGAGATGAAGAACGTTCTCGAGCAAAGGAGAGGATCTTCAGCGTTCGTGAGCCTGGACATCAATGGAATCCCCGTAATCAACGTCCTGAGTTATGGCGAACATACAACACAAGGATGACTGAAGGTCAGACGATGCGCGTCTTCCCTATCTCTGATTGGACCGAACTCGACATTTGGAACTACATCTGGCAAGAAGATATTGAAGTCAATCCTCTTTACTTTGCCAAAGAGCGCCCTATGGTCCGACGAGGCGAACAACTCATCATGGTCGATGATGAGAGGTATCCACTCAACGAGAATGAAACCCCTGAGATAATGATGGTCAGATTCAGAACTCTCGGTTGTTATCCCCTCACCGCAGGAGTTGAATCGACAGCCACCAATCTTGAAGAGGTGGTCGAAGAGATCACCGGAGTGCGACTTAGTGAACGTGCGACTCGATTGATCGATGGCGAAAAAGAGGATTCAATGGAGAAGAAGAAGCGCGAGGGTTACTTCTAGTTCGCGTTCGAAATTGAGATCGAATGTTCTAACAACAGAGTGCGGTTTTCCTTGGTAGCAGGAATAACCCACCTTGCAAATTTCTCTCCTTCAAATTCCAGGACGAAGACTGGTCGTCTCCTATAGACAGCACAGAAGTCCCTCCCGCGCCAATATCTCATCGTTCCGAGCATGATTAGGTAAGGGAATCCAATTCCCGGAGCTCTTATGCCACGCAAAACTTCACGACTCCATGGATGCTGATGGAAAGTAACTGTCTTCAGGCTTGCTACATTGGCTCGTGGATCCCTTCCAAAGGCTCCGACATTTTCGATCCAAGATAATTTGTATCGAATCTGATCACCAACGATTTCAAGCATGTACAGCTACTCAGTCGAAGATCGGACCAACAGTTCGCGAACGCTTGATCTCGAAGAATCCTGGATACGAAGCGACACCAACGACGCCATCCCAAAGTTTTCCTGCTTCTTCGCCCTTAGGAGCCGGAGAGATAACTGGACCAAAGAATGCAAAGTCGCCGACTTTGATAAGCGGTGTACCAACATCGTTTCCTACAAGCGAGATGCCCCGCTCATGACTCTCAATGATTGCCTGGTTCCACGATTCATTGTCCATCTCGAGAGCGAGTGACTTATCGAGACCGACTTCCACAAGTGCTTCTTCAAGGAGTTCTTGGCCGATCTCCATCTTCTTCAAGTGGATTCGGGTGCCGATCGCCGTGTAGAGCGGAAGGACATACTCCTGACCGTGTTTGGTCTTTGCCGCCATGATGACGCGAGTTGTCTTCCATGATCTAGGGAAATTCAACTTGTACTTCTCATCAGTGGTATTGCGATTGAGGTGGGCGAGAGAAAAAATATTGAAAGTCACGTCGATCTCGCGAACTTTCTCTACTTCCAAGATCCATCGTGAGGTCATCCATGCCCATGGGCAGATGGGATCAAACCAGAATTCAGCCTTTGTCTTCTCACTCATTGCGCGCCTCCAAAGCGTCTTTCACGTTCTGCATAAGTCTCGATCGCCTTCCATAGAGTCAATCGATCGACATCCGGCCAGAGTACATCCATAAAGACCATCTCCGCATATGCAGATTGCCACATCAAGAAGTTGCTTGTCCGCTGTTCGCCTGAAGAACGAAAGAAGAGATCGACATCATGCATCGCAGGTTCATCGAGATATCGCGAGAAGAGTTTCTCGGTGATCCCTTCCGGCTTGATCTTCTTCTTCGCGACATCTTCAGCGATTCGCTTGGTCGCATCAACGATCTCAGCGCGTCCGCCGTAGTTGATACACATATTCAGTGTCATAACATTGTTGCGTTTGGTGAGTCGCTCTGCCTCTTCGAGTTCCTTGATCACACTCGCCCATAGCCGTTGACGCCTTCCCACCCAGCGAATCTTGACTCCTCGCGCATGCATCTCATCACGCCGTTTCTTGATCACATCACGGTTGAAGCTCATCAAGAAACGAACTTCTTCTGGACTTCGACGCCAGTTCTCCGTCGAGAACGCGTAGACGCTCATCTCCTTCAAGCCAATCTCGAGCGCACCTTCAACAACATCGAAGAGTGCGCGCTCCCCTGCCTCATGACCTTTGGTTCGCGCCATTCCCCTCTGCTTCGCCCAACGACCATTTCCATCCATAACGATCGCAACATGATTCGGCAGATCTTCGGCTTTGATTTTCGGTGGCTTGGCACCACTGGGATGAGGAGATGGCTTTTGATACTTCATACTGCCTGAACACTTTCTTCATCGAGAGGTTGTTTCAATCGCTGATCATGAGCTGTCGAGAGGATGGTTCGCTCTACGAAGGGAAGCGAGCGCAATCCGCGCTCAATATGCCATTGCAGATACGCGGCCACCAAACCTGAGGCCTCTTTGCGATGCTTGCTCTCGCTCATCACCGCTCGTTCCCAATTACTGCTCAAGAGATCGCCCATCAGTTGCAACGTCTCCTCCGATGGAGTTGCTGATGCCGATGGTTTGCACTGTGCGCAGACGGCGCCGCCACCAACAAGGGAGAAGTACCGATGCGGTCCCTTTGCATCACAGATGGAGCAATCGAAGGTGGATGGGGCAAATCCTGCCACTGCAAGCGAGCGCAGCAAATAGGCATCCAAAATCAGAAGGGAATCGTAATTTTCATGAGCAAGTGACTTCAAAGCGCCAGCGACCAATTGAAAATGAGCTCTCGCTGGTTCTCGTTCATTGCTGGTAAATCGTTCTGCTGCTTCCACTATGGCATGTGCGACAGTCCACTTTTGGTAATCATGAGAGATGGCGTCGCCATAATTCTCGATACCTTCGACCTGCGTGATCACATCCAAATTCTTGCCGACATAGAACTGAGCATCGATATGACTGGCAATCTCTAACCGGGCACCGAATTTCGACTTTGTCCTACGGACACCCTTTGCAACGGCTCGGAATCGACCATGCTCCTTCGACAGAAGGGTGATGATCCGATCTGCCTCGCCCAGCTTATGGGTGCGCAACACGATCGCATGATCTCGATAGAGGGCCACGGGGCAAGGGTAGTTCCGAAGCCCCTAGCCTCAGGTGATTGGCTACCTAAGTGCGCGATTGACCGCCGAGATGATCGCTTTCAGCGATGCAGTGGTCGTGCTCGGATCAATCCCAACGCCCCAGTAGACGGCTTTGCCTTTCTCAGCGATCTCTACTTCACATTCGAGATAAGAGGCCGCCTTCGCATCGCCACCTGCAGACATCGCATGTTCGTAATAATCAAGGACCTGCAGCTTTACACCAAGTTTGGCGAGTGCATCGCAGAATGCTGAGATCGGACCGTTACCAACGCCATCAATCTCACGCTTCGCGCCAGAATCGATGATGGAGGCCGTAAGTTGCACATCCTTATCCATTTCAGACCGCTCTGACATTCCAAGTAATTTGAAGCGTCCCCAAGGTGCGACATCACTGGTCAATTCTGCTGGCAGGTATTCATCGACGAAGATCTTCCACATCTCATCAGCGAGGACTTCCCCGCCTTCAGAATCAGTCTTGGCCTGGATGACCTGACTGAACTCGATCTGCAATCGACGAGGAAGATCAAGATGGTGTTCACTCTTCATCAAGTAAGCGACGCCGCCTTTACCGGATTGGCTATTGACGCGAATGACTGCTTCATAACTCCTGCCGATGTCTTTTGGATCGATAGGTAGATACGGAACTGCCCAAGTGAAATCTGAAACCTTGACTCCAGCCGCCGCTGCATCCTTCTCGAGATGTTCAAGACCTTTTTTGATGGCATCTTGGTGAGAACCGGAGAATGCTGTGAAGACCAGGTCTCCGCCATATGGATGACGCTCTGGAACTCGAAGTTGGTTCGCGTACTCGACCGTGCGTCGAATCGCAGGAATATCGGAGAAATCGATCTGAGGGTCGATCCCGTGACTGACGAGATTAAGACCTAGCGTGATGAGGCAGACATTTCCCGTTCGCTCGCCATTTCCAAAGAGCGTTCCTTCGATGCGATCAGCTCCAGCAAGGTAACCAAGTTCTGCCGCCGCAACAGCGGTTCCGCGATCGTTGTGCGGGTGCAGACTCAATACGATGCTCTCGCGTCGGTTGAGGTTTCGATGCATCCACTCGATGGAATCTGCGTAGACATTCGGCATTGCCATCTCGACAGTTGCCGGAAGATTGATGATCGTCTTCCACGATGGAGATGGTTGAAGGACATCGGTGACAGCATCACATACTTCGAGTGCGTACTCGACTTCCGTGCCGGTGTATGACTCCGGTGAGTACTCGAAGAACACTGTTGTTCCTTTGACGGTATCTACCTGCTTGAGGCAATACTCGGCGGCATCAGTGGCGATCTTCTTGATTCCCGCCCTATCTTGCCCAAAGACAACTCGCCTTTGAAGTGTGGATGTGGAGTTGTAGAAGTGAACTACTGCCTGCTTAGCACCTCTGATTGATTCGAAGGTTCGGTCAATGAGATTCTCTCGAGCCTGGGTGAGAACCTGAATCACGACATCATCGGGAATCAGTCCGTCTTCTATGATCTTGCGAACGAAATCGAAATCAGTCTGGCTCGCCGAAGGGAATCCGACTTCAATCTCCTTGTATCCCATAGAGACCAAGAGATTGAACATCGCGAGCTTGCGCGAATTGTCCATGGGATCGATCAATGCTTGGTTTCCATCGCGAAGGTCAACAGAACACCACTGAGGCGTTTTCGTAATCTGTTTCGTTGGCCAAGTGCGATCGGGAAGATCGATCGGAATGAATGACGAGTATCTGGAAACTGGCATTGAACTTGGGGATTGCTTCGGAAATGACATCTCTTTGCCTCTTCTATCTCAAACTGATTGATAAACCTCTTTGGCCTTATCGGCTACGGAATTCATCTACCTCTTCTACTGATGTGAGGCCGTTGTCGCTTTCTACCCGCGACGAGGGAACCGGCTACTTGGCCCCGTCGCGGCAGCGAAGGAGGAGTCCAAGGAGGGATAGCGCGCTGACAGAGAGTGAAGAAGAAAGAGCCACGCGCTTCATGGCGCAATCATAGGTGAGAGATGGCTGATTAGAGAACGGGGAGATATCGATCGAGTTCAAACGCAGTCACTTGGCGGCGATACTCCTGCCATTCGGCACGCTTATTCCTTAGGACATACTCAAAGACCGGCTCACCAAGGACTTCTCGAACGAGATCACTTCGCTCCATCTGCGCGATTGCCTCACTCAGACTCGTAGGTAACTGCACTGGTTCGGCAATATTCTCGAGTCGAATCCCCTCTTCAATCCCCTTCAAACCCGCCGCGATGATGACTGAAAAGGCAAGGTAGGGATTGCATGCGCTATCTGGGGAGCGCACTTCGATACGAGTAGAGACCTCTTTTTTGGGCTTGTACATCGGGATTCGCACCAAAGCTGACTTGGAATGAGTGCCCCATGAGGCAAGGGATGGTGCTTCATCTCCACCATGAAGTCGTTTATAGGAGTTGACCCATTGATTGGTAATCAAAGTGAACTCTGGAGCAAACTTAAGCACTCCCGCTATGAATGATCGACCAACCCTTGAAAGTTGATACTCAGCACCTTCTTCATAGAAGGCATTCTTCTCATCACTAAAGAGTGAGAAGTGAGTGTGCATGCCAGAACCGGCATATTCCGTAAAAGGTTTCGGCATGAATGATGCATGGAAGCCTTGATCCAAGGCCACCTCTTTGATCACGTGGCGAAATGTCATGATGTTATCTGCAGTCGAAAGAGCATCGGCATATCGAAGATCAATCTCTTGCTGACCGGGCGCACCCTCATGGTGTGAGAATTCGACCGAGACGCCCATCGCTTCCAACATTGTGATCGCTTGTCGTCGAAAGTCATTTCCTACCGCGCTCGGCGTGTGATCGAAATAGCCACCTTGATCGACCGGAACAGGTCGTTCTCCCTTTTCCGGTTGCGACTGAAAGAGGAAGAATTCGACCTCAGGATGGGTGTAACAGGTGTAGCCCATCTTCGCAGCCTTATCGAGGGTTCGCTTCAAAACATTGCGTGGATCCGATGGAGCTGGACTGCCGTCAGGAAGCGCAATATCGCAAAACATTCGAGCTGCCCCTGGATTCTCGGTTCGCCAAGGAAGGATCGAAAAAGTCGCTGGGTCTGGTTTTGCAAGCATGTCTGACTCACTTACTCGCGCAAAACCTTCAATCGAAGAGCCATCGAATCCAATGCCCTCTTCGAATGCGGTCTCCAATTCCGCTGGAGCGATGGCAACGGATTTCAAAAAGCCAAGAACGTCTGTGAACCAGAGCCTGACGAATCGAATATTGCGCTCTTCAAGGGTTCGAAGTACGAAGTCACGCTGCCGCTCGATATTGGTATTCGGATTGGACTTTTCGGTTGGAGAAGACATGCCAGAAGTCTCGCAAAGACTTGTTACATCGATGTTACGGAGCCGACGGATTCGCCTTCTCGCTGCGCAAATCAACGAATATAAGTAGCCCCGTTGACATCGAATGTCGATCCGCTCAAGTGGCGATTTCGACCAGAGGCAAGGAAAGCGACCAACTCTGCGATCTCCTCAGGCGGCACCCATTCACCCATCGCAAGCTTGGCGGTGATCGCCTCTTCGCCACCCATCGACTTTGCAGAATTCTCGCTCATCGCAGTTCGCACGATTCCAGGAGCAATGAGGTACGCGAAGATGGAGTCTTTTCCGTATGCGCGAGCGATCGTCTTGAGAAGTGCTGCAATCGGCGCCTTAGATGCTGCATAACCACTGAGCTTTGGATTGCCTGAACCTTGTTGGGCTGCCCAACTTGTCATGCCAACTATGGAACCGCCACCAATTTCCAAAAAGTGATTCACCGCTCGACGCACTAAGAGAGCAGTCGATCGAACGTTGATGTTCAATGCAAGATCGAAAGCATCTCGCCAGATTTCTTCGGAATCTGTAAGCGATGCTTCAGGCATGACCGCAGCATTTGCGACGAGAACATCCACTCGATTTTTCCATGCAAGCGATTGCTCCCAAAGGGATGCATATCCATCAGGTGTTGCTAGGTCTGCATGAACTAAGAGTCTGCGCTCAGCGGGAATGGAGCTGGTCGCAGATTCCGCTCCTTCGCGATCTGAACCGTAATGCGCAATGACATCGGCGCCTTGTGCACCAAGCGCACGCACGATGGCATGACCAATCCCTTTCGAAGCTCCAGTTACGAGACAGACGCGACCGGTGAGTGATTCGCTCTGATTGGAATCCGTCATCGTTGCCCCATTTCACTCAGTTCCATTTTGAAGACTATTGAGCTCGTAGTGCTCTCCACCTCTTAAGCTCGATGGTTTGAACTCGAGATGGTGAACTTCATACAGTAGTAATCGTATTATTCCCCCATCATGAAAGACAGCGGTTCGAAGATCTCGTTCTCATTCGAGAATAAGGCCTTCGTTGGCGAACCTGGAGATTCAGTCGCTTCAGCGATGGTTCGCAATGCGCAATTGATCTGTCGCCGAAATGATGAAGGTGATGGCCGCGGGATTTTTTGCGGCATGGGCGTATGCAACGAGTGCGCGGTAGAAATCGATGGGAAGCCGGGCGTTCTCTCATGTATGACTGCGTTAAAAACCGGTATGAACGTTGAGATTCAAGACCAACATCGAGATGCACCCGACTTTGATGGCGATCTACAGGCAACCGCTCAATTGCCCGAAGAAGAGATCTCTTGCGACGTGATGATCATCGGCGGAGGCCCAGCAGGTCTCTCACTCGCAAAGAACCTCAAGCGAACTGCTCCTGATCTCACAATCGTGATCGTCGATGAACGTAAGTCGTTGGGCGGTCAATACTTCAAGCAAGAGCAAGTTCGTTCCTCACGGGATAAGAGTGATCAACAGTTTGCCGAAGGTGCGGCCCTGATCGAAGATGTCAGAGGAAGTGGAGCACGCATTCTCAGTGGAGTGACTATCTGGGCGGCATTCGATCCCGATCATCTCCTTGGTTATGACCAAGAACGTCGCTACAAGTTTCGACCAAAGGAATTGGTGATTGCTACCGGAGCCTATGAGCGAGGTATTCCAATGCCTGGCTGGACGCTTCCTGGCGTGATGACCACTGGTGCAGCACAGACGCTACTTCGCAGCTACTCGGTCTCCCCTGGCGCAAGAGTTCTTATAGCTGGAAATGGCCCGCTCAATCTGCAAATGGCTGCAGAACTTGCAAAACAAGGCACCAACGTCATTGCACTCGTAGAGAGTGGACGAATCTTCTCGCTACGAAGCATGGTGCTGACACTCGCATTGGGACTCACTTCACCGTCCATGGCGCTTCGAGGGCTTGGATACTTTCTCACTATCAAGCGTGCCGGTATTCCTTACTACTCAGCAGCTTCAGTTTCAGCTTTCGTTGGTAGTGAAAAAGTGGAAAAAGCGACGATCACTTCGCTCCGAAGCAGTAAAGAGGTAGCGAGTTTTGAGGTAGACGCTGTCTCGATGGGTTACGGCTTCATACCCTCCAATGAGATTGCTCGAAATCTCGGTGCCAAGCACCAGATCGATCGGAATACGCGTGGACTTCAAACTCAGACAACTTTCGATGGCAAGACGACGCGGGAACATCTCTGGGTCATCGGCGATGGACGGAGCATTAATGGTGCACAAGTGGCCAAGCTCCGTGGTGCGCTCCTTGCAGATTCACTAGCAAGGGCTCTTGGTGCACGAAGTGCGAATCCGCTTCAACGCGCAAGGACCCTTGCGAAGAAGTTCTCCCTCTCGCGCCAACTCCTCTTTCAAAGGATCCTCTGGAAGGTATATGCCTCACCGGTGATATTCGATCAATTCGCAACAACTGAGACAACCATCTGACGTTGTTTGAGCATCACGAAGGGCGAGATTCTCGAAGATTTAACTTCCGATATGCGAAGTGCTGGTGCACTCAAGCGCGTCAACCGCGTCGGTATGGGTAAGTGCCAGGGTCGATATTGCTCGCCATTCGCACAAAAGATCATCGAAGATGCGACTGGTTCGCAACCTGATGCGTATTCAGGCTTTGCGCCACAAGTACCCATCAAGCCGACCACTATCGCGAACATCGCATATCCGATCAACTAGCGAGTGATCAACGCTTCTAAGGAGCGCGCTAGGCTTTGAATATGAGCGAAGATTTTCTCGACAAGTCGAAAGATTTCGTACAGTCCCTCGATCGCGGCCTCTCCATCATGAAGGTCTTCAATGCCGAGAATCCGAAGTTGACTCTCTCCGAAGTCGCAGAACTCACTGGCTTCACTCGCGCCACTGCAAGGAGATTTCTCTTAACTCTTGAATCACTCAACTACGTTGGCAGCACAGGACGCTATTTCTTCCTCAAGCCTCGCGTCCTTGAATTAGGTTATGCCTATCTCAATTCCTTCAGCTTGGTCAATATTGCGCAAGGTCACCTTGAAGAGATGGCAACAGAAGTTCGTGAGTCATGCTCGGCTTCCGTTCTTGAAGGTTCAAATGTCATCTATGTCTGTCGCGCTTCGGCCAACCGAATCATGACCATCAACTTGGCCGTCGGTACTCAACTTCCAGCCTATGCAACGTCGATGGGACGTTGTCTCTTGGCATCGATGGATGAAGATGAACTCGATCGCTACTTCGATAGCGCCGTCATCGAGAAGCTGACCTCCAAAACGGTCACTGATGAAGACCAACTTCGCGCAATCATCAAGCAGGTTGGAAAGGATGGCTACGCAATCGTCTCCGAAGAACTTGAAGATGGCGTCCAGTCAGTTTCTGTACCGATCCATGGAAAGGATGGCAAAGTCCTTGCCGCTGCCAATGTGAGTGCCCATGCTTCACGCATTTCGGTCAGCGATTTGAAGGACAAGCTCCTGCCACGCCTTCAAAAGTGCGTCACAGAGATCGAGCACGATCTCAACTTGCAGAACTAATTCTTATTCAGGCTTTTTACAGACCTTTGACGCCTTCTGACGCCTTTTGAGTCCTACTGAATTTGATCGATACAGAGGTACTTGATCTCCAAGAACTCTTCGATACCGTGCTTGGAACCTTCACGCCCGACACCTGATTCTTTGACGCCACCAAATGGCGCGCCTTCATAAGAGATCAAGCCAGTGTTGATTCCAACGACTCCTGCTTCAAGAGCTTCAGCGACGCGCCATGTTCGGGCGTTATCTTTCGTGAAGAAGTAAGCAGCCAATCCGAATGGTGTGTTGTTGGCTAACTCCACGGCTTCCTTTTCGCTCTTGAATTTCACGATTCCAGCCAGGGGACCGAATGTTTCCTCTTGGCAGACCAACATTTCTTCTGTGACATCAGTAAGAATGGTCGGAATAAAGAAAGTACCACCGAGCTCCGAACGTGATCCACCAAAGATCACCTTTGCACCGTTATCGACAGCATTCTTGATATGGCTCTCTACCTTAACGACGGCTTCTTCGTTGATGAGAGGTCCTTGTTTGGTTTCAGGATCTAGACCACTACCCACTTTGAGTTCACTTACAGCTTTACTCAACGCTGCTACGAAGCGATCATGGATTCCCTCTTGAACGATGATGCGATTGGCGCAGACGCAGGTCTGCCCACTGTTGCGAAACTTGGATGCGATAGTTCCCGCGACGGCGACATCTATATCCGCATCATCGAAGACGATGAGTGGTGCATTGCCACCCAATTCCATCGCAACTTTCTTTACCGTCTTTGCTGACGCCGCCATCAGCGCCTTGCCGACTTCGGTCGAACCAGTAAAGCTCAGTGCTCGCACAACAGGTGAAGAGGTGATCTCTTCTGCGACCATGCGCGGATTTCCAACGATTACATTGAGAACTCCCGCTGGAACTCCTGCGCGGTGCGCGAGTTCTGCCATGGCGAGCGCGGAGAGAGGTGTATCTGTTGCTGGCTTGATGATCATCGAACATCCGGCAGCGAGTGCAGGTGCGGCCTTGCGGGCGATCATTGCCATCGGAAAATTCCATGGTGTGATCGCTGCAGTTACGCCAATCGGTTGCTTGATGGTCAAGAGTCGGCGCGAGGCCACATTGGTTGGAATGGTCTCGCCGTATAGGCGCTTACCTTCTTCTGCATACCACTCGATAAATCCGGCTCCGTAAGTGATCTCGCCTTTAGCTTCCGTCAGTGGCTTTCCTTGTTCACCGGTCAAGATCGTTGCCAGGTCATCAACGTTATCCATGATCAACTGATACCAACGACGAAGGATCTTTGCCCGTTCAAGGGCTGTCATCTGCTTCCAGACCTCGAAGCCTGCCTGAGCAGTTTCGATCGATTCCTTGACATCTTCAAGTGTTGCCATCGCTACATCCACGATCGTCTTTCCAGTTGCCGGATCGATGACCGCGCGAGTAGCTCCATCACGGGAATCTCGCCATTGACCATTGATGAACAACTTGCTCTTGATCAACGTCGGATCGGAGAGATATTGGTCGAGGCTCTTGTCGGTGGAGTACATCGATGACTCGCTTTCGCATTGCTTGAAATAACGTCTTAACTGACTGAGCAAAGTCTATGACTGCGCACCTCACTTTTCGACGGTCCGAGATCACTGTCGCCAAACACACACACTGCACGTGCTAGACACTCTTCCTAACCCTCGCTACTGTGCCGTTGCTCGCGTGAAAGAATCTTTCAATAGGATTCGCAATACGAACATTGATGATGGGGAGTACACAAATGTCTCAGCAATCGCTGTCCGAGAAGGATCGCAAGTTTTTCTTCCATCCCTTCACAGCGCTCAAAGCACACGAAGAGACTGGCGGAAAGATCATCGTCTCCGGTGAGGGTTCAACTCTCAAGGATGACAGTGGAGCGAGTTATCTCGATGCAATGGCAGGACTTTGGTGCGTCAATCTCGGTTATGGCAATCAGCGACTCAAAAACGCAATTGCCGATCAAGTAGAGAAGCTCTCCTACTATCACTCGTTCTCAGGAATGAGCACCGATCTCGCTGCGCTTCTCTCCGAGCGAATTATCGCGCTAGCACCTAAAGGTATGAGCAAAGTTTTCTACGGCAACAGCGGCTCCGATGCCAATGACACCAACGCAAAGATCGTCTGGTTCTATAACAACGCCCTCGGTCGTCCGGAGAAGAAGAAGATCATCTCGAGACTTCGCGGTTATCACGGAGTCACGGTTCTCTCCGGTGGACTTACAGGGCTTAAGAATTTGCATGAAGGTTTCGACCTTCCGCTTCCAATGATTCGTCACGTTCGCCCTCCTCACCGAATTTGGGAAAAGGCACCGGGCGCGACAGATGCTGAGTTTGTACAGACTCTTGTAGATGAACTCGAAGCGACGATCATCGCTGAAGGTCCAGAGACCGTTGCTGCATTCATCGCAGAACCGATTCAAGCTGCAGGTGGCGTCATCGTTCCACCGAAAGAGTATTTCCCTGCGATCCAAAAGGTGTTGAAGAAGTATGACATCTTGATGATCGCTGATGAGGTTGTCACCGCATTCGGTCGCCTTGGCAAGATGTTCGGATCAGATGTCTTTGGTATCGAGCCGGACATCATTACAGTCGCAAAGGGCCTCACTTCGGCATACATTCCACTCTCTGCCTCCATCGTCTCGGAGAAGATATGGAAGGTTCTTCGCGATGGCTCAGAGAAGTACGGTGCTTTCGGACATGGTTACACCTACTCAGCTCACCCCATTGCAATGCGCTGCGCACTTGAGACTCTCGACATGCTCGAAGAAGGCAATTACCTCGAGATGACAGTGAAGAAGGGTGCCTTTTTGCACGAACTTCTCCAGGCGAACTTCAAGGATCATCCGCTCGTCGGAGAGATCCGTGGTCAATCGTTGATCGGTGCAATCGAATTGGTCTCTAAGAAGGATCCGATGACTCCATTCGATCCGTCGGAGAAGATTGCGATTCGAGCTGCGCGAAGATCTATGGAGATGGGTGTGATCACTCGTGCGCTTCCAGCCTCGGATTCGCTCGCATTCTCACCACCTTTTGTCGTGACAGAGAGTGAGATCGAGAAGATGGTTACAACTGTCCGCGCCGCGGTAGATGACATTGCGAAAGAGATCGGCCGTTAGTTAAGGAAGTCATGAGCTCTTCTGCTCTTCGCATTGGATTTCTCATCAATCCGATTGCGGGTATGGGCGGAAGAGTGGGACTGCATGGCACCGATGGTCAACTTGCAGCCCAAGCGATAGGACTAGGCGCGAAGTCCCACTCCACAATGAGAGCTCGCATTACTTTGTCGGCTCTTTCTCACGTCGATGGAATCGAATTCCTTACACCAAAAGGTTCTATGGGTGGCGCGCTACTCGAAGAGCTTCAGGAAGCCGTTCGATTTTCGCCAAGAGTCAAGCAGACGAAATTCGTACCGAGTGAACAGACTGGGAGCGAGGACACCCGAAAAGTCATCGAAGAGTTTCAATCGCAAGCCGTTGATCTCATTCTTTTTGCCGGAGGAGATGGAACTGCGCGAGATATCTTCAGCGTTGCCGGTGATCGAGTGCCGATGCTTGGCATCCCATCAGGCGTGAAGATGAGAAGCGGTGTCTTTGGCCTTCACCCGGGCGATGTCGCTGAGATTGTGAAGCGCTTGGTAATGCAGGAAGAGCGGCAATACGCGACGGCGGAGATCCTTGACCTTGGAATCGGCTCTGCCGACTATTCATCGTCAGAGTTTTTCGGTGTGGCGCGAACACCTTCTGCTCCCGATCTCATCCAACGCTCGAAGAGTTCGCATTCCACGACAAGTGAGGCCGGTCTGAAGGAATTGGCAATTCACTATGCGAACAACTTGAGCTCCGAGACGCTCTATCTCTTTGGGCCCGGCGGAACGACTCAACTCATCTTGCAAGCAGCCAGACCCAACGAACATTTCGATGCAGCAGGTGTGCATGCCCTCTTCAATGGGGAAGTCGTGGGTCGTGATCTGGGAGAAGCTGCAATTCTTGACCTTTTGGATCGCTATGCGAACGTTGAACTCGTTGTCGGTGTCATCGGCGGGCAGGGCTATCTCTTCGGCCGTGGAAACCAACAGCTCAGCGCTGAAGTAATCGATCGCATCGGCTGGAAGCGCATCTTCGTGATTGCCTCCAGTGCAAAACTTCTTGAGTTAGTGCCGGTACAACTGCATATTGATTTCACCGAGCCCTTGGCTTCTCCTCCCCCGTCATACCTGAAAGTGAACACGACCATCTCAAGATCTGTTGTCTGCCGATTACTCCATCATGTAGCGTCACCCGATAAGTAGCGCACGAAGCGCACGCCTTAACGAGGGTAAGGGAACGAGAAATGGCAACAAGTAATTCACATATGCCAAGTCCTCATCCATATATGGCCAACAGCGCGCCAGGAAGTTATAAAGAATTGCTGCGCGTTGCTGAGGTCACAGACATAGAAGAGGTCTTTGAGCAGATCCCACAGGATCATCGCTTCCAAGGTGAGTGGAAAGTTCCAAAAGCACTTAAGTCAGAAGCAGCGCTCTCGAAACATCTCACCTCGATCCTCAAGAAGAACATCTCTGCCCACGACTACATCTCATTCCTCGGAGCTGGATGTTGGCAGCACTATGTGCCAGCGATCTGCGATGAAATGGTCACAAGAACCGAGTTCTCCACCAACGTTTGGGGTACTCCTTCTTCTGATCATGGTCGCAACCAAGTTTGGTTCGAGTTCTCAAGCCAACTCGGTGAACTTGTCGGCATGGAGTTCGTTGGACTTCCACTCTATAGCTACGGAACTGCAGCAGGACATGCGCTTCGTATGGCAGCGCGCATCAATGGACGCAACCGAGTTCTCATACCTGCTTCACTCGATCCAGAGCGAGCGAAGGTCATTCGCACATACTGTGGTTATAAGGAACTCAATGGACACCTTGAGATCAGCTATGTGAAATTCGATCCCACGACTGGACGAATCGATCTTGCTGACCTGAAATCACACCTTGGTCCTGATGTCTCCGCTGTTTACTTCGAGAATCCCAACTATTTCGGTGCACTTGAGAGCGAAGCCGCCGAGATCGCTCGCCTCGCTCATGAGGTCGGCGCAGAGGTCATCGTTGGCGTCGATCCGATCTCGCTCGGAATCATCGCACCGCCTTCTGAATATGGTGCGGACATCATCGTTGGAACCACGCAGCCACTTGGCGTTCACATGAATGCTGGTGGTGGCGTCGGTGGATTCATAGCTACGCGCGATGAAGAGAAATACGCACGTGAGTATCCGACGCTTCAAGTCAGCCTCACCGGAACTACTGAACCAGGTGAGATGGCATTCGGTCTCACTCTCTTCCATCAATCCTCTTATGGTTCCCGAGAGGACGGAAAAGATTGGACCGGAAACTCGGTCTACCTATGGGCTGTCGCAAATGCGGCTTACATGTCCTTGATGGGTCCTCAAGGATTCGTCGAAGTCGGAAATTCCATCATCTCTCGTGCTCGATATGCGGCGAAGAAGTTAGCGGAGATCAAGGGCGTGAAGGTCAAATGGAGAGATGGCTTCTTCAAGGAGTTTGTCGTTGACTTCAACGAGACAGGCAGGAGCGTTGCACAGATCAATAAGGCACTTCTTGATCACAGCATCTTCGGCGGTAAGGATCTAAGTGAAGACTTCCCTACTCTCGGTCAGTCAGCACTTTATTGCGTGACAGAAGTTCATTCACAAGAAGATATTGATTCACTTGTTGCAGCTTTGAAAGAGGTGACAGCATGATCAAGTCAAAGATTCGCAAGTATCACGCTGCTGTTTGGGACGAACCACTCGTCATGCAGTTGAGCCAACCCGGGCGTCGTGGTGCCTTTGCGCCAGCTGTCGAAAGCGAGATTGCGAGCGCTGTCGGTGATTCAGCCTCTTTGCTTCCCGCAGCTCTTCGCCGTGCGAGCGCTCCCGAGCTTCCTGAGATGAGCGAATTCGAAGTCCAGCGCCACTATCTCCATCTTTCACAGCAGACCTTGGGCATGATGGGCATCAGTCTCTTTGGTACCTGCACCATGAAATACAACCCGCGCCTCAATGAGCGGCTTACCTATATGCCATTCGTTGCTGAGATGCACCCCCATCAAGATCCAGAGACGATGCAAGGAATCCTCGAAATCGTCTATCGCTTCGATGAGATCCTTCGTGAGCTCTCTGGACTCGATAAGTTCGTCTTCCAAGCAGGCGGAGGTGCCGACGCTGCGTACACGATGGCAACGATCACTCGCGCATATCACGCA
>JACCED011330408.1_pt1 | contig 25565 bp, 26 predicted proteins | sample 7455021 | NCBI WGS metagenome assembly JACCED01 (sample SAMN15323456, study PRJNA562643) | freshwater metagenome | isolation source: river surface water | place: USA:Blue River Watershed | collected 2017-08-19
GGCAAGAGCACCAATATGTGGAGCGGCGGCTAGCCTTACATCGACTGGATCTGCGGCATCTGAGACTTCAGATCGCGTGAAAAGACCGCACACGATGTGCGCACCGTGTACCACTCGGAATTCTGAACCAGACGGCGGGCCGCTTCACAGGCCTGTAGCGTATCGTACGGAACTCCAAAATGATGAATCAGCTGATTGTTCGAATTCAGGTTAATGAATACGACGAGCAGGAATTTCATGACCAACCCTTTCCAAAAAAGTAGCGCGTGATGCGTGCCAGACCGCACCCCTCGGACGACCCGAACACGCTGGAATTCCAGGAACGGGAACGGTTCGATATGGAATACGGCACAAACACCACGACCCCTTTAGCCAAATCCGGCTTTGCCCAGGTGCCCAACCTGGACCACGGCAAGCCCTATATGGCCTCCTGGACCAGCGAGATCGAGAAAAGCTTCGATCTCCTGCTCGCGCGCCTTGGCCGACGGCTGGGACTCTACACCTTCGTGGATATTGGCTGCGGCAAGGGGAAGGTGCCCATCGTCTGGCGTCTGAAGTGCCGTCAGGCCGGCATCGATCCGCGGATCGTGGGCATGGACTATTACCCGCCGTTTATTACGATCGCCCGTGACAATCATCGCAAGGTCTTCGGACACCCCGGCGAATTTATTCTTGCCGACGCCACCGCGATGGACTACACCCTCCTTGGTCCCGGAGTGATTGCCTACCTGTACAACCCGTTTGATGCGGTGATCTTAAACGCGGTCCTGACCCAACTGCGCACGATCCCCACCCTCGTGATCTACAACATCCCCACCCACTCCGATGTGATCGGCGCCCACGGATTCACCCAGATTCACGCCCGCCGCGGAATCAATCAGAACCAGGAGACCCACATCTTCTCGAACCACCCCGGGCCGCAACCGTCCGCCGGCGGCCCGAGCCATGGAGAGGCCTAGGCGCCGGCGGCCAGAAACCCAATCACCACACCGGCCAACGCGATGACACCCAAGGTGATCGCACCGCCTTTATTGGTCATGAGGGCTCCACGAATTTCGGCGAGTCGTCGACGGGCGCCTTCACCTTTTTGTCCAGGATGACGAAAGGCGCCGAGTCCAAGCATAAATAACACCACGCCCAGTAACACCGGCACGGCCGAACCGCCGCTCGATCCCATCACGACCAAGGTCAAGCCAAATACGATGACCGCAAAAAATAACAGCTGAATAATGAGAAAGAAACCTTTTTGCATACGCCAACTCCTTGAGGGATTACCGCCCTGTCGCAGGGCGGCGGGACCAATCTAACGCCCCCTTGTGCGGCTTGCAAGAGGGGGGAAACCGTGCGCGGTCATCGCCACGACTTGCACAGACCGATCGGGCTGAGCATATTGTCGGCTTGACGCCCAAAAGGACCCCTCCATGACGCCCAAAACCTCCCATGTCACCCGCCTCTTCATTGCGGGCGTGTTGGCCGCCTTCCCCTTGGTCGCGACCATCGCGCTGCTGATGTTCGTGGCGGGATTTGTGGTGAATCTTTTTGGCCCCAGCAGCACCATCGGCCATCTCTTCTCGGCGCTCGGCCTGGGCATTGCCAATCAGGAGTGGGTGGGCTACGTGCTCGGACTCGCGCTCATGGTGCTGGGCATTTTCGTGCTGGGCGTGCTGGTGGAAAAAGGGCTTCAGACCGGATTCACGGCGCTGATCAATGCCATCGTTCGACGGATTCCGATCGTCAGCACCATCTACGAGACGATTCATCGGTTCGTGGATCTGGTCTCCAAAAAAGATGACAACGACATGAAGTCGATGCAGCCCGTATGGTGTCATTTCGGTGGTAAAGGCGGTGCGGCCGCCCTGGCGCTGCTCTCCTCGCCCGAAGCGGTCTTGGTCGACGGTGTGCCCAGTCTGGCGGTCATCATTCCCACCGCACCGGTTCCCATCGGTGGCGGCCTGCTCTACGTGCCCAAGGACTGGGTGAGTCCTGCCGACGTGGGCATGGACGCGTTGACAAGTCTCTACGTGTCGATGGGAGTGACGTCTCCCCAATACCTGAAGAAGGCCGAGTAAACCCCCGCGTCGCGCGTTAAACCGACGGGCGTGCAAGGGAGCGCAGCGCCGCCTGCACGATCGCCTGAGCGCTCACACCAAAATAATCCCGTAACGCGGCGCGCGTATCGCTTCGGCCAAAGCCGTCCGTGCCCAACGTGGTGAAGGGCGCCGGCACATAGGCCCGCACCATTTCCGGCAGAGCACGCACGTAGTCCGACACGGCGATCACTGGCGCCACCGATCCACCGAGTTTTTGCGCAAGCCAGCCGTCGTGCGACGGCCCATCCACGGGTGACGACGCTAACGCCCGTTCGCCATCACGCGCCAACTCAGAATAACTGGTCACACTCCAGACCTCGGCGGACACGCCATGCGCGCTGCCCAACTGCTCGGCGGCCCGGATGGCCTCGCCCACGATGGCGCCGGCGGCCATCAGTCGCACATCGGCCGACTCGGGCCGCACGATGCAATGCATGCCACGCAGAATGCCCTCGCGATCCACCTTGGGGCCCGTGAGTTGCGGCGTGTTTTCATTGGTGACCGTGAGGTAATAAAACACGTCCTCCTGATTCTGGAGCATGCGTCGCATCCCCTCTTCCATGATCACGGCCAGCTCGATTCCAAACGCCGGATCGTAGGAGATGCAGTTCGGAATCGTGGCCGCGGTGAGCAGGCTGCTGCCATCTTGGTGCTGCAATCCCTCCCCGGCCAGGGTGGTGCGCCCCGAGGTGGCGCCAATCAGAAATCCGCGCGCCCGCTGATCGGCAGCGGCCCAGATCAGATCCCCCACCCGCTGGAATCCGAACATCGAGTAATAGATGTAGACCGGCAACATGGCCCGCCCGTGTACGGAATAACTGGTCGCTGCGGCGGTCCAGGAGGCCATCGCTCCGGCTTCGGAGATGCCCTCTTCCAGAATCTGACCATCCTTGGCTTCGCGGTAACAAAGAATCGAGCCGATGTCCTCGGGCTGATAACGTTGGCCTTGCGCAGAATAAATGCCCACCTGACGAAACAGCGCCGCCATTCCGAAGGTGCGGGCCTCATCGGCCACGATCGGCACCACGCGCTCGCCCACCACCGGATCTTTCAACAGATTGGTCAGCATGCGCACGGTCGCCATGGTGGAGGACATCGTCTGCTCCTGATCGCGCAGCAGAAATCCTCCAAAGGATTCCAGTGATGGTGTGGTGAGCGATTCGGGCGCGGTGCGCCGACGGACGGGAACAAACCCGCCCAGCGCGGCACGACGTGCCATCATGTGGCGCATTTCCGGACTGTCTTGCGGTGGCCGATAAAACTCCAAGGAGTCCACCTGCGCATCCGTCAGTGGCAGTTCAAACCGATCACGAAACTCCAACAGATCTTCGGTCTCAAACTTCTTTTGCTGATGCGTGGTCATGCGGCCCTGGCCAACACGCCCCATGCCGAAGCCCTTTTTTGTCTGCGCCAGAATCACCGTGGGCTGGCCGCGGTGATGAATGGCCGCGTGATACGCCGCATGGATCTTGATGTAGTCATGCCCCCCGCGACGCAGTCCATCGATCTGCGCATCCGTGAGCGCACTGGCCATGCGCTGCAACTCCGGCGTTTGTCCAAAGAAGTGCTCGCGGTTAAAGGCACCGTTATTCGCGGCAAACGTCTGCAACTGGCCATCGGGTGTATTGCCCAGGAGGCGGGCCAAGTCTCCGCTGTGATCCATCGCAAATAGCGGATCCCAATCGGAGCCCCAGAGCACTTTGATCACGTTCCATCCGGCCCCGGAAAATAAGCCTTCGAGTTCATCGACAATGTGCCCATTGCCGCGCACGGGCCCGTCGAGCCGCTGCAGGTTGCAATTGATGACAAAAGTCAGGTTGTCCAATCCCTCGCGGCCTGCCAGTGACAGTGATGCCAGCGATTCGGGTTCGTCCATCTCACCATCGCCAAATATGCCCCAGACGCGTTGGCCTTGGGGCGCGATCTGGCCGCGATTCTCCAGATAGCGAATGAATCGGGCCTGATAGGTGGCCGAAATCGGACCCAAGCCCATGGATCCCGTAGGAAACTGCCAGAAGTCCGGCATCAACCACGGGTGCGGGTAGGACGACAGCCCTTGAACGCCGTGACGCTGTGCTTCGATCTCCCGGCGGTAGTAACCCAGCTGCTCCTGCGATAGCCGCCCTTCTAGATAAGCACGGGCATACACACCCGGTGCCGAGTGCGGTTGAAAGAACACCAGATCGCCCGAGAAGTCGCCTTGCGCGGCACGAAAGAAATGATTGAACCCGACCTCAAACAGATCGGCCGCCGATGCGTAACTTGCGATGTGTCCGCCAAGCTCACCACTGAGTCGATTGGCCCGCACCACCATGGCCAACGCATTCCATCGGGTGATGGCCCCGATGCGCTGCTCCACGGCTAAGGCCTGTGGCCCGCCCGGGTAATTCGGCTCGTCCCGCACGGCGATGGTGTTCACATACGGGGAGACGCGCCGCGGACGCCAGCCGACATGACGCCCGCCGGCGGCCTGCTCGAGGCGCTCCAGCAGGAAGGCGGCGCGAGCGGGACCACCGCTGGCGAGCACCGAGTCCAGGGCATCGATCCACTCCTGGGTTTCGACGGGATCCGGATCGTGACCGGCGCAGTGAAGATGAGAAAGTGACATGTCCATGCCCGGCACGATATCGGGAAGTCCGCGGCAGATGGCATCAAAAAACGCTCGTCAATCCGGTTTAAACGGCATAATATGCTGTCTTAATAGCATTTAAAAACATTAAATATGGACATTGAGCTGGATGCCGTCGATCTGAAAATTCTGCGCCTGCTGCAAACCGATGCCGCCATCAGCAATGTCGATCTGGCATCGGCGATTCACCTCTCGCCATCCCCCACCCTGGCGCGCGTGAAACGGCTGCAGTCACTCGGCGTGATTGCGCGGACCGTCGCCCTGCTGCGGCCAGAGCCTCTCGGGTTAAAACTGAATGTGTTCGTGCGGGTGGCACTGGAAAAACAGGAGGCCGCTGCGCTCGAGCGTTTCGAGCGGGCAATCCGTGACCTGGACGAGGTGATGGAGGTCTACCTGATGACGGGCGACGAAGACTATCTCTTACGCCTGGTGGTGCCCGACATCCAGGCCCTTGAACTCTTCATCCTGAATTACCTGACCAAGATCCCGGGCATCAAAAACATCAAGTCGAGCTTTGCTCTCAAGCAGGTGAAATATAAAACCGCCCTGCCGCTGGCAGCCCCGGCAAAACGACAACGGCCGTAACGATCACGCTGGAGCGGTCACCCGCTCCAGCCCGCGACTATCGATTCGCGGGACGTGACTCTTTAATGAGCCGGGCATTCGTGGGCTGGATCGGCCGGGCGTTATGCGGATAGATCTTACTGAACACCGCAATCTGCTCCTCCGAGACATTCACCGGTTTTTGCAGAACAAACCACAAGACATTTTCCGAGCATGGCGGCGTGGTGAGCGAGCCCATGTAGTTGAAGTAACCACGCTCAGCGGGCAGTAACTGGTTCAGATCGATCAGTGGCGATTCGGGCGCCACCGGTTCGTTGACCAACAGGGGCAGATGATTCCAGACCTGCTGAATAAAGGGATTCTCCGGCCCCGGATCCATCAGGGCGGCCACCACGGCAAGGTTACCGCTGGCATCTTTATGCACCAGATGCGCCACCATCGCAAAGGACTTGCCATTGATCCGTTCTTCAGAAGGGCGATGGAAGTGCAGCTGGACTAATTGATAGGCCTTGCCCAGATGCGTGAGCGTTCCCCCAGCGGAATACGCGACCTGAATGGTGTGCCCGTTATTGACCACGCTGAACTTTGACGGGCGGTAATCGAACTTCAACTCCGGCAGGTCAAGCCCCACACCATCCCGAATATCGATGGGCGACTGGGTGGATCCCTTGCTGCACAGTCCATAGGCGGCAGCAAGTTTTCCCCATTCGCTCGGCCCATGGGCGCCGTCATAGGCCCAATGCGGGTGAGCCCCCTCGGCCGCCTGGGCGTTCAACGCGGCCGACAACATCATGGCCGCTCCAACGGCTGCGCTTCGGATCTGTTTCATCGACAATCTCCCACCAAATGAACGGATTACGGCTGCCCGACACCACCCCTTTAGGAGGTCGTCCCGACAGCGCTTCCTGTGCGAGCATTATGCAATGGCCGGACGCATCAAACGCCGTTTAACCGCTCAGCTCCTGGCGCACGCCCGGTCCGTAGAGGAGCGCGTGGTCATCTGTCCACTGTGCGATCGCGATATTCCGGATTCAGAGCAGGAGTCCCACCACCTTGTGCCGAAGTCCAAGGGTGGCAAAGATACCCTGGTCATTCACCGCATCTGCCATCGTCAGATCCACGCCCTATTCACAGAGTCCGAATTAGCACGGGTCTATAACACCGTCGATGCCCTGCGTGCACACCCGGAATTTGCCGGCTTTGTGCGATGGGTCGCCGGTAAGCCCGCTGATTTTTTTGAACGTGCAGCGAAAAGCGAACGCATTCGCAAACGCTGAACTTAGAATTCGGGCATGAACGGTCATCCCCCTACCCGTTACATTGTGACCGGCCACCGCCGTGGGCTTGGCGCCGCACTCACGCATGCACTGCTGGCGCAAGGGCACACCGTCCTCGGGATGTCCCGAGGGCTCCTCTATCCGCAGGCCAACATGCGGCCGTCTACCCTTCACGAGGTCGCGATTGATCTGGCGCAACCCGCACAGGTCTGCGAATGGATAGAAAGCGATGCGTTAACGCAATTTCTATCCGATGGGCGCCCGGCCGTGCTGATCAATAACGCCGGTGTCGTGGGTCCCGTTGGACAGACCGGACAGCTGTCCACCGCAGAGATCTTCAACAGCATCAACGCCAATATCGCGTCGGTGATTGTGCTCACCAATGCCTTCGTGGGCGCTACCCATCGGTCCACCGATCGACGTGTCGTGCACATCTCCAGCGGTGCAGGTCGCAGCCCTTACTCCGGGTGGACGGTGTACTGCGCCAGCAAAGCGGCCTTGGATCACCACGCGCGCAGTGTCGCCGCAGAGCAGCATCCCGGGCTTCGCATCGAGAGTGTCGCTCCGGGGGTCATCGATACGGACATGCAGGCCGAGGTTCGACGCACCCCACTTGCGCAATTTCCCATGCGTAAAAAATTCGAACAGCTCCAGTCCGAACGGTTGCTGACACCCCCCGATGTCGCCGCGGGTCAATTGCTGGCCCACGTTCAGAGCGACCAATTTGGCGCCAACGTCTGCACCGATCTGAGATCGCTGTAGTCCCCTCGCTTGCACAGTCGATGTGCACCCCGCGGTGCGCCCACGGGCCACACTTCGTGGGCAATGGCGCTCTGGCAAGACTCCTCACAACAGATTCAGGATCTGCTCTCCGTCGCGGATGTGCGACTGGATGGCGCACGATCCCACGACATCCGCGTTCATCATCCGGAGTTTTACACGGCCGTGTTGCAGCACGGCTCGCGAGGACTCGGAGACAGTTATGTCAATGGCCACTGGGACTGCGAACGTCTGGATGACTGCATTCATCGACTGCTGGCCGTGGACTTAAATGACCGGGTTCGAGGTCTGGCTAAACTTCAGTTGGTCTTCAGCGCCCTGCGCGCCCGATTATGGAACCTGCAATCGATCCGACGCGCCCATCAGGTCGCCCATCGGCATTACAACATCGACAACGATCTGTTCGTGCGCATGCTGGATTCGCGCATGATCTATTCCTGCGCCTACTGGGAGCGGGCCGATACCCTGGAGCAGGCCCAACGCGACAAACTGGACATGATCTGCCGCAAGCTGGAGCTGTCCCGGGGGGAGCGCCTGCTGGATATCGGCTGCGGCTGGGGTGGTCTGGCCGCCCATGCCGCGCAACACTATGGCGTGCAGGTCGTGGGATTGACCGTGTCCAGCGCACAGCAACAGATGGCCCGGGAACGCTGCCGGGGGCTTCCCGTCGACATTCGACTTCAAGACTACCGGGATCTGCGTGACACCTTCGATAAGATCGTGTCGGTTGGAATGTTTGAGCATGTGGGGGTGAAGAACTACGGCACGTTTTTCGATGTGGTGCGTCGATCGCTCGCCCCCCATGGCATTTTTCTACTGCACACCATCGGAAGTAACGTGACCACTCAGGGCACCGATCCCTGGATCGATCGATATATCTTTCCCAACGGTAAGATTCCGTCGGCGGTCGAGATGAGCAAGGCACTCGAGGGACGATGGATTATTGAAGACTGGCACAATTTCGGACCGGACTACGACCGCACCCTCATGGCCTGGCACCGCAATGTCGCCAACGCCTGGCCGGAACTCTCCGAGCGTTACGATCGACGGTTTTATCGCATGTGGTCGTACTATCTATTGGCCTGCGCCGGTTACTTCCGTTCCCGCCAGGGTCAGCTCTGGCAATTGGTGCTCACACCGCGTGAACGCACACAGCCCTACCGCTCCATGCGCTATCGGCCGGTCACACCACTGCTTGCGGCGGTATGAACGGATCGGTATCGGGAATACCGTCCGACAAAACGCCGTTTTCCATCACGACCAGCCGGTTCGCCAGCCGTTGGGCCTCTTGAAGATCGTGCGTGACCAGCACCACGGGCAATGATAGCTCACGCTGGAGTTCCTGAAGCACCCGGTAAAGGGTTTTCCGATTGAGATAGTCCACTGCCGAAAACGGTTCATCCATCAGCAATACCTTCGGTGAGCGGACCAGCGCACGCGCTAACGCCACCCGCTGCTGTTGACCGCCCGAGAGCTGCTGCGGCAATCGCCGCTGTTCGTCTGCCGTCAGCGCCAACTTGTCCAGCCACCGCGCCGCCTCGGCCAACCGAGCGCGCGTCGATAGGTGCAGCAACGATAACGCCACGTTTTCAAGGGCGTTGAGGTGCGGCATCAACGCGTAGTTCTGAAATACAAAACCGACATGACGTTGGGCGACCGGCATGCAAATCCTGCGCTCCGTATCGCACCAGATATCCTCGCCCACGCGCACGATTCCCGATGTGACCGGAATAAGACCGGCCACGGCCCGCAGAAACGATGTCTTACCGGCCCCGGAGGCACCGACGAGCGCCACCAACTCTCCCGGGGCACAGCGCAATGCCCCTCGCAACGGGATAGAACCGGTCTGACGGATATCGACCACTAGTTCGTGCGCCATCATGACCCTCGCCGTCTGGCCATGCGCGCGGCGGTTAGAAATGATGCGGCCACCGCGACTAACGAAAGTGTCAGCAGCAAGAGCGCCATGCGATCCGCCGATGCAAGGTCAAAGGCCTGCACACGGTCATAAATCGCGATCGCCACGGTCTTGGTATCGCCGGGGATACTCCCCCCCACCATCAACACCACACCAAACTCCCCCAAGGTGTGCACAAACGTCAACACCACCGCCGTCAGGATCCCGGGCCACGCCAACGGCAGCTGCACACGCACAAACGTCTGCCACGCCGACAGTCCACTCACGGCGGCCGCCTCATTGAGATTCTCAGGAATCGCTTCAAATGCCCGTTGAACGGGCTGCACCATAAATGGAATATTGAAAATCACAGAGGCAATCACTAATCCCAAGAAATTAAACGTGAGCGTGAGACCAAACGTGTCCATAAAAAACCGGCCCAGTGGCGAGGCGCCCCCCATGGCCACCAGCAGGTAGTAACCCAGCACGGTGGGCGGCAACACCAAGGGCAAGACCACCAAGGCCTCGATCAACGACTTGCCTGGGAAACGACGCACGGCCAGGACGCGGCCCAACCAGAGTCCTCCGGGTAACAACACGAGCAGCGTGACGACCGCCAACTGCAGCGAGAGCACAAGGGCTTGTCCATCCATCATCGTGACGTTCCTGGCATCTCAAATCCGAATCGCATCATGATCCGCTGCGCAGATGGACTGCGAAGATAGTCATAGAACTGCACGGCGGCGGCGGGCGCCTGCCGCAACACCACGACCCGCTGCGCAAGCGGTTGATGCCAAGTCTGCGCCATCAACGCGAAGTCTCCGCGCGCGGAGATCTCGGGGGCACGGGCCAGGGAATAAGCCACGATGCCGCCCTGAGCCGATCCCGATAACGCGAACTGTGCCGCCTGAGACACATTTTCACCATAGACAAGAAATGGGCGAATGCGATCCCATAGTCCGACATGCACCAAGGCCTCTTGGGCGCGCATGCCATAGGGCGCGTGGGCAGGATTCGCAATCGCGAATTTGGAGAGACGTCCATCCTGAAGCGCTGCCCGGAGATCCCGAAGTTCGGGGTCGGCCGTGACACGGCCTTGCTTGGGCACCAGAATGCCAATCCGTCCATAGGCATAGAGGCGCCCCTGATCCATCGTCTTTCCGGCCTGAGCAAGCTTGAACACAAAGGCCTCATCGGCCGACATGAACACATGAAACGGGGCACCTTGGAGAATCTGCGAATAGAAATTTCCCGAGGATCCAAACACCAGACGTGGCCGAACACCGCCAGACCGCACAAACTCTTCGACCACCTCCTCTAGCGCAAACTTCAGGTCAGACGCCGCCGCGATCGTAAACGGATTCGGTGTGATCGCGTGCACCGGACGGGCAGCAAAGAGTCCGGCGCAGGCCAGCAGGCCTCGCCGCCGCAGATTCACCATCATTGAACCATCACCAAATTCCTGGCCTTCGCGCGCATCCCCGTAGAATACCCTGAGGGCTGGTGCCGCTCGCCGCCCATCAGTACCACCGTTCCTTAAGGACCATGCTGTGCAACCCGTCATCGCGTTATCCACCATCGACTCCCACGAGGGAGCCAGCACCCTTGCGACAGGAATGGTCTCGGCCAAGCTCGCCGCCTGCGTGAATATCGTGCCCGGGGTCACCAGTGTGTACGAATGGCAGGGCAAGATCGAACAGGCGGCCGAGTACCTACTGGTGATCAAAACCACATCCGACCGATTCGAAGAATTAAAGGCGTGGATATCGCGCCATCATCCGTATGACTGCCCTGAACTCGTTGCCGTGGAGATCACGGATGGGTTGCCGGACTATCTGAAGTGGTTGACCGGCGGCGACCATCGCACTACCCCACTCCGTAATGCCTAGCGTTTGCGAATGCGTAATTGATGTGGCGGAGAGGGTGGGATTCGAACCCACGGTGGACTAACGCCCACGCCTGATTTCGAGTCAGGTACATTCGACCACTCTGCCACCTCTCCGTGATCTCGAAACGGGAAGCGCGAATTATACCTAGGCGGGAGTGAGCACCGTCTTGCCGCCCATGTAAGGCAGCAGCACCTTCGGAACGACCACCGAACCGTCGGCCTGCTGATGGTTCTCCAGTACGGCCACCAAGGCACGCCCCACCGCCACACCCGATCCATTAAGGGTGTGCACCAGTTCAGGACGCGGCTTGCCGCCCTCTCCCACTTTGCGCACACGGGCCTGCATCCGGCGCGCCTGAAAGGCCTCGCAGTTGCTGACCGATGAAATCTCGCGATACGTATTCTGCGAAGGTAACCATACCTCTAGGTCATAGGTCTTCGCTGCCCCGAATCCCATGTCCCCCGTGCACAGCGCCATGACGCGATAAGGAAGCTCCAGTCCTTTGAGGATCGCCTCGGCATGCGCCACCATTTCCTCCAGTGCCGCATCGCTTTGATCAGGATCCGTGATCTGCACCATCTCGACTTTGTCGAACTGATGCTGCCGGATCATGCCCCGGGTATCCCGGCCGTAGCTTCCGGCCTCGGAACGAAAACACGGTGTATGCGCGGTGAGCTTCATGGGCAGCTGGGCCGGCTCCAAGATCACATCCCGAACCATGTTAGTCAGCGACACCTCCGATGTTGGGATCAAGTACAGGGTCTCACCGGCGCCCTCGGCGCCCCCCTTTCTCGCGGCGAACAGATCGTCGGCAAACTTCGGCAGTTGCCCAGTGCCACGCATGCTGTCGGCATTCACGATATACGGGGTGTAGCACTCGGTGTATCCATGTGCTTGGGTGTGGGTATCCAACATGTACTGGGCGAGCGCCCGATGCAGTCGTGCCAGATCGCCCCGCATCACCGCAAACCGACTTCCGGTGATTTTGGTGGCCACATCAAAATCCAATCCAAGTGGCGCGCCGACATCCACATGATCGTTTACATCAAAGGAATAGGATTTGGGTGTGCCCACGCGGCGGACCTCGACATTGGCATCACTGTCGCGTCCCTCGGGCACCGAGGCGTGAGGAATATTGGGGATCGTGAGTAGCCAATCCGACAATCGGGTTTGAATATCATCAAGACGCTTGGCGCCGGTCTCGAGCTGTGCCGCGATGTCATTGACCTGGGCCATCAGCGCATCGGCATTCTCGCCCTTGCCTTTGGCCATACCGATTTGCTTGGAAAGCGCATTGCGCTGGGACTGCAGCTGTTCGGTCTCGACCTGCACACTTTTCCGTTCCGCCTCCAGCGCTGCAAACGCGGCCGTGTCCAACGCGTAACCACGACGGGCCAGTGCGGCGGCCGCCCCGGCGAGGTCTTTTCGTAAGAGTTGAGGATCGATCATGAGGACATCTTTCGGAGTTGTGCCAGTTTTTCGGCAATTTTACTTTCCATCCCCCGATCCACCGGTTCATAGAATCGCACTGGTTGTGCAAAAGCATCTGGAAAGTAACGCTGACCCGCCGAGAACGCGCCCGGTTCATCGTGGCTATACCGATAGCCCGCACCATGGCCCATGGCCTTGGCCAAGCCAGTGGGCGCATTGCGCAGGTGATCGGGCACGGGAAGGGACCCTTGCTTGGCCACCAATGCCTGTGCCGACTTATACGCCACGTACACGGCGTTGGACTTGGCGGCGCAGGCTAGAAACACCAGGGCCTGCGCCAGGGCCAGTTCACCCTCGGGTGATCCGAGACGTTCATACGCACTGGCGGCCTCGAGGGTCATGGTCAGAGCGCGCGGATCGGCGAGACCGATGTCCTCGACCGCCATGCGAATCATGCGTCGGGCGATATAACGGGGATCACAACCGCCGTCCGTCATGCGCACAAACCAGTACAAGGCCGCATCGGGATCGCTGCCGCGCACAGACTTATGCAAGGCGGAAATCTGGTCGTAAAACGCATCCCCACCCTTATCAAACTGCCGCACCAGTTCCGGCAACATCCGATCCAACAATCCATCATCGATGGGCACGCCCTCTTTCTGGGCCTGAGGAATTAACGACTCCAGCATTCCAAATAACCGTCGTGCATCCCCGTCGGCGCTGGTGATCAAGCGCGTTGCGGCCTCGGGCCGGATGAGATCCCCTTGCGCCTGATAGTGACGCAGCGCCCGGGACATCAGCACCTGCATCGCCGGGGTCTCCAAGGGCTTTAGGACCATCACCGATGCCCGTGACCGTAACGCACCGATCACCTCGAACCCGGGGTTCTCCGTTGTCGCACCGATGAACACAAACAGGCCCGATTCCACATGCGGCAAAAACGCATCCTGCTGCGCCTTGTTGAATCGATGCACCTCGTCGACAAACACGATGCAGGGTCTCCCGAGTGCTTTTGCCTGCTCGGCCATGGCGACCGCATCCCGTATCTCCTTGACCCCACCGAGCACGGCCGAGATCACCACCATCTCGGCGCCGCATGCGGTGGCCAAAAGCCGGGCGAGCGTGGTCTTTCCCACCCCGGGTGGGCCCCACAAAATGATGGATTGCAGGTGGCCCCGATCCATCGCGGCCCGCAACGGCCGGCCAGGGCCAAGCAAATGCTCTTGGCCCACCACATCCTCAATCGATTCAGGCCGAAGACACTCGGCAAGCGGCGTCATAGGCGCTAAGGTGCACGCAACACGCTGACACCTGCAGGCGGCGTGAACTGGAAAAGCTTGGGGTCCAAGGCGGTGTTTTTCAAAATACGCGTGAGCGTCACGCGCGTGACCTGCCCCAAGTGATCATGGATTTCGAAACGCTGGAGCATGGCGTCGTCGCCCACACCCACCACCAGACGGGCGATTCCGGGCTCCGGGGTCTTGGGCACGACACGCACCCACACCACGCCGTCGCGCCGGCCCTCGTCGGTAAACTCATAACGCGCCATTAACTGCTCGCGACTTAAGGTGTTTGTATTGAGCAGCAACGCCGCAATGCCCGTGAGATTGGCCGCCTCAATCGGTCGCACGGAGGCCTGTGCCAGGTCCGGATCAAACATCCAGAACTCTTTGCCATTGAGGATCTGCAACTGGGGATAAGGCTTTTTCACCTCCCAACGCAGCAATCCCGGTTTCGCGATCGCAAAAGCACCGGAGGCCTGTCGCACGCGCGCCGATGGGGAGGCAGTCGTCTGCGTGAACTCGGCTGCCAATGTCTGCGTGGCGGCAAGACTCTCCAACACACGATCCACCGTCGAAGACGCCTGTGCCGCACTCAGGGCGAGCATCGCGCCCGAGAGCATCGTGAACCACCGGATGGCGCCCCATGGCCCAGGGCCCATCAACGGCACTACCCCTGCCCTCCGGGCACGAGGATCTCGCGATTGCCATTGCTTTGCATCGGAGAGACCACGCCCGACTGCTCCATGGTTTCCAGCAAACGCGCTGCACGGTTGTATCCGATGCGCAGATGCCTCTGGACCAACGAAATTGATGCACGCTTATGTTTGAGCACGATGGCCACTGCCTCGTCGTAAAGCGGGTCCGCTTCTCCCGTGGCCCCTTCGGTGGCCAACCCCGCGGTAAAGGTGCCGCCACCCCCCGACGTATCGGCCCCATCCAGAATGCTCTCGTCATACTGGGCCTCACCACTTTGCTTCACGTGGTTGACCACCCGCATGACCTCGTCATCGGCCACAAATGCCCCATGGACCCGAATGGGCAGACCGGTGCCGGCGGCCAGAAACAGCATGTCGCCTTGTCCCAGCAAGGCCTCGGCCCCCATTTGATCCAGCACCGTTCGGGAATCCACCTTGCTCGACACCTGAAACGAGATCCGGGCGGGGATGTTGGCCTTGATCAATCCCGTGATCACGTCCACCGAGGGACGTTGTGTGGCCAGAATCAAATGAATGCCCGCTGCGCGCGCCTTTTGCGCCAGCCGCGCAATGAGTTCCTCGATTTTCTTGCCGGCCACCATCATCAGATCGGCCAGCTCATCGATCACCACCACAATCTGCGGAAGCGGCACTAACGTGGGGGCATCGGGATCCTCGGGATTGGCCAAGGGGTCTTTGATCGGCGCGCCTTTCTTGATTGCGTCTTCGACCTTTTGATTGAATCCGGCGAGATTGCGGGTATTGAGCTTGCTCATGGTGCGATAACGACGCTCCATCTCGCCCACACACCAGTGCAAGGCATTGGCCGCAAGTTTCATGTCGGTGACCACGGGGGTCAACAGATGCGGTATGCCCTCATAGATGGAGAGCTCCAGCATTTTCGGATCGATCATGATCAGCCGGACCTGCGCCGGCGTGGATCGATACAAAAGGGAGAGCAACATCGCATTCACGCCCACCGACTTTCCGGAGCCCGTGGTGCCGGCCACGAGTAAGTGGGGCATCTTCGCTAAGTCCACCACCATCGGTGCGCCGGCAATGTCCTTGCCCAGGGCCAAGGGCAACACACCATGGTTCTCTTGGAACGTGGTCGACCCCAGGATCTCCGACAGCCGCACCATCTGCCGCTTGGGATTAGGAAGTTCCAGCCCCATCAGGCTCTTGCCGGGGATCGTCTCCACCACACGGATCGAGACCAGGGACAACGCCCGGGCAAGGTCTTTGGCCAGGTTCACAATCTGTGAGCCCTTCACCCCCAACGCAGGTTCAATTTCGTAGCGCGTGATCACCGGGCCCGGCTGCGCCGTGACCACCTTCACCTGGACACCAAAATCCGCCAGCCGTCCTTCGATGACCCGGGAGGTAAACTCCAATGTCTCCGGAGAGACCGTCTCGGTCTGCGCCGATACTTCATCGAGCAGGGACAAGGGTGGAAGACCCCCGACAGAAGACACCTCGGCAAAGAGCGAGCGTTGCTTTTCACGTTGCTTGGCCTCGATCGCTTTCTTCGACGGCTCCGGTGCAGCGACCGGTTTGATCTCTAAGACATGCTCCACTTCACGCTGTCGGCGTTTTTCTTCCAGCGCATCGGCCCGCTCAATGGCGGCCGACTCGCCCAGTTTCCGATCCTCGCGTGCCTGGAGCTTTTCCTTGCCCAGGATCAGCAAGGCCTCGGCGGTGCGCCCCACCCACTCCGATACGTCGATCCATGAAAACCGGAAAAATAATGCCAAGCCCAGCACCATCAACGCTAAGGCAAACAGCGTTAATCCGATGGGGCCAAGCGCCCAGCCCACGAGTTCGGTCGACGTGCGGCCCACCACGCCGCCCAACACCGATGAAATCATTGGCGAACCCCAGTCGCGCACATGCTGGGTTTCGATGATCGTGCTGCCCATGACCAGCGCCACGAATCCGATCCAACGACGCGGACTCATCAACGCAGACATGCCTTCGGCACTTGCGGTCACCGCGACGCCCAGCCGCTGCTGCTCGCGACAATATCGGGCCAGCTGAAACCCCGCCACCGCGAGCACGCCCGACAGCACAATGAACCAGAACGAAGAAAATCCGAACCCAAACAACAACACATCCGCGGTCCAGGCACCGAAGCGGCCCAACCAATTGGAAAATCCAGCGGCGGAGCTGGCCTGTGCCCAACCGGGATCTTCGGCCGACCACGAGACCAATGACAGGCATATCCAAACGCAAAATGCGCCATAGCCCAGCCATCGCAACTCCGCGGTCAGCGCCGAGAGCTCGGAGGAGTCAGCGTCCGGCGGTGCCGCACGTTGGCCAACGCCTCGGGAATTGACGCGGGCAGAGCTTCGGCCAGAAGAGCGGGTGCTGCGGATCGCCATGAACTCCTTGTCCAGGTGAGTAAGAACCTGTGAATTGCGTGAAATTTTATAATTGTGCCGTGGATTCCCGATTTCCGTGAAAGGTTGACCCATGGCCGCTGCCGCCCAACACCATCGCTTGATCATCCTGGGCTCCGGCCCTGCCGGCTATACCGCCGCCATCTATGCCGCCCGCGCCAACCTAAATCCGGTGCTCATCACGGGGCTCGCACAAGGCGGCCAACTCATGACCACGACCGATGTCGAGAACTGGCCCGCCGAACCCCATGGCGTTCAAGGGCCGGACCTCATGCAGCGCTTCCTGGCGCATGCGGAGCATTTCAAGACCCAGATGGTCTTTGATCACATTCATACCGCTCGTCTTCAGGACAAGCCCATTCGATTAATCGGCGACGCCGGCGAATACACCTGCGATGCCTTGATCATTGCCACCGGTGCATCCGCCCAATATCTGGGCCTGGCCTCGGAGCAGGCCTTTATGGGCCGCGGTGTATCGGGCTGTGCCACCTGCGATGGTTTTTTTTACAAAGGGCAAGACGTGTGCGTGGTCGGTGGCGGCAATGCCGCGGTCGAGGAGGCCCTGTATCTCTCGAATATCGCCAAGAGCGTCACGGTGATCCACCGGCGCGATAAATTCCGCGCCGAACCCATATTGATTGACCGACTGATGGCGAAGACACAGGGCGGCAATATTTCAGTGAAATGGGATCACGTGCTGCAGGACGTTCTTGGTAATGACAGTGGTGTGACCGGGGTGCGCATTGCACACGCCCGTACCGGTGCCACGCAGGAGCTCTCCGTGCACGGGGTATTTATCGCCATCGGTCACAAACCGAATACGGATATTTTTGAAGGCCAACTGGACATGGCCAATGGCTACATCCGCACACGCAGCGGGCTGGAAGGCAACGCCACGGCCACCAATATTCCGGGTGTGTTTGCCGCCGGTGACGTGCAGGACCACATCTACCGACAGGCGGTCACCAGCGCGGGCACCGGCTGTATGGCCGCGCTCGATGCGCAGCGCTACCTTGAGCAATAAGTCCGGCCGGTCAACGCAGCCCCCTCCATCCGGCCATGTCGATGAGGTCGCGCGGCCCGGTTCCGACGAGGTCGACCTTTTTTTGTCCGCCGTCTCCGATGCCAAACGTCTGCCACCGGCACGCACACCCCCATCGGTAGCCGCCAAGCCGAAGCCACGCCCGGTCCCGGTCAAGCGGCTCGAGGATGAGCGCAACGCACTTGCCGAGTCACAGCTCTCCGATATGACACCCGAGTCATTGCTCGATACCGATGAAGCGCTGTCGTTTGCACGCCATGGAATTTCCAGCGATACCTTGCGCAAACTGCGCCGGGGTCATTGGGTAGTGCAGGCCAGTCTGGACCTGCATGGCCTGCGCAGTGATGAGGCGCGCGCAGCCTACACCGAATTCCTGAAACACTGTGGGCACCGCGAACTGAGATGCGTGCGCATCATCCACGGCAAGGGTCTGGGGTCCATCAACCGCGAACCGGTGCTCAAGGGCAAGGTCTTGGCCTGGCTACAGCAGACCGACGTGGTGCTCGCGTTTTGTCAGGCGCCGGCCAATGATGGCGGCAGTGGTGCCGTACGGGTGCTGCTTAAATCGCCGCGTCGCCCGTCTCACCGGTCCGGATACGAATCACCTGGTCGATAGTCCGCACGAAAATCTTGCCATCGCCAATGCGACCGGTGCGGGCCGCCGCCACGATCGCCTCCACGGCGCGATCACAGAGATCATCCGAGACCACCGCTTCAATCTTGATCTTCGGAAGAAAATCCACAACGTACTCTGCCCCGCGATAGACCTCGGTGTGGCCCTTTTGGCGGCCGAATCCCTTGACATCGGTCACCGTAAGCCCATTGACCCCCACGTCGGCCAAGGCTTCACGGACCTGGTCTAATTTAAACGGCTTAACGATGGCAGTAATCAGTTTCATGTCATGCACCCGCGACGATAGCGTTAGTCTGAAAACATCTTTTCGACAAAACCATTGGTGAGAGGATACCGCCAATCACGGCCGAATGCCCGCTGACTAATCCGCACTCCAGGTGCCGCCTGACGCCGCTTGTATTCACTGAGTCGCACCAAGGCCAGCACCCGGTCGACATCGGCCACCGCATGGCCGGCCGCAATGATCTCGGCACGGGTCTGGCCGTTCTCGACATAGCGTTGCAACATATCGTCAAGGGCATCGTACGGTGGCAGGCTGTCCTGATCGGTCTGATTGGGACGCAACTCCGCACTCGGCGCCCGCGTGAGAATCCGTTCTGGAATAACCGGTGCCCCGCCTTGTGCAATGGCCACACGATTTCGCTCGCGACAGAGCCGATACACCAGGCCTTTGAATACGTCCTTGATGACCGCAAACCCACCGGCCATATCACCATAGAGCGTGCAATAACCCACGGCGATTTCAGACTTATTGCCCGTGGTCAGCACCAATCGACCTTCTTTATTGGAGATGGCCATCAGCAAGGTGCCGCGCACGCGCGCCTGAATGTTTTCTTCGGTGGCGTCTTCGGCTTTACCAGCCAACACGTCGGACAAAGAGGATTTGAAGGTCTGAAATAGCCCTTCAATGTTGATGACGTCCAACCGAACGCCCAGGGCCTTCGCGCAGGCCTGGGCATCGTCCATACTGATGGCGGCTGTATAGGGCGATGGCATCATCACCGCGCGCACCTGATCTGCACCGAGGGCATCGACCGCCACGGCCAACACCAAGGCCGAGTCCACACCACCCGAGAGTCCCACCACGGCGCCCTGGAATCCGTTCTTCTGCACGTAATCCCGGGTCCCCAGTACCAGCGCCTGATAGGCCTGTTGCTCAACGGATAACTCGGGCTCGATCCGATTCTCCGGCTGTTCATCATGGGCCGCACTGCCGAAGAAATCCACAATGAGCAGATCTTCCTCGAACTGTTTGGCACGGGCCGTGATACTGCCCTTGGCATCGAGCACAAAGGACGCGCCGTCGAACAACAGTTCATCCTGGCCGCCCACCATATTGCAGAACACGACCGGCAGGCCATGCTTGGACACATTGGCCCGAACCACCTCGACACGTTCACGCTGTTTATCGACATGAAACGGCGAGGCGTTCATCGCCAGCAATACCGTGGCACCCCCGGCCTTGGCCATGGCCGGCGCGCGACTGGCCCAGACATCCTCGCAGATGTTGATGGCAAAGCGCACGCCATGAACCTCAAACAGGCAGGGCGCGCCATCGGGCACGAAGTAACGCTGCTCATCGAACACCGCGTAGTTGGGCAGCTCCAGCTTACCGTAGCTGCCGATCACCTTGCCGTAGCGAATCACCGTGGCCGCATTAAACCGATGCTGCTCCCGCGCATAGGGGTGGCCCACCACCACCGTGATATCGGGCAACGCTTTGAGCCGTTCGGTCAGTTGGCGCAGGCAGCGATCGCAGGCCGCCAGAAATGCCGGCCGCAGTAACAGATCCTCGGGAGGGTAGCCCGTGAGCGACAGCTCGGGTGTGACCAGTACCGCCGCACCGGCGGCCTGGGCACGTCGGGCCGCCTCAAAAATCTTGTCCGCATTGCCCTGCAGGTCACCGACCCGGCTGTTGATCTGGGCAACACCCACTTTCAGCATAGGGTGGCCGTGTCCTGCTTAAGCGGATTCTTTTTGGTAGCGCGCCAGACCATCCATGATTTCTTTTTTGGCGTACTCCACCCCGACCCAGCCTTTCACTTTCACCCACTTGCCCTTTTCCAGATCTTTGTAGTGCTCAAAGAAGTGCTGGATCGCCGCCAAGCGCTGGGGATTCACATCGTCAATGTTTTTCCAATGGCTGTACATGGAGAGGACCTTGTCGATCGGCACGGCCAGGAGTTTGGCGTCGCCCCCGGCTTCATCTTCCATGGTGAGCATGCCCACGGCACGGCATCGGACCACGGAACCTGGCGTCACGGGGTATGGCGTGACCACCAGCACGTCCACCGGGTCGCCATCGTCTGAAATGGTCTCGGGGACATAACCGTAGTTACAGGGGTAGTACATGGCCGTGGTCATGAAGCGATCCACGAACAAGGCACCGGTTTCCTTGTCGACTTCGTACTTCACCGGGTCCGAATCGGCCGGGATCTCGATAATCACGTTAAATTCGTCCGGAACGTGCTTTCCGGCAGACACATTTTTTAGAGCCATTTCCCCAGTCTCCCTGTGTGACAATACGGCGCTGATCCTGCGCATTCTAAGGGATTCCCCCATCCCCCACGGGCGCTGTAGCGCTTCGGGATTTGGGATCCTTGCCGCAGCGTCATTTAGGGACTTTTAATAACAAGGAGAACCCCATGTCGATGGGACTTAATCTGGCTTTAATTTGCGGCCTGCTTGCCATTGTCTACGGCATTGTGTCGAGCCGCTGGATCCTGGCGAAATCCCCCGGAAACGCCCGTATGCAGGAAATTGCGGCGGCCATCCAGGCCGGCGCCTCGGCCTATCTGGGTCGTCAATACCGAACGATCGCGATCGTGGGTATTGTGATTTTTATATTGATCGCGATCGTGCCGGGTCTGGGCCTGGACACGGCCATTGGATTTGCCATTGGTGCGGTGCTCTCCGGCGCCGCCGGTTTCATTGGCATGAACATCAATGTGCGCGCCAACGTGCGCACTGCGGAAGCCGCGCGCGGTGGCATCAATCCGGCGCTGGCCATCGCGTTCCAAGGCGGTGCGATCACCGGGATGTTCGTGATTGGCCTGGGACTGGTGGGCGTGACCGCGTTTTACGCCTTCGAACTCTCGCGCACCGGCGATGTCTTGAAAGCCCTCCACCCGCTCGTCGGTCTGGCCTTTGGCTCATCGCTGATCTCGATTTTTGCTCGTTTAGGTGGCGGCATCTTCACCAAGGGCGCGGACGTGGGCGCCGACCTGGTGGGTAAAGTCGAAGCCGGCATTCCGGAAGACGATCCGCGCAACCCCGCCGTGATTGCGGATAACGTGGGCGATAACGTGGGCGACTGCGCCGGCATGGCCGCGGACCTGTTTGAGACCTATGCTGTGACCGTGATTGCCACGATGTTGCTGGGTGCTCTGCTCATGAAGGGCATCGCGGCCGATGCGGCGATCTACCCCTTAGCCCTTGGCGGCGTATCCGTGATCGCCTCGATCATCGGCTGCTTCTTTGTCAAGTACTCCGGCACCGGCAAGATCATGACCGCCTTGTATAAGGGTCTGATCGTGGCCGCACTGCTGTCCATTGGCGCGTTTTACTTTGTGACGCAATGGATCATGGGCGGTGCTGCCGCTGCCGTGCCTGGCATGACGGTGATGAACCTGTGGCTGTCCTCGGTCGTGGGCATTGCGCTGACTGCGGCCATGGTGGTGATCACCGAGTACTACACGGCGACGGAATACGCGCCGGTGCGCCATGTGGCGGCTGCCTCGGAAACTGGCCATGCCACCAACATCATTGCAGGCATCGCGGTCTCCATGCGCTCCACTGCACTGCCGGTGCTCTCCGTGTGCGTGGCGATTTTCGTGGCGTACTCGCTGGCCGGTCTGTATGGCATTGCGATTGCGGCGACATCGATGCTCTCGATGGCCGGCATCATCGTGGCACTCGACGCCTACGGTCCGATCACGGATAACGCTGGTGGCATTGCCGAGATGGCCGAACTTCCCAAGGAAGTGCGCAACGTGACCGATCCGCTCGATGCCGTGGGCAACACCACCAAGGCCGTGACCAAGGGTTACGCCATTGGATCGGCAGGGCTTGCGGCACTCGTGCTCTTTGCCGACTACACCCACGCCCTTGAGGGCATGGGCCAGGCCATCAAGTTTGACCTGTCGGATCACGAAGTGATTATTGGTCTGTTTATTGGCGGCATGATTCCTTACCTCTTCGGCGCCATGGCAATGGAAGCGGTGGGACGCTGCGCCGGTGCGGTCGTCAATGAAGTCCGTCGTCAGTTCCGTGAGATCAAAGGCATCATGGAAGGTACCGGCAAGCCCGAGTACCACACCGCGGTGGACCTGCTCACCAAGGCCGCGATCAAGGAAATGATCATTCCGTCGTTACTGCCGGTGGCAGTACCGGTGGTGGTGGGCCTGCTGCTCGGACCCAAAGCCCTGGGCGGCATGCTCATGGGCACCATCGTGACCGGTCTGTTTGTCGCGATCTCCATGTGTACCGGTGGTGGCGCCTGGGATAACGCCAAGAAGTACATCGAAGACGGCAACCATGGTGGAAAAGGTTCGGATGCTCACAAGGCTGCCGTGACCGGTGACACCGTGGGCGATCCCTACAAGGACACCGCGGGTCCGGCCGTCAACCCGTTAATCAAGATCATCAACATCGTGGCACTGCTGATCGTGCCGATCCTGCCGGTCGTCGCGAAGTAATCCGTTCGACCGTTAGGCGCTTAACTGAGCCGCCGCTTTCCAGTGGGAAGCGGCGGTTTCATTTTCAGCAAGCACCTCGGCAATCTCCGCGAGTGCCAGATGGGTCGCCACCATGGGTTTAACACGAAGTGACGCCTCCAGATGCAGCCGGGCCTTTCCCCAGAGTTTCTGTCGCTGACAGAGTCGGCCCAGTGACCAGTTAAGCTCCGGGTCCATGGGGTGTCGGACCAGCCATTGTTCCAAACGTGCCAGCTGATCCCGCGGATTGCCCTGGGCCTGCCCATACAACATCGCCAAGCCGGAATCCCACGAATGCTTTAAGGTGGATTCGATCAGATCAATCGCCTCCTGGTGACGCTGCGTCTCGATCCAAGCGCGCACCACCTGACGTTTGTATTGCAACGCGCCCACGCCGGGGATGGCCTTGCGGTTCTCTAAGAGTCGCGTCAGCCGCAAGACCTCGTCCCATTGACTTTGTAAAAGACTCGCGCGCAGTTGCAGTCTCAGCGTGTGGACATGACGCCGATCGCCTTTGGTGAGCGGGCTTAAGGCCGCTAAGGCCTTCGCACCATCCCGATCATCCAGAGCGAACTCCGCTTCTAATAAGGCGGCCAGCGTACGGGCCTCGCCTTCTGCAGACTGCGTGGGAATGGACGCCATCCATCGTGTGCGCAGCGTACTGTCCCGCAGCTGATGGGCCGCACTGGCGGCAATCGCACTCGCGGCCAGCGGCGCGGAGGGCACATCCCGCGCGAGCGCCGGATCATCGGCCAGGACAGTGGCCGACTTAATGGCCCGTGCAAAACGGCCTTCCAGGTAATTGACAATGCCATCCGAGAGCGTGCGCAGACGTGCCTCTTGCAGGCGACGCCGGCGAAACCGACGTACCCGATCCGGAATATCCAGCACGCCCGCCACAATGCGTGCTGTTACCAAGGTGATGATCAAGGCCAATAACAACATCAGAATGGCCGTCTGCAAGGACATGTCCACCCGATACGGAGGCAGCCACAGCGTCACATTGCCCCAGGTGAGTTCCAGCACCATGGCCAGACCGACGGCCAAACCCACGACCACCAAGAAGGCCAGCAGCCGCTTCATGGCGCTCCAACACCGTTGGATGCGCGTGATCGCAACGCGCCCAACGCTGTGAGTGCACTCATCGGCATCGTGGGCTTGAGTTTTCCTGCCGTCTTGACGACGTTACGCAGCGTTTCGCGATGCATCCGGACACGTTCATGCTCCGTATCGAAGGCCTGCTCCAGAATCTTTAACGACTGGGCGATGTCCGACTCCAGGAGTTTGTCCTGACGGGAGATCAATGCAAATCGCGCCGATAAGAGTCGCAAACGCAGGCGCTCGGCCACCAGCGCCCCCTGCTCGGGTGTTAGAAATACTGCCTCAGGATTCTCGACCCGACGAATGCGGATCACGTCCGCGAGCCGCGACTGAAGCCCATTGAGTATCTCCTGCCAAGCGGGCAGCGCACCCGTGGGCGGGGATGCCTTCGGCTGGGACCGTTCCATGAGCGGCCGGGGTGCCGATATCAATGGCAATTGGTCAATGTCCGCCACGATGAGGTCCAACTGTCGGGCCAATGCAACGATATCCACACTCTGAAGTTGCGCGAGGGTCTGCCGATCGGCAGCCAATGCCTTGCGCAACTCGGCCCACATTCCGGGATTGGGCAGACGCGCCAGACGTGCATCCAGCACATCCACCAGGGCAATGCCCACGGAAATATTACCGTTGACGGCGACTGTTTCGGACACGAGGCGTAACGAGGCCTCCAGTTCATTCAGCAGGTCGACCGACGGCATTGCCACCGATGCGACACTCGCGATCGGATCAACGGCCGGACCCGATGGCCCAGACGTGTGATCACGGTCCATCAGCCACCATCCACCGCCTAACAATACGGCGAGGACAACGGCGGAGAGAAGTGTCTTACCAGTTGTGTTCATGATCGAAAAGGTCGCTCACAAGATGTTCGTGATCCAGACGAACGCGTCTCACCTTCGCAATCCCCGCGGCCTGAAGTCGCTGCGCGATGGTGGCGTGCTGTGTGCACCACACGATATCTTCCACACGGATCTGATGGGCACGCATCATGGTCAGAATTCGGTCAATGACCGTTGATGATGTCACGATGACACCGGAATCGGGCCACGGGGTTTGGGCGATCCGGGCCCACAGGTCGGCCGTCCAGTCGATGTCCACACGGCGATACAGCGCCGCATCGATGACCGTGGCACCCC
>JACCED010465383.1_pt1 | contig 25559 bp, 27 predicted proteins | sample 7455021 | NCBI WGS metagenome assembly JACCED01 (sample SAMN15323456, study PRJNA562643) | freshwater metagenome | isolation source: river surface water | place: USA:Blue River Watershed | collected 2017-08-19
GATTATAAAACAAAGCGGTGTAAAAGAAAGACCATTGTATAATTTAAGGCATACTTTTGCTTCACAGATGATAAGCCGAGGTGCAGATATTGTTTGGGTGTCTAATATGCTAAGGATTAAAATGTTTGAGTTACACTCTCAATATACACAAAACTAGCGAATATCGGTTGCGAAGCAAAGTTTTCTTGAAAATTTATCAAAGAAGATGACGAAGTAAGAATAAGAAATATTGAAAAAATGGGCACGATTATGGGCACTTTCTCTGATTAAGAAGTGCTAAAGCCCTAAATTTGGAGTCAAAAAAGTGCAAATACGAGTTTATTACGAAGATACAGATTGTGGAAATATGGTTTATCACTCAATTTATTTAAACTATTGTGAAAGAGCTAGAAGTGAGTTGTTTTTTAAAAAAGGTTTACTTCCTCACTCGCAAGATGAGTTTTTTGTTGTAAAATCGTGTGAAGCAAACTGGATAAAATCTGCAAAATTTGCAGATATTTTAGATATAAAAACAGAACTAATTGAGAAAAAATCAGCTTCAATTATTATGAAACAAGAGATTTACAGAGATGATGAGATTATTTTTGAAGCAAAATTTAAGTTAGCATTTTTGAAATTTGGGAAACCATCGAAAATACCACAAAATATATTTGAAATATTGGAGAATTAAATGAAAAAACTATTATTTATACTAATACTTGTTATAAATAGTTACTCAAATGAACTTTTTACACTTCCTGATGAATCCAATTTTTTAAAAGAGAAAATTAGATATGAAATTTTAAGTTCAAAAGAGTCTATTTTTATTGCGATGTATAATTTTTCATATAAAAATATTGCGAAAGATTTAATAAAGGCTTCAAAAAATGGAGTAAAAGTAACTGTTGTTTTGGATAAAAGTAAGGTTGAGGCAAATGATAAAATCTATAATTTTTTAAAAGAGGCAAATATAAAAGTAATTATTCCAAATGATTCAAAAAAAATGCATCTTAAAACTATGATTTTTGATGATAAATTGGCTTTAATTGGTAGTTTAAATTTCACAAAAAAATCTTTTGAAAATAATCATGATTTAGTATATTTTACTAAAGATAGAAAGATTATTCAAAAATTAAAAGATATTAGAGCAAAATTTGAATAAAATATATACTATTTTTTAAATAAGGATTTATATTTGTTACAATTTTTTGTTATAGCATATTGTTTTTATCTTTTTTTTACAATTTATACATCTTTTATGCAAATTGGATTTGTAAAAGATGCAACTAAAAAAAAGGCTATTATTTTAAGTACAAAAAAATATCATGAAGCAGCAAATTATAGTATTGATAAAGAAAAATTAGCAATTTCTAGTTCATTTTTCGATTTTATTATTTTTATCATTTGGTTAAGTTTTGGTCTTAAATTTTTAGATGCTCAACTAAATATTGATAATCCAATTTTAAAAGCAGTTTTATTTATAAATTTATTTATTATTATAAATTGGTTTTTATCTTTACCATTTTCTTTGTATCAAACTTTTAAATTAGATAAAAAGTATGGTTTTTCAAATATAACACCAGCTTTATATATTAAAGATACGATAAAATCTGCATTTCTTACAGTTGTTTTTGGTTCGCTTGTAATTGCAGGAATTTCATATATTATTTTAAATTTTCCATCTTGGTGGATATTTGGTTTTATTTTTATTTTTGCAGTTATTGTTTTAATAAATATGCTTTATCCTCTTATTAGAGATAAGATGTTTGATAAGTTTGAAAAGCTAAAAGATGTTGAACTTGAAGAGAAAATAAATGCCCTTTTAAAAGAGGTTGGTTTTAAAAGTAGTGGAGTATTTAGTGTTGATGCAAGTAAAAGAGATAGTAGATTAAATGCTTATTTTGGAGGACTTGGAAGCACAAAAAGAGTTGTTTTATTTGATACTTTAATTGAAAAATTAACTCATAATGAACTTTTAGCAGTTTTAGGGCATGAACTAGGACATTTTAAAAATGGTGATATTCTTAAAAATATAGGAATAATGGGATTAGTTATGTTTATTTTCTTCGCTATTTTTGGAAACTTAAATGATGAGCTTTTTTTAAGTTTAGGATTAAAAAATGAACCTTATGCAATTATTGTAGTTTTTTTAATCTTTTCAACAGTTTTAAGCTTTTTCCTAATGCCTTTGATTTCTTTGATTTCAAGACACAATGAATATGCTGCGGATGATTTTGGAGCAAACTTATCTAGTAAAGAAGATTTAGTAAAAGCTTTGCTAAAACTAGCAAATGAGAATAAATCTTTTCCATATTCTCATAAGCTTTACATATTTTTTTACTTCTCTCATCCCCCTTTGATAGAGAGATTTAAAGAGCTGGGATATGATGTTGAAAAAGAGAAATTTATATGATTTTTGAATTTGAAAGTACAAATTTCTTTCTAGTAGTTGCAATAGTTCTTATACTATTTGCAACTATTTTATTTTTTGTAGTTGAGAAGTATAAATCAAAAATAAAGAGTTTAGAGCTAGAAAAAGAGTTTTTAGAAGCTTCTATCGCTCAAAATAGAGAAAATCAAGCTTTACTAAAAGCTGAGATAGAAAATATTACTTCTAAAATTTTTGAAGATAATGCAAAAAAATCAAACCAAAATATAAATCAAATTTTAGAACCATTTAAAGCTCAATTAAATATATTTGGAAATAGGGTAAATGAAGTTTTTACAGAAGAGACAAAACAAAGAAGTTCACTTTTAACAGAGATAAAAAATTTAAAAGAGTTAAATAATCAAATCTCTAATGATGCTTTAAATCTTACAAAAGCACTAAAAGGTCAAAATAAGATTCAAGGTGATTGGGGAGAGATGATTTTAGAATCTATTTTAAATCAATCTGGACTTAGAAGAGATATTGAATATAAAGTTCAGAACTCATTTAGAACTAGCGAAGGAAATCTTGTAAGACCTGATGTTATTGTTCATCTACCTACAAATAAAGATATTATAATTGACTCAAAATTATCTTTAAACTCTTATGTTGATTATTTCAATAGTGAAGATGAAATAGAGAAAAAAGAGTCAATTTCTAGGCTTATAAACTCTATAAAAAATCATATTAAAGATTTAAGCTCAAAAAAATATGAAAATATTGATTCACTAAGAAGTTTGGATTTTGTTTTAATGTTTATTCCTATAGAAGGAGCTTTTTCTATAGCATTATCACAAAATAGTAATATTTTTGAAATGGCTCTAAAATCAAATATTGTTATAGTTTCCCCAACAACTTTGTATTCAAGTCTAAAAGTTATTGAAAATCTTTGGCAAGATAATAGACAAAGTGAAAATGCGAAAGAGATTTCAAAACAAGCAGCAGATTTATATGATAAATTTGTAGGATTCTTAAATGATTTTGAAGATATTGGAAAAAGTATAGATAAAAGTAAAGAGTCTTATGATAAAGCAATAAATAAATTAAGTAGTGGAAGAGGAAATTTAATCTCAAGAAGTCAAAAGTTTTTAGAGCTTGGAGTAAAACCAACAAAAGAGATCTCTAGTAAATATATTAAAGATGAAGAGTAAGATATGAGATGGGAAAATAATAGAAGAAGTTCAAATATTGAAGATAGAAGAGGTGAGTCTCATAATTTTGGAGGCAATTCAAGAGGAAGTTCTATTGTTTCATTATTACCTTTGATTAAATCTCTTTTGGGTACAAAAATTGGAAGAGTTATTTTAATTATTGGTTTAGTTTTATATTTTGGATTTGGAATAAATCCATTATCATTTATTGAAGGTGAAGCAACTTCTCAAGCACAAACTAAAAAAGTAGTAAATCAAGAGTATGATGATAGACAAGCTGCATTTGTTAGTGCTGTTTTAGCTCAAACAGAGGATATTTGGAGAGAAATTTTTGTACAAAATGGTCTAGCATATAGTGATGCTAAACTTGTACTTTTTAGAGGGGCAGTTAAAAGTGCTTGTGGATTTGCCTCTTCTGCAACTGGACCTTTTTATTGTCCAAGCGATAAAAAAGTATATATAGACCTATCTTTTTTTGATGAATTAGCAAAAAAATATAAAGCCCCTGGAGATTTTGCACAAGCTTATGTAATTGCTCACGAAATAGGGCATCATGTACAAAATCTATTAGGAACTTTAAATAAAGTTCAAAAAGAAAAAAGTAATGTTTCAGTAACTAAACAAAATGCTTTACAAGTAAAAGTTGAATTACAAGCTGATTGTTACTCTGGAGTTTGGGCGCATCATTCAAAAGCTATGTTTGATTCAATAGAAGAGGGTGATTTAGAAGCTGGATTAAAAGCTGCTAGTGCTATAGGAGATGATACTTTACAAAAAAAATCACAAGGTTATGTTGTTCCTGATTCATTTACTCATGGAACTTCAAATCAAAGAATGGAAGCTTTAAAAAAAGGTTTTTATAGTGGAGATATAAAAGATTGCTCTTTTTAACTCTTTTTTCTAAATAATCTAAAAAAGCTTAGATTATTTAAAATATATATTGCAATCATTGCTAAAATAACACCAATAATTGTTGTAAATTCAATCTTTTCATCTAAGAAAATATTTCCTATAATAATAGCACTTGCTGGAACTAAAAAAACGAAACTAGAAACCTCTTTTGCACCATATTTAGCGGCTCCAAAAAAGTAAATAGATGTTGCAAATGTTGTACTTAAAATAGTAATTACAAACATATTAAACCAAAAAATTGTATCAAACTCTAATATTTTTACAAAAATAGAACTATCAATATAAAAAATATATAAAGTAGCACTAGATATTATATAAGTATAAGTTGTAAATACAAAAGCATTTATTTTTATTGATTTAGCAGTAATTATAGTGATAATTGCCCATAAAGTTGAGGCTATTATAAAATATATATTATCTTTGCTAAATATAGCTTCAATGCTAAATTGGTATATATTTATCATATTTAAAACACCAAAAACTCCCAAAATTAAAGCAAAAGAGTGTTTTAAACTAATAGTTTTTTTATTCAAAATTGCTACAAAAATATATGTTATGATTGGAATCATTGAAGGAACCATTGCTCCGCCTAAACTTCCAGTTCCATGCTCAACTCCCCAAAACATAAAAATACTATATAAAACTAAAAAAAATGATGCAAAAAGTATCAAGATTGAAGTTTGTAGATCTAATTTAAATTTCATATTTGTAAAAAATATTATAGGAGCCATAGATATAAAGCATATTCCCATTCGTAAAAATACCATCTCATATGCATTTATATAGTTTGTAAGAACTTTTGTACTAATCCAAGATGCTCCCCAAAGTATCATAGATACAACAAGAAGCAGATAAAAAATATTTCTGTTTTCCACTATTTTAAATTGTTTAGCAAAATAATATCTACCAAATCTCCTGATTTTATATCAAGGCTATCTTGATTTTGGATTAAAAGTGCTGGATTACCCAACATATTTGTTAATATAGCACTTGTCCCAGATTTCTTACCTACAAAATCGATAATATACTCACCATTTTTATACTCAACATTACAAGCTGTAAAAATTGTTTTATCTTGAGTTCTTTTTAAATCTTGATTTATTCTAGCTTTTACTATTGGTAAAGATTGATTTGCTTTTCTAAATTTAAAAATTAAAGGTAAAACATACAAAATAGCTGTAACAGTTGAAGAGTATGCAAATCCTGGAAGCGCTACTATAACTTTTTCATCTTTTAAAGCTATAAGTATATGAAGTCCTGGTTTTATCAAAACACCATGAAATAAAATTTTTGCTTTTAATCTATCTTTTATTACATCTTGAACAAAATCATAATCTCCAACACTAACTCCACCTGTTGTTACAACAATATCAGCTTTTTTAAGTGAACTTTCAAAGAAATTTGTAATAGTATCTATATCATCAATAATTGGTCCCATTTGTAATACTTCAGCACCATTACTTCTAAAAAGTGCCTCTAGTGTAAGATGATTTGAGCTTCTTATTTGAGAATCATTTGTTTGAGTAACACCTAAATCTAAAATTTCACTTCCTGTGCTAGCAACTGCAATAGTTGGATTTAAAAAGACATCAACTTGAGGAATATTTAAAGAAGCCATAACCCCAACTTCACTAAAACCAATTATTGTTCCTTTTTTGATTAAAACTTCATCTTTTTTGTAGTTTTCTCCAATATTTCGCACAGCAAAACCAAAAGGAACTGGTTTTATAATTTTTATTTTGTTTTCATGCACTTCAACATTTTCAATTGGAACTAAAGTATCGCTTCCTTTTGGCATTAAAGAACCTGTAAAAGTTTTTATACAACTACCATTTTCAACACTTTTTTCTACTACAAATCCAGCTGGATTTTTATCAACAATTTCTATAAAATCATTACTTATATCTTCAAATTTTATAGCATATCCATCCATTCCCGAAGTTGGAAATTCAGGACTATTATGATCGGCTACTATATCTTTAGCTAAAACTCTTCCTATGGCATTTGTGATAAAAAGTTTTTGAGTTGGAATTTTATCAAATACTATACTATTTATAATCTCTAAAGATTTGTTATATGAAATAAAATCTCTCATAATTATTTCCCCAGTCTATTGTATTTTAGAATGATTAATTGTTCAAAAAGCATATCTCCAAAACCTTCTGGTAGGTTTTCATTTTGCTCTTCTACACTTAAAATAATTTTTTTTATCTCTTCTTCTTTCATATATATAACTATAGGTAAAAGTGTCTCTTTGATTTTGTCTATAAATATTTGTTCTTCTTCGATTGTCATTTTATATCTTTTTGATTAAATTTTAAAGAGTCGATTATATAATATTTTATTAAAATAGTTTATTAAAACTTTTTAGATATAATCCAAAAAAAATAATTTAGGATTTTTAAAATTGATAGAAATAAGTAAAAAAATAACTACAAATGTTGGTAGAACAAATGCCCAGTTTGGCTTGATTAAAGAGAATGATAGAATTATGATTGGATTTAGTGGTGGGAAAGACTCTTTGACTTTATTGCATACACTAAATAGAATGCAAAAAAAAGCACCTTTTAAATTTGATTTTAAAGCAGTAACAATCACTTATGGAATGGGAGAACAAATAGAATTTTTAAGTAATCATTGCAAAGAACATGGAATAGAACATGAAATAATTGATACTCAAATATTTGATCTTGCAGGTGAAAAAATAAGAAAGAATTCTTCATTTTGTTCATTTTTTTCAAGAATGAGAAGAGGATATTTGTACACAACAGCTTTAGAGCAAGGTTACAATAAAGTGGCTCTTGGACATCATTTAGACGATGCAATGGAGTCTTATTTTATGAATCTATTTTATAATGGAACTATGAGAACTATGCCACCAATATATAAAGCAAGCAATGGTTTAGAAGTAATTCGTCCACTTATATTTTGTAGAGAGAGACAACTTCGTGCTTTTGCAGATTCAAATGAGATTAGAGTTATTGGTGATGAAGCTTGCCCAGGTTTACGATTTGATGTTAAAATGCCTCATGCAAGAGCCACTACAAAAGAGCTGTTAGCAAAACTTGAAGAGCAAAATCCAAAGATTTTTGTATCTATGAAAGCTGCATTTAGTAATATACAATTACCTACATTTTTTTATAAAGATTTAAAAGATATAAAATTAAATATTGAAGATGAAACTATATGAGAATATTGGTTTCGTCATGCCTTTTAGGAGAAGATACAAGATATGATGGATTAAACTCTAGTATTGCATTAAATCCTAAATTTAGATTTTCACAAAAAGAACTTTTTATGGATATTATGTGCGAAAATGAGATTTTTTCAATTTGTCCTGAAGTTGCAGGTGGTTTAGGAATTCCAAGAAATAAAGCAGAGATAAAAAGCCATAATAAACCTTTTATGGTAATTGATGAAAAAGAAAATGATGTAACTATAAATTTTCTAATTGGTGCAAAAAAAGCTCTTGATATATGTTTAGAAAACAGTATAAAAGTAGCACTGTTTAAATCAAAATCTCCGTCATGTGGTAATATTGAAGTTTATGATGGAACATTTAGTAAAAAACTCGTACTTGAAAAAGGATTAACGGCAAGATTGCTTGAAGAAAATGGAATTAAAGTTTTTAATGAAAACCAATTAGAAGATTTAAAAAAGTTTATAAAAGAAAATAGATGAAAGCATAAGTTATCAAACTTATGCTTTTAAATCAAGTAGTCTTTCCATAGCAACAGCTTGAATTTCAATACTTTTTGCATTTGCGCTATATGCTATTATTTCAGGAATTTGCTCAACCATAGCAGAAGTTATATCTTTTGCAGCATCTTGAAACTGTGGGTCAGCTGTTGTATTTGCAACTTGAGCAATATTAGATGCTTGTTCTTGAATTTGTAAACTAGCTCCTAACATAGCATTTAGATTATTATCTATTCTCATAATTAGCTCCTTCTTGTATAGATTGTATTAACATTTTATTTAAATTTGCAGCTTGTGCAATAGAACTATCAGCTCTACTTAAACCTTCAGGAGAAGATGAAGCTTTTTGTAGTTCATCTAATTTTTGTATCGCTTCATCTTTATCTTTTGGAATAGATGTATCAAATCTTACACTTCCTCCAATTGCATATAGCTTTCCATCTGGTCCCATTTGATAATCATATCTAATAGGAGTTGTAGTAGTTCCTAAACTAGCATGTAACTGTTCATGATTTCTAGTTTCCATATCACTAGATTTAAATCTATTTAAAACTCTCTCATAATCTTTTTCATCATATTTAGAAATAGGATTTGTACTATCACTTTTTTCAAAAGTTGATTTTTCCAACTCTTTTTTATCAATATTTGCTAACTCACTTCTTTTTAAAGCTAATTCAGAATATATTGTGGAAGCACTTAAATAATCGTTTTGTATTTCCATTTTTTTACCTATAATATAATTTAATGCTATTGTAACATAAAATATTAAAGAAGATTATATAAGAGAAATTTTTATATAAACTATATATTGAGCTAATATATAGTAAAATTTCAGCTATTTAATTTTAAAAGAGGGAAAATGAATTTTTTATTCAATAAACATAGTCACTTCAATCTTGCAAATATTGTAACTTTTTTTAATATCTCTTGTGGAATTTTTGCAATATATTTTTTAACTCATGATGAGTTTATGGGGGCTGCTCTTTTTGCTTGGCTAGCTGGTGCATTTGATATATTTGATGGTAAAATAGCAAGAAAATATAATCTTTCAACAGAGTTTGGAATTCAACTTGATTCTTATGCTGATTTTTTATCTTTTGTAATTGTTCCTGCAATGTTTATATATTTTGCTATTTTTGATGGAAAAGAGTCATTTTACAATATGGCTTTAATAGCGTTTGTTTTTATTTATTATGTTATTTCTGGTCTTAGAAGACTTATTCAATTTAATATAAATGCAAATGAAGGTGAAGTTGAAAAATATTTTACTGGTATTCCAACACCCTTAGGAGCAATTCTTCTTTGGGTAGTATATTTAATATACTTAACAGATTATGTAAATGAGTATTTTGTCTTAGGTTCTATAATAATTATTGGATATTTATTAAATTCAAAAATAAAGATCAAACATTTATGAAAAATGAAGTCATAACAATTGATTTAGGTTCAAACTCTTTTAGAGTGTTAAAATATGACTGTTTGAATTTTAAAATAATAGATGAATATCATCAAGTTGTTGGGCTTGCTGATGGTTTAATAAATAGTGGATTAATAAGTTTTGAAGCTTTAAATAGAGTAATAGATGCAATAAATATTGCAAAAGATAAGTTGAGTTTTAAACCAGAAAATGCAGTTTGTGTAACAACTGCTGCTATGAGAAAAGCAAAAAACTCACAAGAAGCATTAGATTTTATTGAAAAAAATAGCGGTGCAAAATTTAAAATAATAGATTCAAATGAGGAAGCAAGACTTACTTTACTTGCTATAAAATATGCTTTAAAACGAGAGAAAATAGATACACAAAACTTTATATTACTTGATATTGGTGGTGGTTCAACAGAGCTTATAGTTAATTTTGAGAATAATTTTTATATAAAAAGTTTTGATTTTGGAATAGTTACAATGACACAAAAATCTTCAAAAGATGGAAAGTTATTTGAAGATTTAGAAAATCAAAAAATAGAAATAAAAAAGTTTTTATCTACACTTGATTTTTCAATAAAAGATTTCCCATTTATTGCAACAGCTGGCACTCCAACAACTATTGCTTCAATAAAATTAGGATTTAGCTATTTTAATTATGATAAAAATATAGTAAATGGAACTATTTTGGATATAAAAGATTTAGAAGATAGTTTAAAACTTTTAAAACAAAAAACAATTGAAGAGTTAATTGAAATGGTAGGAAAAGGTAGAATTGAATATTTAGAAATTGGAACATATATTTATAGATTATTTTTTGATGCTTTAGAAAAAGAAAACTCTATTGTATTTGATGATGGATTAAGAGAAGGTGTTGCTATAAATTACGCTTTAAGTAAAAAGTGAAGCTCCGTTAAGAAAGGAGTCTTACACTTTGTTCTTGAATTACATTAGCTTGTGAAGCAGCTAAATATCCAGCGTTTATATTTATATTTGCTTTTGAGAAGTTACTTGATTCTCTTCCAAAATCAATAGTTTGATTATAGTTTTGTTCTATAATCTTATTTTTTGCATCAGCTTGTAGCTGTTTTGAAAAATCTACAAATTGACCAGATAATTCTTGAAGTTGTTTTGAAGTATTTGTTACTTTATTTAAAGCATTTTCAACATTTTGTGGATTGTTTAAGTCGTTATTGTTGACAACATCAAAAATATCATTTGTAAAATTTGCAACATTTGGTTTATCGATTGAAAATAGATTATTGCTAGAGCTTATTTGTATACTCTCTTTTTCGTCATTATATCTACTTGCAATAAGATTTTCTTCTTTATATTTTGTATCAAAAGCTTGTTGATTGAAGTTTCTTAACTCTTGATTTATCTCTTGCTTTAAATCATTTTTATTTTCATAATTTTGACTATTTTCGAGTTTATTTTGAATATTTTTCATAAAATCTTGAAGCTTATCCATTGAAGCTTGTGAGATTTGAGATTTTGCAATACCATCATTTATTGATTGAATATCTTGAGAGAATTCACTTTTTAAAATAGAACTTCTACTTACAGCTAAAGCTTCTGATGAATTGTTTTTAAAATCATCAATACTATATTTTAGTTGTGCTTTATTTAAAGCAATATTAGAATTATTGTTTAAATTATTTAAATTCTGAATACTGCTTGTACTATTTATTGAACCTATATCCATATGTAATCTCCTTAAAAAAGATTTTATGGCTTATTATATCAGAAAAATAATAAATTATTTTAGGCTAGATTAAAAGTATATAGAAAAATTAACTATTTCATAGCTTTTAAAAACGATAATTTAATCAAAAATTGAGTAAAATCTAAACTTATTTTTAAATATTGGAGAATCGCATGAAAATGAGTGGCGCAAAAATGGTAATTGAATCATTACATCAAGAAGGGGTAGAAGTTGTATTTGGATACCCAGGTGGTGCCATTATGAACGTCTATGATGAGATTTACAAGCAAAATTATTTTGAACATATTTTAAACAGACATGAACAAGCTTGTGTTATTGCTGCTGAAGGCTATGCTAGAAGTACTGGAAAAACTGGAGTTGCAATAGTTACTTCAGGACCTGGATTTACAAATGCAATAACTGGTATTGCAGATGCATATATGGATTCAATTCCTATAGTAATAATTTCGGGACAAGTTCCAACAACAATTATTGGAACAGATGGTTTTCAAGAAATAGATGCTGTTGGAATTTCAAGACCATGTACAAAGCATAACTATTTGGTAAATAAAATAGAAGATTTACCAAGAATAATAAAAGAGGCATTTCATCTAGCAAGCACTGGAAGACCAGGACCTGTTCATGTTGATATTCCAAAAGATATTACAGCACAAATTGGAGAATTTATCTATCCTAGTGAAGTAAATATGCCAACATATAAACCTACATTAAACTACAATAAAAAGCAGTTAAAAAGGGCTATGGAAGCTATTTCAAATGCTAAAAAACCTCTTTTATATATTGGAGGAGGAGCTATTTTATCAAATTGTGGATATGAAATTAGAGATTTAGCAAAAAAACTAAATATTCCAGCTGTTGAAACTTTAATGGCAAGAGGAGTTATGGGAGATGAAAATCCACTTTTCTTTGGAATGCTAGGAATGCATGGAGAGTATGCTGCAAATATGGCAGCTCATGAAACAGATTTATTAATCTCTTTAGGTGCTAGATTTGATGATAGAGTTACAGGAAGGCTTGATGAATTTGCATCTAAAGCAAAAGTTATTCATATAGATATTGACCCAACAAGTATTGCAAAGCTTGTGGTTGCTGATTATCCAATTGTTGGAGATTTAAAACTTACAGTTCAAGCAATGATTGAAGATGCTGAGAATTATGAGATAAATGATTTCTCAAATTGGGTTGAATTACTTAAAGATTATAGAGAAAAAGAGCCTTTAAGATATATTGATACAGATGATTTGATAAAACCTCAATGGCCAATTCAAAGAGTTGGAAAAATATTAGGAGATAATGCAATTATTTCTACAGATGTTGGGCAACACCAAATGTGGACTGCTCAATTTTTCCCATTTTCATACCCTAGACAATGGATAACAAGTGGTGGTTTAGGAACTATGGGATTTGGATTACCAGCAGCACTTGGAGCTGCTAGAGCATTCAAAGGTACAAATAGAGTAGTTGTTAACTTCACAGGAGATGGATCAATTTTAATGAATATTCAAGAGCTTATGACTTGTAGTGAATATGAATTACCTGTAATAAATATTGTTTTAAACAATAACTATTTGGGAATGGTTAGACAGTGGCAAACTATGTTTTATGAAAATAGACTAGCCGAAACTGATTTAACTGCTCAACCTAAATTTAAAATGTTAGCAGAAGCTTTTAACTGTTTAGGATATACAGTTTCAACAAAAGCTGAGTTTGATGAAGCTTTTAAAGATGCTGTTGAGAAGAGAAAACCAGCAATGATAGAGGTAATTGTTGCAAGAAATGAAGAGGTATTACCAATGGTTCCAAATGGACACTCTTTAAATGAGATGACTTTATTAAAAGGAGATAGATAATGAGTAATTTTAATAGTTATTATAATAGTGAAATAATAAGACAAGTTATCTCTGTAGTTGTTTTAAATGAACATAATGTTTTATCAAGAATTGTTGGGCTTTTTTCAGCTCGTGGTTACAATATAGACTCTTTAACAGTAGCACCAATGGAAGATAGCCCATACTCAAGAATGACTATAGTTACAACTGGTGATAAAAGAGTGATTGATCAAATTGTAAAACAACTAAATAAACTAATTCCTGTTCTAAAAGTAAATGAACACAAAAATGTTATAGAGAAAGATACAGTTTTGATGAAGTTCTCAATTGATAATAATCTTGCCGATATAGATGTTATAGCAAGAGCATATCATGGAAGTATTCAAAATGTTACCCATGATTCAATTATAGTTTCTGCAACAGATTCAAGTGATAGAATTATAAATTTTATAAAAGTTATGGAAAAGTTTAATCCACTTGAAGTTGTAAGAAGTGGAATTGTTGCTATGGAGAGATAATTTATGAAATTACAAGAGATATTAGATTATTTAAATATTTCTCAAAATTGTGATATTGAGATTAGTGGATTAAATGGTCTAAAAGATGCAACAAGTAACGAGCTTAGTTTTTTAGAGAGTTCAAAATATATAAGTAGTCTAAAAGATACAAAAGCAGCAGCTGTTTTTGTAAACAAAGAGTTTGAGCAAGATGTTCCATCTGGAACTATTGCAATAGTATGTGATGAACCATATATAAATCTAGCAAAAGCTAGTAAACTTTTTGCTCCAAAACTTATTGAAAGTAGTGGAAATGAGCCAATAATTGGAGAAAATACAACAATTATGCCAAATGTACATTTGGGAAAAAATGTAGTTATTGGTAAAAATTGTACTATCATGTCTGGAAGTTTTATAGCAGATTGTGTAACTATCGGAAATAACACAATAATTTATCCAAATATTACAATTTATAGAGATTGTAAAATTGGAGATGATTGCATTATTCACTCTGGAACTGTTATTGGAAGCGATGGTTTTGGTTTTGCTCACACAAAAGATGGAAAATATATCAAAATATATCAAAATGGAAATGTAATAATAGGAAATGATGTAGAAATTGGTGCAAATTGTACAATAGATAGAGCTGTTTTCTCATCTACTATTATTGAAGATGGTGTAAGAATTGATAATCTAGTTCATATAGCACATAACTGTAAAATTGGTCGAGGTTCTATTTTAGTTACTCAAGTTGGACTATCAGGTTCTACAACTTTACAGCCTTATGTTATTATGGGTGGACAAAGCGCTACTTCTGGACATCTAGAAATTGCTGCATTTTCAACTATTGCAGCTCGAGGTGGAGTTACAAAATCTATAAAAGAGCCTAAAAAAACTTGGGCTGGTTTTCCTTTAATTGAGCATAGAGATTGGCTCAAACTTCAAGGAAAAATATCAAAATTACTAAAATAAAAGGATTTATTATCGCTAAGAAAGTCGTTTCATTAATTATTTTATTTATAATTTTATATTTTCAATTTACAACTTTAATTAGTACAAAAGATGTTGTGGGAAATGTTGGAGCTAGTTTTGCTAATTTCTCATTTAAATATTTTTCATATTTATCTTATATCTATTTACTTTTTCTAATTTATCCTTTGTATCTTATAAATTTTAAAAAGGGGCTTGATTATAAAGATTTAATTCTAAATATATCAGTTGTATTTCTATTTTTATTTATATCTTTGATTTTTCAAACTCTTTTGGTTGAAAATCCTTATGAAAGAGGTGAAATTGGTAATATTTTAGTAGATTCTCTTTCGCCTTTTATTGGACAAGCTGGATTATATATTTTTGTTTTAATTGGTTTTAGTATTTGTCTTTTGATTCTTTTTGAAACTTTAAATATAACAATTGAGGATTTAAAAAAGTTAAAAGGAAGAATAAAACTAAGACAAAATAGTCTAAAAAAGGCAAATGATCAAAAAGTAAGCAATCCTAAAATTCAACAAAAATTTGAACAAAAAATATATCAAGAAAAACCAAAATCTATTCCAAAAATAAAAGAAGAAGAAAAAATAATTTTTGAAAATCAAGAATCTTCTCAAGAAGAATCATATAAAGAAGAAGATGGTTTCAAAATATTAGAAAAAACTCAAGAAGAAGATATTTTTAATGAAATTACAAATAATAATCAAATCAATAATAATATAATTGTAGATGAACTCGAAGAGAATGCAAAACTTCTAAGTGAGTTAGAGTTTGGGAAAACTGAAAAACCAAAAGATTTTATGCTCCCACCAACTAGCTTTTTTCAAGAAGCTCCAAAAGAGAATAAAACAAAAGTAAATGAGGCATTTATTGATAAAAAAATTGCTGATTTACTTGATAAACTTGCAATGTTTAAAATAGATGGGGATGTTGTAAGAACTTATACAGGACCTGTTGTTACAACTTTTGAGTTTAAGCCAGCTCCAAATGTAAAAGTTTCAAAAATACTAAGTCTTCAAGATGATTTAGCAATGGCTTTAAAAGCCCAAACAATAAGAATTCAAGCTCCTATTCCTGGAAAAGATGTTGTTGGAATTGAGGTTCCAAATGAAGATACACAAACAATTTATTTAAAAGAGATGCTTGATAGTGAGATTTTCCAAAACTCTAAATCTCCTTTAACTATGATTTTAGGAAAAGATATTGTAGGAAAACCTTTTGTAACTGATCTTAAAAAACTTCCTCACTTACTAATTGCAGGAACAACTGGAAGTGGAAAGTCTGTTGGAATAAACTCTATGATATTATCACTGCTTTATAAAAACTCACCAGATAATTTGCGACTTGTAATGATAGACCCAAAAATGCTTGAATTTTCTATGTACAACGATATTCCACATCTTTTAACTCCTGTTATTACAAAAGCTGTTGATGCAATAAATGCATTAGCAAATATGGTTGGAGAGATGGAAAGAAGATACTCTTTAATGGCAAAAACTAAAACAAAAAATATTGAAAACTTTAATGAAAAAGCACAAAAAGAAGGACTTCCTTCTATGCCTTATATTGTTGTTGTAATTGATGAGTTAGCTGATTTAATGATGACAAGTGGAAAAGATGTTGAATACTCGATTGCAAGACTTGCTCAAATGGCAAGAGCTAGTGGAATTCACTTAATAGTAGCAACTCAAAGACCATCAGTTGATGTTGTAACTGGACTTATAAAAGCAAATTTACCAAGCAGATTATCTTATAAAGTGGGTCAAAAAATAGATTCGAAAATTATACTTGATTCGATGGGTGCTGAATCACTTCTTGGACGTGGAGATATGTTATTTACTCCTCCAGGAACTCCTGGAATTGTGAGAATTCATGCTCCTTGGAGTACTGAAACTGAAATAGAAAAAGTTGTAGAATTTTTAAAAGATCAAAGAGAAGTTGAATATGATATGAATTTTATTAAAGATAAAAATTTAGGTTCAAGTTCTAATGGTTCAAAAGGTGCTAAGAATATTAGTGATGAAGATATAGTTTTAGATGATTTGTATGAAGATGCAAAAGAGGTAATAATAACAGATAAAAAAACATCTATCTCATATCTTCAAAGAAGATTAAAAATAGGGTACAATAGAGCTGCAACAATTATTGAACAACTTGAAAAAACAGGTGTTCTAAGTGAAGTTGATGCAAGAGGAAATAGAGAAATTTTAGTTTAATAAGTTTAAATAAGGATATAAATATGTGTTTTGAAAATAAAGTAGTATTTATTACAGGTGCAAATGGTGGTTTGGCTAAATCTTTTATTGAAGCTTTATTAAAAGAGAATGCAAAAAAAATATATTGTACAGCAAGAGATTTAGAAAAATTAGCTGAATTAAAAAAATTATCATCAAAAATAGAGATTTTTAATTTAGATATTACAAAAAAAGATGAATTAGATGAGATAGCTTCTAAAATAGAGAATATTGATTATTTAATAAATAATGCTGGTGTAAATAGCTTAAAAAGAGTTTTTGATGATAGTAAAATTGATTTTGAAGTAAATCTATTTGGAACGCTAAATAGTTGTCAAATATTATCAAAAAAATTAAATAAAAATGGCTCTATTGTTAATATTACATCAATTTTAGCTTTAATAAATCTTCCTATAATGGGACTTTATTGTGCTTCAAAAAGTGCTTTACACTCTTTAACTCAAGCTTTTAGAGCAGAGCTACAAAAAGAAAATATAAAAGTGTATGAAGTTTTACCAGGACCAATTGATACAAATATGACAAAAGGGCAAGATATGCCAAAAAGTTCAACTTCTTATATAGTTTCAAATATTATAGATGGAATAAAAAATGAAGAGTTTGAAATCTATCCTGATGATTTTTCTAAAATGGTTAAAAGAAGACTAAAAGATGATAAAGAAAATTTAGAAAAGGAGTTTTTAAACTCTTTGTAAAACAATTAAATAAGGTTATTTATAATCTTATTTAATCAAACCTTTTAAAGTTGTCATCTTCACTTCCATCTTTTTTTCTATTTTTAAATTTCCACATTGTAATAAAATATTTAAAACTTGTAAAAGTAAGAATCAAAGCAATTAAAAAAAATATAAAGTATGAAATCAACAATAATATTTCCATAAGTAGACCTTTTATTGGTTTTGACTAAATTTTATCAGAAATTCTCACAGAATAAAAGAAAATTATGCTAGAATAAAGAGATTTTATTTTAAGGAGTAATTATGAATACAAGTATAGTAGGAAGACATATAAAACTTACGGACGCAATAAAAGATTATATCAATAGTTCAATTGATACATTTAAAAAATATAACTTGGATATTATTTCGGTTACTTCTACGATTGTTGGAGATGAAAAAGCAAAAGGTTTTACTTTTGAATTCTCTTTAAATATTGCAAATATAGATACAGTTGTTATTAAACAAAAAGATAAAGATTTATATACTGCAATTGATATAGCAACAGATAGAGTATCAAAAGTTCTAAGAAGACATAATGATAAAATAACTGCTCATAAAGCAACGAAATTTAGTGAAGCTGTTGAAGTAGAAGATGGTGTTGCAAAAGAGCTTGAAAAATTTGAAGATGAGATTATTCCTCAAAGATTAACTTCTTATAAACCAATGGATATTGAAGAAGCTTTAGAAGAGTTGAAAAATTCAACTGCACAATTTAAAGTTTTCTACGATAAAGATGATAATATGAGAGTTCTTTATAAGGCAAATGCTGCTGGAAAATTTGGACTTTATTAAAATAGAGAAAAGCATACAAAAAAGGTATTAGCTTTTGCTAGTACCTTTTTTAATTTATAAAAATAGGATTAGATAGAATTTATGGAAAAAAACTTAAAAAAGATTGCACTAATAGGGCAACCAAATGTTGGAAAATCATCACTTTTTAATAGAATAGCAAATAAAAGAATAGCTATTGTATCAGATGTTTCTGGAACAACAAGAGATGTAAGAAGACATGAAATAGAGATTATTGATAGAAGTGCATTACTTCTTGATACAGGAGGAATTGATGATACAAATGATGAAATTTTTTCAAATGTAAAAAAGAAGGCTGTAAAAACTGCAAAAGAGGCTGATATAATACTTTTTATTGTAGATGGAAAAAATATACCAGATGATAAAGATAAAGAACTATTTTATGAGCTTCAAAGATTAGGTAAAGAACTTGCTTTAGTTGTAAATAAAATTGATAATGATAAAGAACTAGAGAGACTTTGGGAATTTTTTGAATTTGGAATAGGAGAAGAGAATCTTTTTGGAATATCAGTTTCTCACAATCGTGGTACAAAAACACTTTATGAGTGGATTTATAAACATCTTCCAGAGAATCCTGAAACAGTTGCAAGAATGGAAGAAGAAAAAAGAAGAAAAGAGTTAGAAGATGAGTTTTTTGAAGATGAGTTTGACAATGATGAAGATTTTTCTTCAGAAGGATTAGAAAAAATAGAAGAAGAGATTATTCTTGATGATACTTCAATAAATGTTGCTATTATTGGTAGAGTAAATGTTGGAAAATCATCTATTTTAAATGCACTTGTTGGAATGGAAAGATCGGTTGTTTCAAGTATTGCTGGAACAACAATTGATCCTGTTGATGAAACATTTTCTTACAAAGATAAAGAGATAACTTTTGTTGATACAGCAGGACTTAGAAGAAGAGGAAGTATTGAAGGTATTGAAAAATTTGCATTAATGAGAACAAAAGAGATGCTAGAAAAAGCAAATGTTGCTTTAGTTGTTCTTGATGCTTCAAGAGAGCTTACAGATTTGGATGAAAAAATTGCTGGTTTAGTTGATGAATATGGTCTTGGAACAATTATTGTTTTAAATAAATGGGATGAAAATATGGATACATTCCAAAAAATGGAAGAAGAAGTAAGAAGAAGATTTAGATTTTTATCTTATGCCCCAATAATAGCAGTTTCAGCAAAAACTGGAAGAAGTATAGATAGATTAAAAGAAAAAATTGTAGAGATTTTTGAAAACTATACACAAAGAATTCCAACTTCACAGCTAAACAAAGTAATAGAAGAAGCTGTAATTAGACACTCTCTTCCTAGTCCAAACGGAGCATATTTAAGAATTTATTACTCTACACAATTTAGCTCAAGACCACCAAGAATTGCCTTAGTTATGAATAAACCACAACTTTTACACTACTCATACAAAAGATATTTGATTAACTTTTTAAGAGAGAAGTTTAATTTTGAAGGAACTCCAATTCACGTTATTGCTCGTGGTAAAAATGATAAAATGGGTGATGAAGAGTATTTAGAAAGATAGGATTATTTTGACAATTAGAACTCTGAAAAATGATATTCTAGCTGGGATTACTGTTGCTATTGTAGCTCTTCCTTTGGCTTTGGCATTTGGGGTTGTAAGTGGAGCAGGTGCTATTGCAGGACTTTATGGAGCTATAATATTAGGTTTTATTGCTGCTCTTTTAGGTGGTGTTGCTGTTCAAGTTTCAGGACCAACTGGTCCTATGACTGTAGTAACAGCGGCTGCTGTTGCTACTTTTTCTAATGATTTTTCAACCGTTATGGCAGTTGTATTTTTTGCTGGAATTATTCAAATATCTTTTGGAATTGTTGATTTAGGTAAATGGATAAAGTTTATTCCATATCCAATTATTTCTGGATTTATGTGTGGAATAGGTGTTATTATTATAATTTTACAGATAAATCCACTTTTTGGAGCCAATACAAATAGCTCTATTATTTATATAGTTACAAATCTTTTTGAAACGTTTGAAAATATAAATTATGAAGCACTTTTTGTGGGTCTAGTTACAATTTTTATAATGTTTTTAACTCCAAAAAGTATTACAAAAATAGTTCCAGCAGCTTTGATAGCTCTATTTTTTGTAACTATTTTAGCTACTATATTAAACTTAAATATTCCAACAATAGGTGAAATTCCATCCAAGTTACCAGACTTTATTTTACCATCTTTTAATATTTTAGAATTAAGCACAGTTCTTACTTTTGCTATAACTTTAGCACTTTTGGGTTCAGTTGATACTCAATTAACATCTGTTTTGGTTGATTCAAAACTAAAAACAAATCATAATTCAAAGAAAGAATTAATCGCTCAAGGTATTGGAAATACTATGTGCTCATTTTTTGGTGCAATTCCAGGAGCAGGTGCAACTATGAGAACGGTTGTAAATATGAAAAATGGAGCAACAACTAGAATCTCTGGAGTTACTCATGCTATTGTATTACTTATAATAGCTCTGTTTTTAGCTCCAATTGCTTCAAAAATTCCCTTGGCACTACTTGCTGGAATTCTTATAAAAGTTGGTTTTGATATTTTAGATTATAGATTTTTACAAATCATACAAAAAGTATCAAAAGATGATTTAATTATTATGATAACTGTTTTTTTACTAACAGTTTTTGTAGATTTAATAATAGCAGTTGCTGCTGGAGTTTTCATATCATCATTTATGGCTGTTTATCAAATATCAAAAAATATCAAAATTAAACACTATAAAGTTTTTATAGATGAGAAAAATATAGATATTATAAAAGTAAAAGGCGCTCTGTTTTTTGCTACAGCAATACTTCTTGAGAGAGTTCTAAATAAAGCTAATAGTAAAAAAATAGTAATTGATTGCACAGAAGTTAGTTATTTGGATATATCTGCTATATTTAAACTCGAAGATATTATAGAAAAATATGAAGAAAAAAATATTGAGATTATTTTGGTTATAAAGTATACTCACAAAAGAAGATTATTGAAAATAGGTAAAATTTTTAATAAAATAAAGATATACAGAATCCTGGAACATGCAAAAATACATATAAAAGAAGAGTTAAAAAATGAGCAAAATATATCTACTAAATGAGCAAAAATTTGATGGTGTAGAAAATCTTGAAGTCTTTGAGATAGAGTATCTAAAATTTGATTTAGATTTAAAAAAATATGATGCATTAGTTTTTACATCAAAAAATGCTATTTTTTCACTAGAAGAGAATGGTATAAATTGGAAAAGTGTTCCATCTTATGTAATAGCTCCAAAAACGGCAGATATTGCAAAAGAGTTTGGTGCTAATATAGCTTTTATTGGATTTAGTGGTCATGGAAATGATTTTGCATATGAACTAATACCATATTTAAAAGATAAAAAAACTCTATATGTAAGAGCATTAAAAACTGTATCAAATCTTGCAAATATTTTAAAAGAAAACGGTATAAATATAGATGAAATAATTTCATATAAAACATCTTGTAATAAACAAGAAAAAAAAGCTTTAGATAAAAACTCCACAATTATTTTTACCTCTCCATCTAGTGTTGAGTGCTTTTTTAAAAAATATAGCTGGGAAGATAGCTTTAAAGCAATAGCTATAGGAAGAACAACTGCAATGTATCTTCCAAAAAATATAGAGTGTGAAATAAGTTCTATAACTAGTGTAGAAGAGTGCGTTAAACTAGCTTTTAAAAATTAGTTTAATCACAATTTTAAATTTTTTTAGATAAAATATTGGATTCTAAGTAGTACGGGATTTCCATTACTTGCGGGTCCGATAATATTTTATTTTATACAAATTTGTAGTTTATACCGTGTGCAGCATCTCCTTTGGTTTTTGCTCCTAAAGTATTTCTCTTGTATATATACTTGGCTTTTAGGGCCACCTTTATGGTTATCGGCTACTTGGATTTTTAAAAATTAAAGGGAAAAATAATGAATATATTAATACTTGGAAGTGGTGGTAGAGAGTACTCTATTGGACTTGCACTAAAAAATGAAAAATCTCACAATTTATACTTTATGCCAGGAAATGGTGCAACTTCTAACTTAGGAAAAAATATTAATATTACAGATTATGAAAAACTAGCAATTTTTGCAAAAGAAAATAGTATAGATTTAACAATTGTTGGACCAGAAGGACCTCTTGTAGATGGTGTTGTTGATATATTTAAAAAATATGAATTAACTATATTTGGACCTTCAAAAGAAGCTGCTCAACTTGAGGGTTCAAAAGCTTATATGAAAAATATATTAAAAAAATACAATATACCAACAGCAGCATTTATTGAAACATCAAATAAGCAAGATGCTTATGATTTTATTGACGAAATGAAAAATCTTCCAATTGTTGTAAAAGCAGATGGTCTTTGTGGTGGAAAAGGTGTAATAATAGCTCAAAGTAAAGAGGAAGCTAAAAAAACAGTTGATGATATGTTAAATGGAAGTAGTTTTGGGGAAGCTGGTGAAAAAGTTATTATCGAAGAGTTTTTAGATGGTTATGAGCTTTCTGTATTTGCAATTTGTGATGGTGAAAATTATAAAATACTTCCAGCTGCTCAAGATCATAAAAGAGTAGGAGATGGTGATACTGGACCAAATACTGGTGGAATGGGTGCATATGCTCCAACTCCTTTGGTAAATGATGATATTTATAAAAAACTTGAAGATAGAGTAATTAAGCCAACATTAAAAGGAATGCAAGAAGAAAATGCCCCTTTTGAAGGTGTTTTATTTATTGGAGTTATGGTTGTAAAAGGTGAGCCAATAGTTTTAGAGTATAATGTTAGATTTGGAGATCCTGAGTGTGAAATTTTAATGCCTTTGATCGAATCTAAAGTTTCTGAACTTTTCTATTATGGAGCAACGAAACAGCTTGATAAACTTGATATTAAGTTTAAGGACAAGTTTGCAGTTGGTGTAGTAATGGCAAGTTCTAACTATCCGTATAGTTCTTCAGCACCATCAATTATATCTTTATCAAATATTGTAGATAAAGAACTTTTAGAAAATAGTCATATATCTTTTGCAGGAGTTGAAGAAAAAGATGGCAATCTTATAGCAACTGGTGGAAGAGTTGCTGTTTGTGTTGCAATTGGAGACACTATTAAAGAGGCTAGAGATAGAGCTTATTTGCTTAGTTCTGAAATATCTTTTGATGGTAAAAAATTTAGAACAGATATTGCATATCAAGCTTTGAAGAATTAAAATGCAAGATCAAAATAGTACTTCAAACTTACAACTAGCAACTCTTAGAAGTAGGGCATTGGCTTTTGTTATTGATGATTTAATTGTAACTTTATTAATCTGTCTTATTTATTGGAATAGTATTGTTGCTGTAAGTGATAATCAAGAGGCTTTAATAAATCTTATGCAAACAACTTTTGTAGTACCTTTAATACTATTAAAGATTATATACCATACTTTTTTTATTTGGTATTATGGACAAACTATAGGTAAAAAAATTGTAAAAATTAGAGTAATAGATGCTAATTCTTGGGAAAGAGTTAGCTTTTTTTCATCTTTTTTAAGAAGCTTAGGAAGAGTTGTATCTGAAATGTTTTTTTACATAGGTTTTTTAATAGGATTTTTTACAGAAGGTAGAAGAACTTTTCATGATTTTACTGGTAAAACGTTGGTAGTAAATGCATAAAATAGTTGTTTCATTAGCTTTAGCCTCACTTTTAATTCAAGCGAATGCGCAAGAATTAGATATGGAAAAATTACAACTTGTTGCAAAAGATGTTGATACAAAAAACAACATTATAACTGCAGTTGGTGATGTTGTTGCATATTCTCCAACATATTATTTAAGCTCAGATAAAATGGTTTACGATAAAGATAAAGAGATTTTAGAACTTTTTGATAATGTATTAATTATCAAAGATAATAAAATCCAAACTCAAAGTAACTATGCTTATGTAGATATGAAAAATGATATTATAAATCAAGATCCAGTATTTTTAATGGATAACAGTTCAAACATTTGGTCAAACTCTAAAGAGGCAAATAAAGATAAAGATCTAATAACTCTTGAAAACTCTATTTTATCTTCTTGTGATTGTATAGATCCAATTTGGAGTATTAGATCATCAAGTAGTGATTATGATACTGAAGCTATGTGGATGAATACATATAATCCTAGACTTTATATAAAAAATGTTCCTGTATTTTATCTTCCATATTTTGGGTTTCCAACAGATACAACTAGAAGAACAGGACTTTTACTTCCAACTATTGGATATTCAAGTAGTGAAGGTTTTTTATATTCACAACCAATATTTATAGCTCCAGCTGATAATTATGATATTGAGTTAATTCCTCAAATTAGAACGCAAAGAGGGTATGGAAGTTACGCAAATTTTAGATACGCTGATAGCCCTGATAGTATGCTTAATTTAAAAACAGGATATTTCAAAGAGTTTAATAATTATAGAAGAGAAGAAAAACTTGAAAATAGTGAGCATTATGGTTTAGATATTGATTATGAAAGAAAAAATATTTTTTCAACAAAAAAAGAGCATCAAGATGGAGTTTTTACCTCTGTTAGATACTTAAATGATATTGAATATATTATATTAAAAGAAGATGATGGTAATTTAGGAACTGATAAAAAAGTAGAATCTAAAGTAAACTATTTTTATAATACACCTGAATATTATGGTGGAGTTTATGGAAAATACTATATAGATGCTTCAAAAAAATCAAATGCTAACACTTTACAAGAGTTACCGCAAGTTCAGTTTCACTCATACAACAAAGAGTTGTTTTTAGAAAACCTTATATACTCTATAGATACAAAAGCTCAAAATTTTACAAGAAAAGAGGGCTTAAATGCAAAAATCTATGATATAACTGTTCCTATTAGTTATACAAAAAATATCTTAGATGACTATATGTATTTAGGAGTTGAAAATAGAACTATTTTAACTCAATATGATTACAGTAACTCTTTATATAATAATTTAAGATATGAAGATGGAACTTTAATCCAAAATAGAACATCTTTTATTGTTGGAACAGATTTAATAAAACCATATAGTGACTATATTCATACTTTAAACTTAAATGCTAGTTACGATATTCCTGAAAATTTAAGGAAAGATGGAGATTTATACAATATAACAGTAAAAGCGAATCAGCC
>JACCED011292189.1_pt1 | contig 25540 bp, 24 predicted proteins | sample 7455021 | NCBI WGS metagenome assembly JACCED01 (sample SAMN15323456, study PRJNA562643) | freshwater metagenome | isolation source: river surface water | place: USA:Blue River Watershed | collected 2017-08-19
GACTACATCATTCCAGGCAATGATGACTCTGCGAAGGCTATCGCTTTGTACGCCAAAGGTGTAGCTGATGCTGTGTTGGCTGGTCGTACCGACAACGTCAATGGTTTGGTCGAAGAAATCGCCCAAGGCGAAGAGTTCATCGAAGTCGATCAGGCAAAAGCCTAGTTAGGTGCCGCGCGCTGCGCGGATCTATAGAGCGTCTGTGTATCTTGCCTGTCCCCAAGACCTCGAGTATTGGGGACAAGCCTAATTAATCTGGAGCAATGATGGCTGAAATTACCGCCGCAATGGTTAAAGAACTGCGCGAGAAAACCGACGCGCCAATGATGGAATGTAAGAAAGCCTTAACCGAGGCTGCTGGCGATATGGCGCGCGCTGAAGAAATTCTGCGCGTCAAGCTGGGTAGCAAGGCGAGCAAAGCAGCAAGCCGCGTTACCGCTGAGGGCTTAATTGGTTTGTACATTTCGCCCGATGCCAAGCAAGGCGCAGTCGTTGAAGTGAACTGCGAGACAGATTTTGTTGCCAAGAACGATGACTTCGTTGCATTTGTTGGCAATATCGCCAAACTTGTTGCAACGTCGTCTATTTCTGATGTTGCCGCCTTGTCGGCGACTTCTTTCGGTGAAGGCACGGTTGATTCCGTACGTACAGCACTGATTGGCAAAATTGGCGAGAACATCTCGATTCGTCGTTTCCAGCGCTACAACACTGCAAACAAACTGGCCAGCTATGTGCACAGCGGCAAGATTGGCGTACTGGTGGATTTTGCTGGTCCGGATGAGGTGGGCAAAGACTTGGCAATGCATATTGCTGCGACTAAGCCACGTGCTGTGGACGAAACGGGTGTGTCCGAGGCGGACAAGGAAGCCGAACGTTCAGTGGCCCGCCAAAAGGCCGCGGAATCTGGCAAACCTGCTGAGATCGTTGAAAAAATGGTCGAAGGCTCGGTTCAAAAATTCCTCAAGGAAGTGGCTTTACTTTCCCAGCCGTTCGTCAAGAACGACAAGCAGTCCGTCGCTCAGATGCTGAAAGAAAAGAATGCATCGATCGCCGGTTTCTCACTGTTCGTTGTAGGTGAGGGCATTGAAAAGAAAACGAGCGACTTTGCTGCAGAAGTCGCTGCCGCTGCTGCCGGAAACGCATAATTTTGTACCTTGAGCCGGGCGGTGCAGCAATGCCCGCCCGGCTTTCGTTTACACTTTTGTTCGTGATTAATACCCCGGAAACTAACGCATATGACCAGCAGAATGCATAAACGAGTCCTCCTCAAACTGTCTGGCGAAGCGCTCATGGGTGACGATGCCTTCGGCATCAACCGCGCGACGATTATGCGGATGACCGATGAGGTTGCCGAAGTCGTTGCCATGGGTGTGCAGTTGGCAATTGTAATTGGCGGTGGAAATATCTTTCGTGGTGTTGCACCTGGTGCGCAGGGCATGGATCGTGCTACTGCGGACTACATGGGGATGATGGCGACAGTGATGAACGCGTTAGCCCTCCAGGACGCGCTGAAGCACAGAGGCGTCGATGCCCGTGTGCAATCTGCCCTCAACATTGAGCAGGTTGTCGAGCCTTATATTCGGCCCAAGGCGTTGCGTTACCTTGAAGAAGGTAAGGTTGTGATCTTTGCCGCGGGCACGGGTAATCCATTTTTTACGACGGACACCGCCGCAGCCTTACGGGGCGCAGAAATCGGCGCTGAGATCGTGCTGAAAGCAACAAAGGTTGATGGTATCTATACGGCTGATCCAAAGAAGGATCCCGCTGCAACGCGCTATGCGCGCATCAGTTTCGATGAAGTCATTATGCGTCGTCTCGAAGTGATGGATGCAACGGCGTTCGCGTTGTGTCGTGATCAAAAACTACCCATCAAAGTTTTTTCAATTAATAAGGTCGGTGCACTTAAGCGCGCCGTAAGTGGTGAGGACGAGGGTACGCTCGTTCACGTCTAGAAGGAAAAGTCATGAGTACAGCTGAAATACAGAAATCTGCCGAAGCCCGGATGGGGAAGTCCCTTGAGACGCTCAAAAGCAACCTCGCGAAAATTCGTACAGGGCGCGCACATACTGGCATTCTTGATCATGTTCAAGTGGAGTACTACGGCTCGCCTGTGCCGATTTCGCAGGTAGCCAACGTAACCCTGCTGGACGCACGCACAATTAACGTGCAGGTCTGGGAAAAGAATCTTGGCGCGACAGTTGAAAAGGCGATTCGGGACTCCGATTTGGGATTGAATCCAATTGGTATGGGTGACAGTATCCGTGTGCCGATGCCAGCACTTACCGAGGAGCGTCGGCGGGACCTGAACAAGGTCGTGAAATCAGAGGGTGAGGACGCAAAGATTGCGGTACGTAATTTGCGCCGTGATGCAAACGATAGTTTTAAAAAGCTCGTGAAGGACAAAGTCATTTCTGAGGATGACGAGCGTCGTGCGCAAGATATCGTACAAAAACTAACCGATCGTTGCGTCACCGAAATCGACAAATTGGTCGCGCAGAAAGAAGCAGAGATCATGACGGTTTAATCCGTCTTATTTATGGCGATCAGCTCAACTAAAGCCGTCCCGACTACCTCGGCGACTCCAGAGCACGTTGCGATCATTATGGATGGCAACGGGCGCTGGGCTTCGCAACGCTTTCTTCCCCGCACAGCTGGTCATGCAAAGGGTGTCCAATCGGTTCGCCGTGCGGTGGAGACCTGCGGCAATGCAGGTGTACGCTACCTGACGTTGTTTGCCTTTAGTTCAGAGAATTGGCGCCGGCCCGCTGATGAGGTGTCGTTATTGATGCGCTTGTTTGTTCAGGCGCTCGAGCGAGAAGTATCAAGATTGCAAGAGCAGGGCGTGCGCCTGCGCGTTGTGGGCGACCTCAGTCCTTTCGAGCCGAAATTACAAGATCTGATCCTTCAGGCGCAGGACAGCACTGCAGAAAATGATGCCTTGCACCTTACGATTGCTGCGAACTACGGCGGTCGTTGGGATATCTTGCAAGCCACGCGCCGCATGCTCTTCGAGCATCCTGAGTTGGCGGCGCATCCGGAGCAGTTGGATGAACAATTGCTTTCCAATCATCTTTCGATGGCCTGGGCCCCTGAACCCGATCTCTTCATCCGTACGGGCGGTGAGCAGCGTATTTCAAATTTCTTAATTTGGCAGCTGGCGTACACAGAACTCTTTTTTACGGATTGTTACTGGCCTGACTTCGGCGAGTCCGAGTTGCGACAGGCCTTTGAGTGGTACAGCACCCGCGAGCGCCGATTTGGCCGCACGAGTGCTCAGGTACACGGCGCTACGAAGACTTAGATCATGCTCGGACAACGTATCATCACCGCCGTGGTACTGCTTGGCCTCATGGCCGTGTTGCTGATCCTGCCATCACGTTGGCCTTTTCTAATTTTTTTGTCCCTCACCTGCGGCGTCGCGGCGTGGGAGTGGAGTCGTTTGCTTTGGGGACGAGGCACTCCTATCCCGATGGTGATAGGTTTGCTTTTGTTTGGTTTGACGATCGTGCAGGCCTGGCTATGGATGCAATCGGGGTCTGATAATCAACGCTTGCTGCTGTGGTCGTCTTTTTTAAGCGTCTGCGCTTGGTTTGTTTTTGTAGGTGGGGCTTTATTTCGCGCTCAAACTCAGGTCCGTCAGGGAGCCGTGCTCTGGACGCTATTCGCTGTAATTACGCTTTTTGCGACTTGGGCAGGTTTGGCGTGGCTTTTTTTGCACAATGGCGCTCAGTTCATTGTGTCGATGCTTGGTGTCGTTTGGATCGCGGACATCTTTGCGTATTTCGCAGGCCGGGCGATTGGGCGCAACAAGCTTGCGCTACGTATCAGTCCTGGAAAGACGATCGAAGGGGCCGCGGCCGGTGTGCTCGGGGTGGTTGCATGGATTATCGCGAGCGCTCTGTTTCTGCCCAAGAGTTTCGGTTTTGAACTCGTGCAACGTTGGAGCTGGGCTGGCGCTGTGATTCTGGCTGTTTTATTGGCAGTATTTTCAATCTGTGGGGACTTATTCGAATCCCTGCTCAAGAGACGCGCGTCAATGAAGGACTCGAGTGAATTACTTCCCGGTCATGGTGGTGTGTATGACCGGATCGACGCGGTTGTAGCCGTCGTTCCATTGAGTTTTATCTTGCTTGGGAATCTGCCGTGGTAGTGCGTGTAACGGTGTTGGGTTCAACCGGCTCCATCGGCCAAAGCACATTAGATGTCCTCGCTCGACACCCAGATAAGTATGTAGTCCATGCACTGTCCGCCTATTCTCGTATAGAGATACTCGTTCGTCAGGCACGTGCAACAGCGGCAAGTGTTGTGGTCGTTCCCACGGACGCGGCTGCACAAGAGTTTCGTCGCTTGTGGGGGGCTGGTGCACCCTCACCAGAACTAAGAGTTGGTCCGAAGGCCTTGGCAGAAACTGCCGGCGATGATCAGAGTCAGATCGTGATGGCGGCGATTGTCGGCGCAGCAGGACTGCCTGCTGCATTTGCAGCTGCGCAAGCGGGTAAACGCGTTTTATTGGCAAACAAAGAAGCGCTCGTTGCAGCGGGTTCTTTGTTTATGGCGGCCGTTCAGGCAAGTGGTGCGGAGCTCCTGCCGATTGATAGCGAACATAACGCGATATTTCAGTGTTTGCCACACCACGGACGAGCGAGCGCACCGACGCAGCCAGCCGCTGGTGTACGGAGACTTATTCTGACAGCGTCAGGGGGACCATTTCGTGCGCGACATTGGAACGATCTGCATGCGGTGACACCGGATGAGGCCTGTGCACATCCTAACTGGAGTATGGGACGCAAGATTTCGGTTGATTCGGCGACGATGCTGAACAAAGGACTCGAAGTGATCGAGGCGCACTGGTTGTTTGCGATGCCACCAGAGCGTATTAGCGTCGTGATTCATCCACAAAGCGTGGTGCATTCGATGGTGGAGTACGAAGATGGCTCAGTGGTTGCTCAGTTGGGTCAGCCTGATATGCGAACGCCAATCGCCTACGGGCTTGGATTTCCCGAGCGTATAACATCTGGTGTCGGGATGTTGGATCTTGCAGCGGCTGGTCGTCTGGACTTTTCTGAGCCGGATCTGGCGCAATTTCCCTGTTTGCGACTTTCCTTTGAGGCGTTGCGCAGCGGGCAGGTGGCTTGTATCGCATTAAATGCAGCGAATGAAATTGCGGTAGAAGCGTTTTTGTCGCACAAACTCACCTACACTCGCATACCGGGTGTCATTGAGGATGTTCTGACACAGACGCGTCTCTCTAAAAATGTCACGATTAGCGCAATTGGTGATGTCATTGCTTTAGATCTTGAGGCCAGACGGTACGCGCAACAGATCGTCTCTTCTTACACCCACTGAAGTTATCGTTTGGCTTAAATTATGCTCGTGACCGTATTGGCCTTTATTGTAACGCTCGGCGTGTTAATCACGTTCCATGAGCTTGGGCATTATTGGGTCGCGCGTTGGTGCGGGGTCCGTGTGTTGCGCTTCTCGATCGGGTTTGGTCGTGTCTTAATTAAGCGAGTGGATCGTCACGGCACAGAGTGGGCACTGTCAGCGATTCCTTTGGGCGGCTACGTCAAAATGCTGGATGAATCCAGTGCGACAGGGGGCCTGAGTGCGCAGCATGCAGATGGCACGCTCTCTCGTGAGAGCTTCGCCGCACAACCCGTTTCTCGTCGTATGGCGATCGTGGCAGCGGGACCCGTCTTTAACCTGCTTTTGGCCGCGTTGCTTTATGCGTTGATCAACGTTGTAGGGACGCAAGAGCCTGCTGCGGTGTTGGCGACACCTGTCGCACAATCGGCTGCAGCAAAAGGTGGTTTGCAGGCAGGTGATCGCATTTTGGCTGTTGACGACAAGGCCATTCGGTCTTGGTCCGAATTTCGATGGACACTATTGCAAAAGCTTGGCGACGGCGGATCGATCGACCTGACGATTGATCAGCGCGGGGCGACACTCAGCCGTACGCTGCAACTGCCCGTTATGGCAGATCCTTCTTCGACAGACCCGCTTCGATTACTTGGTTTGCGACTTGCAACGGGCGCCCCGATTATTCGAGGAGTCGTTGCGGATAGCGTTGGGATGAGCGCAGGCATGAAAGTTGGAGATCGAATCCTGTCGGTGCAGCGACAGGCTGACCTAGATGTTGGACAATTAATACAGGTCATACAACAGCATTCTGGCAAACCCTTGCAGTTGGAAGTGGAGCGGGGCGGACAAAGACTAAACATTTCTTTAATTCCTGCTCCTTTGGTTCAACCGGACGGGCAGGTCGTCGGTCGTATCGGCATCCAGCTTGGTGGCGAGCCTCAGATGGTCGACGTCAGCTATGGTCCGGTCGATAGCCTCATGAATGGTGTTGTAAAAACCTTCGATACAGCCTGGTTTTCCCTGCGAATGATGGGCAAGATGATCTTGGGCGAGGTGTCTGTCAAAAACATCAGCGGTCCGGTCACAATTGCCGATTATGCAGGTCAATCGGCAAAAATCGGCTGGGTTGCATTTGTTGGCTATTTGGCGTTGGTCAGTGTCAGCTTAGGGGTGTTGAACTTGCTGCCAATCCCAATGCTAGACGGGGGGCATCTGCTGTACTATCTCATAGAGATCGTACGTGGAAGTCCGCCCCCAGAACGCTTCATGGAATGGGGGCAGAAAATAGGTTTTGGCCTATTGTCGGCGCTAATGGTGCTCGCGTTGTTTAACGATTCAATGAGATACGTCACTCAGTGGCTTTCGCCCTGAACAGGGCGTGCTCGTTGTGTCACAGATGAATTGAATTTCAAGGATTAGTCAGGATGTCCGCTAGCTTGTTGTGTGTTTTTGGTCGGTGCGCTGATCGCGTCGCGACGTCCCTGCGTCAGGGACTCGTTGGACTGATGCTGACGGTCGGGTTGTTTTCTGTTGTTCAGCCTGCGCATGCTTTTGATCCTTTCGTGGTGAGCGATATTCGCGTTGATGGTATGCAACGTACAGAGCCTGGCTCAATCTTTGCACGCTTGCCATTCAAAGTCGGTGAGCGGTTCACCGAAGAACTCGCAACGGAGTCGGTGCGTAAGTTGTACGAAACAGGGCTGTATGCAGACGTACGGATTCAAACCTCTGGACGAGTGGTCATTGTCCAAGTTCAAGAGCGTCCGACGATTGCATCGATCTCTTTCACAGGCATGCGTGAGTTTGAATCCAAGAATATGATCGACAGCTTCAAGCAGGTCGGCTTCGGAGAAGGGCGTGTATTTGATCAATCTATGCTTGACCAAGCACAGTTTGAACTCAAACAGCAGTATTTGGCGAAGGGTAAGTACGCTGTCGAAATTTCACCGACTGTGACCCCATTGCCTCGCAACCGCGTTGGTATCAATTTCGATTTGTTTGAAGGAAGCGTCGCCCGCATCAAAGAGATTTCCTTTGTAGGGAATAAGGATTTTTCTGAGAGCACCTTGAGAGGCCTCTTCGCCTTGACCACGCCTGGGTGGCTGACTTGGTATACGGATGCCGATAAATACTCTCGCGAGAAGCTTGAGCGAGATATTGAAGAGTTGAAATCTTTCTATCTGAATCGTGGCTATCTCGAATTCAAAGTCGAGCCACCACAGGTGACGATTTCTCCTGACCGTAAAGATATTTTCATTACACTGACAATCAATGAAGGCAAGCCTTACAAAGTCACGAGTGTCAAGTTGGCGGGTGACTTAATTGGCTTGGATGCAGAAATTGCTCAGTTGGTACAGTTGAAGGAAGGCGAGCTGTTTTCTGGCGCGAAGACAAACGCGACTGCAAAAGCGATTTCCGATTACCTCGGTGGTCTAGGCTACGCGTTCGCCAACGTCAATCCAAACCCTGTCTTAGATCGTGAGAACAACACCGCAGAGGTGACGTTTTATGTCGATCCAAGCCGCCGGGTGTATGTTCGCCGGATTCAGGTCAGTGGCAACCATCGCACGAAAGATGAAGTTGTACGGCGCGAAATCCGTCAGGTTGAAGCTGCCTGGTACGACTCTGGCAAAATCAAATTGTCGAGAGACCGACTTGATCGACTGGGTTACTTCAAAGAAGTGAAGGTCACGACAGAACCGGTTCCTGGTAGTCCTGATCAAATTGATGTGAGCGTTGTTGTCGCTGAAAAGCCAACAGGTATGATCAACTTAGGTCTTGGTTATGGACAGGCAGATGGGATTATCTTGTCCGCAGGTATCTCAGAAGATAACGTGTTCGGCAGTGGAACAAACCTGACCCTGAACCTCAATACAAGTCAATACAACAGAACGGCAGTGCTTGCGCACACCGATCCATACTTTACGAACGATGGCATCAGTCGTACAAGCTCGATTTACTACCGTACGGTCACACCTTATTCAAATAACCCAGGTATGTACCAGGTTACAACCGGTGGTTTGGGTTTGAACTTTGGTGTGCCGATCACTGAGTTTGATCGCATTTATGCCGGTGTTAGCCTTGAGCGTAATACAATTGGTCTCTATTCCAACTCTCCGATCGCGTATCGCGAATATGTACGAGACTACGGCGACACGACGACTGCAGCAATCTTGAACACAGGTTGGGCGAAGGACACCCGAGATAGTGCGTTGGCACCGACCAAAGGGTCCTTTTCTCGGCTCAAGGCAGACCTTGGTACAGGAAGCCTAGAATATTATCTGCTCAGTGCGCAACAACAATTATTCCTTCCTTTGTCCCGTGACTACACCATCGCATTTAACGCGATGTTTGACTACGGCAAGAGCTACAGTGATAAGCCTTACCCAATCATTAAAAACGTGTACGCCGGTGGCATCGGTACCGTACGTGGTTATTCGCAGAGCTCACTTGGTCCGATTGATCCGCTGACGGGTACGTACCTGGGGGGTTCTAAACGCGTAGTAGGTAACGTGCAGCTATACCTACCTTTCCCAGGTACGCAACAAGATCGTAGCTTGCGCTGGTATGTCTTCGGCGACGGTGGTCAGGTTTTCGGTACGGATGGATATGGCAACGATACGGCGATTAACTGGAGCCAGTTACGTTACTCGGCTGGTATCGGCTTGTCATGGATTTCACCGATTGGCCCGTTGCAGATCTCGGTTGCGAAGGCACTTAACGCTCAAGCAGGTGACAACACCCAAGTGTTTCAGTTCCAGATCGGGACTGGGTTCTAAGTTAGGTTAACGTTTTTTAGTGGCACAATGCCGACTAGCAATTTTGTTTACTGTGGAAATGGAATCATGTCTGTAAAAAATCTTTCAAACGCTCAGGTTGCGATTGCAAAACAAGCTCAGGTGCGCAGCAGCCGACTCTTTTGGTTGTTGAGCATCGGAGTGTTGGTTCTTGGTCTGTTGTTTAGTGCAGTGGCACACGCGCAAGGTTCCAAAATCGGCTTTGTGAATACTGAGCGGATTCTGCGCGATTCGATTCCCGCAAAAGCGGCACAAACCAAAATTGAAGCGGAATTCAAAAAGCGCGAAGATGATCTTCAAAAGTTAGCAGCAAACTTGCGCAACCTTGCTCAAAAGTTCGAGAAAGATGCGCCCGTCTTGTCAGAGTCTGATCGTAACAAGCGTCAGCGCGAGTTGGCTAACCTGGATGCGGATATTCAGCGCAAGCGACGCGAATTTCAGGAAGATTTCAACCGCCGTCGTAACGAGGAGTTCGCGACTATCGTCGAAAAGGCTAACGCGGCAATCAAGCGCATCGCTGAACAAGAAAATTATGACGTCATCCTTCAGGATGCTGTGACAGTGAGCCCACGTATCGATATTACTGATAAAGTCATTCAGGCCCTCGGTAAGTAAACAAAGGGTCAGAGCATGCCGGTATTGCTAGACGCTAATCGAGCACCTCCATTATCGGCACTGCTTCGCGCCATTCCGGGTGGTTTGGTGCAAAGTGTGATCGCTGGCAGCGATCAGGAGTCAGACCCCCGCATTGGTGGACTTGGCGCGCTATCGGGCGCTGGGCCCTCGGAGATCTCATTTATCGTTCATGCGAAGTATCTTGAGCATCTCGCGCGAACGAAGGCATGCGCGGTGATCGTACTCCCGGAGATTGAAGCACACCTCGCAACGCAGTCACCACCTCCCTCGTTCGCGCGGGTCGTTTGCAAGCACCCTTATCTCTTGTATGCGCGAATTGCGCAGTGGTTCGAATGGGCCATACAACCCGCACGTGAGCCCAATGTGCACCCCAGTGCAGTCGTCGATGCAACTGCCAAATTAGGCGCTGGCGTGACGGTCGGCGCCAATGCGGTGGTTGGTGCGCGCTGTGAGATTGGTGCAATGACATACATCGGGCCCGGTTGTGTTTTGGGTGAAGACGTGTCAATCGGTGCATCGGGTCGACTTCACGCACATGTTTCGATCTATTCGGGTGTGCAGATCGGTGCTCGCGCCATTCTGCATAGCGGGGTTGTCATCGGTGCCGATGGTTTTGGTTTTGCCCCTGACCCCAGTCTGGCTAAAGGCGCTTGGGGGAAGATTCCCCAGCTCGGTGGCGTGGTGATTGGCAACGATGTTGAGGTCGGCGCGAATACGACAATTGATCGCGGTGCCTTAGAGAACACCGTCATCGATGACGGTGTCAAAATCGATAATCTCGTTATGGTCGCTCACAATGTGAGAATTGGTGCGCATACGGCGATCGCTGCCTGCGCCGCAATCGCTGGATCAACCGTGATCGGATCCCGCTGCACAATCGGTGGTGCCGCAGGAATTTCTGGGCACCTTACGATCGGTGACGACGTGCACGTCTCGGGTGGAACCGGAATTACGAACGACGTATCCAAACCTGGTCGTTACACGGGAGTTTTTCCTTTTGGCGAGCACTCTGAGTGGCAACGTAATGCGGCGGTGGTGGCGCAGCTCTGGAGTGTCCGTAAGCGTCTTCGTGCGCTTGAGCGTGAATAGTGTTTGCTACGATTAATCGCGATGGCTTGTGGTCATCGCTTTCTTAAAGCGTTAAATCAATATGGCGATACAGCTCGATATTAAAGAGATCCTCGATCGAATTCCGCACCGTTACCCGATGCTGCTCGTTGATCGGGTTCTGGATATGGTCCCCGGCAAGTCCATCAAGGCACTTAAGAATGTATCGATTAACGAACCATTCTTTACGGGGCATTTCCCGCATCATCCCGTCATGCCTGGTGTGTTGATTCTCGAAGCCATGGCGCAAGCTGCAGCGATTTTTTCGTTTGCAGACGAGACAGGCCTTAAACCGGTAGACGGCGAGGCTGTGTATTACTTTGTCGGGATTGATGGCGCTCGTTTCCGTAAGCCGGTGTTGCCTGGTGATCAGTTGATTATCGAGGTTGAAGCCGAGCGCTTGGGTCGAACAATTTGTAAGTATCAGAGCAAGGCTTTCGTTGACGGAGATGTCGTGGCGGAAGCAAAACTTATGTGTGCGATCAGACCATTGGAAAAATAATGTCTGCCCAAATCCATCCCACTGCTCTGGTCGATGCGCACGCTAAGGTGCACCCTACGGTTAGCGTTGGCGCCTATTCAATAATCGGTCCTCACGTTCAAATTGGTGCGAATACTGTGGTTGGGTCCCATTGCGTGATTGATGGGCATACAACCATTGGTTGCGATAATCATTTTTATCGATTTTGTTCTGTGGGTGGAATCCCACAGGATAAGAAGTACGCTGGCGAGCCAACTAAGCTTGAGATTGGCGACAGGAATATGTTTCGTGAATACGTCACAATCAACACAGGGACGATTCAGGACGTGGGTGTGACGCGTATGGGGTCCGATAACTGGGTAATGGCCTATGTGCATGTGGCGCATGATTGTCAGGTGGGTAGCCACGTAATTTTGGCAAACGGCGTACAAATGGGTGGGCACGTTCACATCGGAGATTGGGCAATCGTGGGTGGTTTGGCGGCCGTGCATCAGTTTGGTCGTATTGGTGCGCACAGCATGACTGGCGGCCAGAGTGCTTTGCATATGGATATTCCACCCTATGTGATGGGTTCGGGCAATCCATGTGTTCCCGTTGGCATTAACGCCGAAGGGCTCAAGCGTCGAGGTTTTTCGCCAGAAGCCATTTCCGCTTTGCGTGATGCCTACAAGATCATTTATCGGCGTGGTCTTTCGCTAAATGATGCGTGCGACGAGTTGCGGGCGCGACAAAAGAGCGAGCCGGCAGTTGCTGAGGCAATTGAGCCGTTGCTCGCCTTCATCGCTGCAAGCACACGAGGCATTATCCGTCCATGACGTGGCGACTTGGGCTGGTGGCTGGTGAACCGTCAGGTGACCTGATCGCCGCTCGAGTATTAGCTGGGCTTTCGCAACGTGATGCTGGGATGCGCCCGGAAGGGATAGGCGGCCCGAATCTTAGCGCTCAAGGGATGGACATATGGCATCCGATGCACGCGTTGACAGTGTTCGGATATGTTGATGCGCTGAAGCGGCTTCCGTCTTTGTTTCGGATTTATCATGACGTGAAATCGCGATGGCTGCGCGATCCACCACAACTGTTTCTTGGCGTTGACGCGCCAGATTTTAATTTCAGACTCGAGCACCGTTTAAAGCGTGCAGGAATTCCGACCGTTCACTTTGTTGGACCATCTATTTGGGCTTGGCGCTACGAGCGCATCAAGCACATTCGTGAATCGGTCTCGCATATGTTGGTTCTTTTTCCCTTTGAGGAAGCCATTTATAAAAAAGAGGGTATTCCGGTCACTTATGTGGGGCATCCACTCGCTGATGTTATCCCGCTTGTACCTGATCGCTCTGCGGCTAGGCAGCGCCTTGGGCTGACAGAGCATGCCCGGGTGATAGCGATTCTGCCCGGTAGTCGTTCGTCGGAAGTGCGGCTGATCGCTCCGAGATTCTTGCAGGCGGCGCAACAAATGCAGCAGCGTGATCCCTCTCTGCATTTTGTTGTCCCAATGGTTAGTGAAGCTAGAAAGCTTGAATTTGAAGCCGCACTTCGTTTGTATCCAATTAATAATTTGCAGATCCTCTTATCCGTTACGCAAGCTGGGGTGCAGACAGATCCAACAGCGTGGGTTGCACTTGAGGCCTGTGACGTAGCCTTGGTGGCAAGCGGGACCGCAACGCTTGAAACAGCATTATTCAAACGACCAATGGTGATTTCGTATGCCGTCTCGCCGATGATTCGTCGCGTCATGGGCTGGAAGTCTGGTCTGGATAGGCCGTATCTGCCTTGGGTTGGCTTGCCTAATATATTGCTCAATGATTTTGTTGTCCCTGAGCTCATACAAGAAGATGCGACTCCGGAGAAGTTGGCAAGCGCGATGTGGGGGTTAATGGATAATCCGTCCTTATGTCAGCAAATACAGAACCGGTTCACAGAGATGCATCACACGTTAAAGCGCGATACACCAAGTCGGGTCGCGCTCGCGCTAGAGCAAATTGTTCATGATGGCCGCTAACAAGCACCTTCAGCAAGCAGATTTGTTCATAGATGATCTGGCAAATTATGCGCACTGTGCCGGTGTGGACGAAGCGGGGCGCGGTCCCTTGGCGGGCGATGTTTATGCCGCCGCGGTCATACTTGATCCATCCCGTCCGATCGCGGGTTTGGCTGATTCAAAGGCATTGTCTGAGTCAAAGCGTGACGCCCTCGCGCTTGAGATTAAGGCGCACGCGCTCGCTTGGTGCATCGCGAGTGCGACAGTCAAGGAAATCGATCAACTCAATATTCTGCAGGCGACGATGCTTGCCATGCAACGTGCGGTTCAAGGTTTAGAGGTTGTACCGGATCTTGCATGGATAGACGGTAATCGTGCGCCGATCTTGAGTTGTACGGTAAAAACGATCGTCAAAGGTGATGCTTTGGTGCCTGCAATTTCTGCAGCGTCGATATTAGCCAAGACTGCGCGAGACCAAACGCTTTTGTCGTTGCATGCGATGTACCCACAGTACGCCTTTGATCAGCATAAAGGCTACGGTACTGCGCTGCATATGCAGCGCCTGCGGGAGTACGGCCCTTGCCCTGCACACCGACGCAGTTTTGCACCCGTACGTGTCTTGTTGGATAAGCAATGAAAAGTATTGAGTCGCGTTCGAACCCGTTGTACAAGCAATTGTTTAAGTGGCAATCGAGCGCGGGGCGTCGAGATGAGCCTGTACTGTTAGAGGGTATTCACTTGTGTGAAGCCTTTTTGGCGCTTGGACGTCAGCCTCAATATGCCTTGTTCGACCAGGCGCGTATCGCAGAACCACAGCTTGCGCGACTGATTAGCAGTTTGTCAGAGGATGTCTGCTGTACCTTATCCGGTAGCTTGTTAGCTAATCTGTCGAGTGTCGATACGGATCAAGGCGTGGTGTTTGTTGTTAAGCCCGCGAGTGCGACCTTACCTGATAGCCTCGACGGCAATATGCTTTGGTTGGATCGCGTACAAGATCCAGGCAATGTGGGGACCTTGCTCAGAACGGCCGCGGCCGCTGGCATTACCCGTGTGCTGGCATCAACAGGGACAGCCTCACTTTGGTCGCCGAAAGTTTTGCGCAGCGGTCAGGGCGTGCATTTTGGATTGCGGCTCCATGAGCATGTTGATTTGCTCGCCGCCACCCGCAAATTGAAAGTCCCCTTAATTGTGACGACGCTACGCGATGCAACGGATTTGTTTGATACGAAATTACCCGCCCAAGCGGCGTGGGTGTTTGGACACGAGGGGCAGGGCGTGAGTCAGTTACTGACTGATCTGGCGGCCATGCGCCTGAAAGTGGATCACGCCTCTACAGTTGAGTCACTGAACATCACCGCAGCCGCTGCAGTCTGTCTGTTTGAACAGCGCAGGCAGCAACGCAAAGCACCTTAGTAGGCTGAGTGACGGTCTAGCCCGACTTCCTGTAAGACGGTCGTTGAAATCTCTTCGATGGATTTTGTCGTGGTGGAGAGCATGGGTATGCTTTCTCGGCGCATGAGGCGCTCAGCCTCGGCCACTTCGTGACGACATTGCGGAAGCGACGCGTATTTACTGTCTGGGCGACGCTCGTGTCTGACCTCAGTCAGGCGTTCGGGCTGAATCGTCAGGCCGAATAGTTTTGCCCGAAACGGCATGATGGTTTTGGGTAAAGCACCGCGGTCGAAATCTTCCGGAATCAAGGGAAAATTAGCAGCCTTGACACCGTATTGCATCGCCAAATACAGGCTAGTCGGTGTTTTTCCGCAACGTGAGACACCGATTAGGATCACATCGGCTTGGGCAAGGCCAGAGACGAACTGACCATCATCATGCGCTAAGCTAAAGTTAATAGCTTCAATTCTATTGCGGTACTGCGTGGAGCTGACGGCTTTATGCGACTTCCCGATGGAGTGGCTAGATTTCATGCCAAGATTCTGTTCAAGGGGTTCGACAAAGGCGCCAAATAAGTCGAGAAACAATGCGTTAGCAAGTTTCACGCGCTGGAGTACGTCGGGATTTACCAATGTGGTGAAGACGATGGGCGGATTGCCTTGATCCGCGGCGCAGCGATTAATACGTTGGACCACCGCATCCGCCTTTTCGACTGAGTCGATAAAGGGCACGCGCACCTGCTTAAATGTGACGGATTCAAACTGCGACAGGACCGAGTGACTGAATGTTTCAGCCGTGATGCCGGTACCATCAGAGATAATGAAAACGGTCCGTTCGGTGGCTGGGGTCGTCATAAAAAGTGTCCGTCGCAAAGGTCAAAGTAGTATAATGCACCGCACCAATTAATCGTTAAAAGTAACCTGAAAGCACCGCAGTACAGCACCTTTTTATAACACCTTCAAATTGCGTTGAAGCGATGGTGTAGGCCAGTTTGGTCAGCGTGTATCGCACATTGACCAAACTCGCTTTCTTATATTGTTAAAGGTGACTTTCATGTCGTATGTCGTTTCATTTGATCAGCTCCGTATGACGGATGTTGACTCAGTCGGAGGAAAAAACGCCTCACTAGGCGAAATGATCAGCCAGCTCGCGCATGCGGGCGTTCGAGTGCCAGGTGGCTTCGCAACCACTGCTCAGGCGTTTCGTGATTTCCTGTCCGGCACCGGTCTCGATAAGCGTATTGCAGAGCGGCTGAGCACCCTGAATCCGGACGATGTGCGGGAGTTAGCAATTGCTGGTGCGCAAATTCGCCAGTGGATTGTTGAGGCTCCGCTGCCTAAACAGCTGCACGACGACATCGCGATGGCCTTCGCGCAACTTGATGCGGATGGCAAAGGATCTTTTGCTGTTCGATCCTCGGCCACAGCCGAGGATCTGCCGGATGCTTCGTTCGCCGGCCAGCAAGAGACTTTCTTAAACGTGGTTGGGTTCGATGACGTGATCGATAAGATTCGTCACGTCTTCGCTTCGTTGTACAACGACCGTGCAATTTCTTATCGCGTGCATAAGGGTTATGCGCATGCTGATGTTGCTCTATCCGCCGGTATCCAACGAATGGTCCGCTCGGACAAGGGCAGCGCCGGGGTCATGTTCACGCTTGACACCGAATCTGGCTTTACAGATGTCGTGTTCATTACCTCGTCCTATGGACTCGGTGAGACTGTTGTGCAAGGCGCTGTAAACCCGGATGAGTTCTATGTCTTTAAGCCGACGTTGGCAACTGGGAAGTATCCGATCGTGAGCCGCCGTATTGGTTCAAAGCTCCTAAAGATGGAGTTTGATGCAGCGCGCACCGAAGGTCGGGCCGTGCGGACAGTGGACGTACCTGTGTCTGAGCGAAATCGTTTTTCGCTAACCGATGACGAAGTCATTGAGCTTGCCAAATATGCGGTCATTATCGAACAGCACTATCAGCGTCCCATGGACATTGAGTGGGGACGTGACGGTATTGATGGGAAGATTTATATTCTGCAAGCGCGTCCAGAGACTGTTAAGTCGCAGCAGGGGCAGAATGATGTGCAGCAGCGTTATAAGCTCAAGGCCACAGGCGAGGTGCTCGTAACCGGTCGCGCTATCGGACAAAAGATCGGTGCTGGGCCCGTGCGTGTTGTGGCGGACATTTCCGACATGGACAAGGTCCAAACAGGTGATGTGTTGGTCACTGATATGACGGATCCAAATTGGGAGCCAGTGATGAAGCGCGCTTCAGCGATCGTCACCAATCGGGGAGGGCGCACCTGCCACGCGGCGATCATCGCGCGCGAGTTGGGGATTCCGGCGGTCGTGGGTTGTGGTGACGCGACAGATCGCCTCAAAGACGGACACCAAGTTACGGTGTCTTGTGCTGAGGGTGATGAAGGGCGAATCTACGACGGTTTGATTGAAACCGAGATCGAGGAAGTTCAGCGCGGCGCAATGCCCGATATTGGCCTGAAGGTCATGATGAACGTTGGCAATCCACAGCTTGCCTTTGATTTTTCTTCGATACCGAATCATGGTGTTGGTCTTGCTCGTCTAGAGTTCATCATTAACAACAACATCGGCATCCATCCTAAAGCGGTACTCGATTATCCCAACGTCGATGCTGAGTTAAAGGTTGCTGTTGAATCTGCGGCCAGAGGGCACGCAAGTCCCCGGGCATTCTTCGTTGAAAAACTGGCTGACGGCGTTGCAACGATCGGCGCAGCCTTCTATCCGAAATCGGTCATTGTTCGCCTTTCGGACTTTAAGTCCAATGAATATCGCAAGCTAGTTGGCGGTTCACGCTATGAGCCCGAGGAAGAGAACCCAATGTTGGGCTTCCGAGGAGCCTCACGCTACATTTCCGCTGATTTTGCCGAGTGCTTCAAAATGGAGTGCGAGGCACTAAAACGCGTGCGCAATGACATGGGCCTGACCAACGTTGAGATCATGGTGCCGTTCGTGCGGACCGTACAACAAGCAAAACGGGTGGTTGATTTATTAGCCGCTCACGGACTAGTGCGTGGCGAGAACGGGTTGCGCCTGATCATGATGTGCGAAGTCCCGTCCAATGCCATTTTGGCGGAGCAGTTCTTGGAGTACTTTGATGGTTTCTCGATTGGCTCCAATGATTTGACTCAACTGACACTTGGCCTCGATCGTGATTCTGGAATGGAGTTATTGGCTGCAGACTTTGATGAGCGTGACGATGCAGTCAAGTTCATGCTCAGCCGCGCGATTAATGCTTGTCTAAAAGCAGGCAAATACGTAGGGATATGCGGACAGGGGCCAAGCGACCATGCTGACTTTGCGCTGTGGCTGCGGGATCAGGGTATCTTGTCGATGTCGTTGAATCCCGATACGGTGGTTGATACCTGGAAAAAGCTCGCGGGTTAATCCTATCGCACTCCCGCGTTTTGCAATTTAGGACGGGGCCCACGGGCCCCGTTTTTTAATCGCGATTGCGGGTGTCATGCTTCATGAGGCGTTCTTTTTCACGTGCCCAATCTTTTTCCTGGGCCGCGTCACGCTTGTCGTGGAGTTTTTTACCTTTGCCCAGACCAAATTCGAGCTTGATTCGGCCATTTTTGTAATGCAAATTGATTGGAACTAAGGCATAACCACGTTGTTCGACTTTTCCGATGAGCTTGCTGATTTCCTCTGCTTTGAGCAGCAGCTTTCGTGTCCGGGTCGAATTGGGTAAAACGTGGGTCGAAGCGGAGTGCAGTGGGCTGATATGCATGCCTAACAGCCAGAGCTCGCCCTCAAGTATGACGACGTAGCTCTCTTTGAGCTGGGCACGACCTTCCCGGATGGCCTTGACTTCCCAACCCTGCAGGACTAGACCCGCCTCAAAGCGTTCTTCTATTAAAAAATCGTGAAACGCCTTGCGGTTTTCGATAATGCTCATTATTTAGGTCATTTGACTGTGATAGCCAACATACTCATGAAAGCTTGGATGCACAGTTTAACCTGTGCTGCAACAGGACAGATATCTAGGTAAAATCCGTTTCAAATTTGAAAAACACAGTCTTTTTTTACCAAGACTGAATCTACGTTTCACACTCTCGTTACAGATACTTTACGTTGCCATGGTTTTCTCCTCGTTGGTATTCCTGTATCTGTTCCTTCCCTGTAGTCTGATCCTCTATTACTTTTTTGGTTCAAAGTTCCGTCATGGCGTGGGCGCAGACGGTACCACTGACTCAGGTGCGCCAACCCAAGCGCAGAACTACATCCTGATCGCGGTGAGCTTGTTTTTTTATGCTTGGGGCGAGCCTATCTGGGTGTCCTTGCTTGTGCTGACCGCCGCCGTTGATTGGTGCGCGGCGTTATGGATGGAGCGCACACGTGGGACAAACGGCCCAAAGTTTGCTCTTGCACTATCGCTTGTGTCCAACTTGTCCTTGCTCGGTGTCTTCAAATATAGCGACTTCGTTGTAGATAACGTCAACGCAGCGTTTGGTGCATCGTTTAATTTGCCAGGGTATGCACTCCCGATTGGCATTTCCTTTTACGTATTTCAAACACTCTCGTATTCAGTGGATGTCTATCGAGGCGATGTGCGTGCGCAACGCCGCTTCACCGATTTTTTGCTGTTCGTCAGCCTCTTTCCACAACTGGTTGCAGGTCCTATTGTTCGTTACGTACATATCGCTGCAGAGGTTCGTGGTCGCCGGCACTCGTGGGATCTATTCAGCAGAGGGTTACATCGGTTATGCGTTGGGCTATTTAAGAAAGTGTTCATTGCCAACGTAGCAGGCGAGTGGGCACAGCGCACAATGGGTGGCGATCTGACGTTGCTGTCCACAGGCGATGCCTGGCTGGGTTTGGTGATGTTCACCTTGCAGATCTATTTTGACTTTTCTGCCTACTCGGATATGGCGATTGGACTAGGGATGATGTTTGGTTTTCACTTCCATGAGAACTTTAACTATCCGTACATATCCAAGTCTGTGACAGAGTTTTGGAGGCGTTGGCATATCTCGCTCAGTACCTTTTTTAGAGATTATGTCTATATTCCGCTAGGGGGACGTGCGCACCGTCCCTATAGAAACTTATTCATCGTCTGGGCCTTGACTGGGTTTTGGCACGGCCCGAGCTGGAACTTTATGCTTTGGGGGCTGTATTTTGGCGTTTGGATCGCGATTGAGCGCATTTTCTTGAGTCGATTGCTCGAGAAGCTCCCCGCACTATTTGGGCACATGTATTTGTTGTTTATTGTTACGCTAGGCTGGACATTGTTTTACTTTACGGATTTACAGCAGCTACGAGAATTTTTGATGATTTTGTTCGCCGTCAATGATGTGCCGCTGCTGGGTGAGCAAACGCTGTCTGATTTGCAAAGCCATTCTCTCTGGTTGCCGCTTGCGCTTATCGCCTGCACGCCGGTCGCACCTTGGTTAGTTTCCCACTCCATGCGCTTAGGGTTGGTTCGTGCCGTCGCGAGCTGGCGACCTGTAGCGACTCTTGGCTTGGACGTAGTTTTGCTCTTGTCCTGCACGGCACTCTTAGTTGGGCAGAGCTATAACCCATTTTTATATTTTCGGTTTTGATGGATCAGCCCACGCAAGCGTCTAGCGGTGATCAGCCACGTGCAAGTCGATGGACTCGTATTGTGCACGGTCTGTTAATGAGTCTGTTGCTCACTGCGCTAGGCATTATCTTCCTCGCAGAATATGAATCACGCCAAAGCGTCTCTACAACTGAGAACAGGCGGCTTGCTGTTTGGCCAGAGTTAAGCCAAGAGAGTCTGCTGGATGGTAGTTTTGCGCGCGGCATTGAGTCGTACGTGGCTGATCACTTTCCCTTGCGCGAATACTTTACCCAGCTGGCGACGCTTGTAAAGACTAACCGAGGTCTTGCGTTGGATGGTCGTGTTGTGCAGGTTAAAGGTGGTGAGTCTGGTTTTGAGGATGTGAATAGTTGGGCTAAACCTCAATCAGCGTCAGAAGACGAGGATCCTCCAAAGGAACCCGCTCCCGCTGCTGAGGTTGCATTGGTGACGCCAGGCCTGGATCGTGAGCCATCCGGTGGAACTGAACGTGGGGAGGATGGCGTGTCAGAGCAGGGCACTGTCGCGAGCCCGGATACCCCCGAGCCTCCTGCGCAAGCGCAACCTAAAGCGGATCTAACATCCGAGCAAGCGCCAGCAGCTAAGCTTGGGCTGGCGGCACCTGAAGCGAAACCTGCACCTGAAGCGAAACCTCCACCTGCAGCAACACCCGCACCCGTGGTCAGTAATAAGCCCTTGAATGTTGTTGGTGGCGTGCTGTTGCACGAGGGGCAGGCTCTGTTCATGTTCGGGGGGACAGACAAAGCTGCGCAGGGCTATGCCAATGCCGTGAATACATGGGTCGATCTAGTCGCCAAGCCAAATAATATGCAGAGTGTGAGTGTCGTTGTGACGCCTACAAGTAGTCACTTTTATCTCCCGCCAGCTGCGCGTGCACGTACAGCCTCTGAAGCACAGAATTTAGGGGCAATGAAGGCGGCCCTGAATTCTGACGTACGGTTTGCCGATGTTATTACTGAAATGCAAGACCACACTGGCGAGCCAATGTTTTTTAAGTCAGACCATCACTGGACGGGTTTGGGTGCTTACTATGCATATCGTGCCTGGGCAAATGTCATGGGTCTCACGCCATTTGAGTTATCCGACTTTGATAAGCGTTCAGTGGCCGGCGTTGCGGGTTCGTTTTGGAGTTTGACGCAAGCACCTGAACTGAGGCAGGCCGATAAGGTGTCTGACTATTACGTTCCAACTACAGTCACCTTTAAGAGCACGCAGTATGTTGGTCCGGAACAGAAGACGCCAGCACCCCACGAGTTCTTTGCCGAAAAGAGCCGTGGCTACATTGTGTTCCTCGGTGGAGATATTCCGTTGCTTGTCGGCACAACGAATGCGGGTACTGGAAGGACTGCACTTGTGGTTAAGAACTCGTATGGCAATGCTTTCGCACCTTACTTATTGCCCCATTTCGATAAGGTGGTTGTGGTTGACTATCGGTACGTATTTCGCAATATTCAAGATATCGTGAAGACCTTCGGTGTCACCGACCTTGTGTTTGTGAATGCGACGATCACAGCGAATTCAGGCCCGCACCAAGAGCGTATGCGTCAAGTGGCTCGCGGGACAAGTACCGCATGGCAAACTGAGGCTGAGAAGCGCCGTATCAAACAGGAAGAAGCTGCTGCAGCCGCGGCCGCCGCCTCTAGTAACTCTGCACCCAGTCAATGATCCCGATGTGGTCTAGGAGCGAGATATGACGCAATCCCAAACCACCTACTCGAGCCCGGTTCGTCACGATGTTGCATTCGGTATGCTGCCACGCCTGCGCTCGGTGTTTGTAGGTCTTGCACTCATTTTTGCACTCTTCGCACAGCCGTCTGCACAAACCATGCCGCTCGCCTTTAAACACGGCGATCGAGTGGTCTGGCTCGGCGATAGCATTACTGCTGCCTACACTTATGGTCGTTATATTGAGACGTTCTTCTTGTTACGACGCCCTGACTTAGATTTGACCTTTTTCAACGCAGGAATCGGCGGGCATTCGGCTCTAGATGGGCTGAATCGCCTGGACAGAGACGTGCTCGTTCATCGTCCGACAGTTGTCGTGATTAACTTCGGGATGAATGATGCCGCGTATCCCGCAAATAGTCCGCATGCCGCATTCATACAAAATATCCAAACAATCATTGCACGTCTGCGCGAGGGGGGTGTTAAACGCATTATTTGGGTTGAACCGAGCCCAGCGAATATTGCAGGCGTTACATCTCCTTCAAAACTGATTGATCGACAAAAGCAGCTGGAGCGATTGGTGTCTGCAATGCAAGCGCAGGCGGTTGACGCTGATGTTCTAAAAGTGCAATGGCAGCAACCGCTCAAAAATGCGCTGGCGCTGACTGCTTCCTCGCCCGATGTTAAGTTGATTCCAGATCGTATTCATCCCAGTGCATTAGGCCATGCGTTGATGGCAGTCGAGTTCTTGAAGCAAACTGGCGCAAATTTGAGCGCGTCCGTCATACAAAGCAGTGTTTCCGATCATGGCGTTGAATCACACTTCTTTCCTGCTGGTGCGATCGATCGAAAGCCTATGCAGTTTCAGGCAGCGTTGGGACGCGGCAAGAGTGTGTCGGTGGACGTTGGTATGGCCTTGCCGCCAGTTCCATTTGTGCTGAGTCAGACTCAAATTCAGTTAATTGCGAGTCCTGAGCTTGACGCCTTGCGTTCGCTTGTCTGGCGGGTGAGCGGGCTGGATGGGCAGACGCGCTATAAGGTTGAAGTCGATGGTTTGTCGGTCGGTCGTTTTACGGGTGATGAGTTGGCACGTGGTGTCGACGTCATGCGCGAGGTGGATGCACGGGTGTCGCTCAGTCCACAAGCACGCAAAGATCTCGAGGCTTGTTCGCTAAAAACGGGATACGTGTTTGTGAATGATTATGAGTGTCTATACGACATGATTGTGAAGAGAGACCTTTTACAGGCTGCAACACGGAGTGACAGAGTGCGCGATCTGCCTGACTTTGCAGCAGTTGGGCAGCGTGCGTACTTAACATTTATGCAGTCGTGGATCGATTCGACCAATGCAGCGATTGATGCACGAGCTGTTGCAATGCGTAAGAAACCACACGTGCTGTCGTTGGTTCGGGCACGGTAGGGCCGCGGGAAGACGGCGCTCTAGGACCGCTGTCCGCTGGGGATGGGCAACAGGACAATCGTTCCTGGTTTGATCCGCACGCCCCAGCGCAGTTGATTGATCTGGCGGATGCGCGCAGCATCGACTTGCCAAGTGCGAGCAAGACTCTCGGGTGTCTCGGAGGCCTCAACGGTAATTGAGGTGTACTCTGAAAGAGCGCCCTTTCTAACATTCAAGTTCGCACGATACCTTTTCGCCTGCTCGATTGGCAGGAGTATGGATTGATTCGCTCCCGCCACAACGACCGGCTTGTTCAGTCCCGGGTTTAGATTAATAAAGTCGGTCAATGACATTCCCGCTAACTCTGCTGCGACCTTGACGTCGATCGTTTTCGTCACTGGAACGACTTCAAAGTAAGGCGCGTCAGGAATGTCTGGCAACGTTATTTTGTAGGCGTCCGGTCGCGCGATGATTTCCCTGATTGCAAAGAGTTTTGGGACGAAAATCTGGGTTTCTAGCGGCATCGCTAAATTGTCATACGTATTCGAAACTTTACGTCGTGCATTGCTTCCGAGTGCTCGTGACACATTGCCTGGTCCCCAGTTATAAGCCGCTAAAGCAAGATTCCAGTCACCGAATTGCTTATGAAGTTCTTCCAGAAGATCTAGCGCAGCCTGTGTTGAACGGACAATATCTCTGCGCTCATCCTTAAACTCATCGCGCACAAGGTTCAAATGCTTTGCGGCGACCGGCATGAGTCCCCAAAGCCCTGCCGGATTCAATCCATTATGTGTTCTGGGCGAATAGCTGCTTTCAATAACGGGTAAAAATGCGAGCTCAACTGGCATATCGCGACGTTTGAGTTCTTGAACGACGAAGTAGAGGAACGGCGTAGCATTCGCTAACACCGCTTGGAAGTGATTCGCGCCACTGGCGTATAAACGCGCTTGTTGTTCAACAAGTGGGGTTTTGATCGCCGGCAATTGATAGCGTTGGGTGATACCGGGCCAAATAGATACGGTAGGCGCAACCTGAGTTTGCCCTGTGTGCTCGTGCTCCATCAAACCCAGAAAGGCTGGCCAGTCTTTCGCTGTACAGCTCGTGAGTAATCCAGTCGCGATAAAGACTGTGAGCAGGGCCATGCCTAAACGTCGGTTGCTGCGCATAACGATGATCGCCTCTAACCTTAGTCAATTGGCATAGTGCAGCGCCATGAAGGTGCGTCTGCCGCTAAAATGTGTGCATTCTAGCCAATCACAACCCAGCATGCACACAGTAGAGCGCTCCGTCCTGGTTCCGCACAGTGCCAGTCAGATGTTTAACTTAGTGGCAGACGTCCAGAAATATCCGGAGTTCATGCCCTGGTGCGGCGGCGCGTCAATCGATGCCGAGGATTCCTTCGGTATGCAGGCATCAATCACGATTGCGATTGCAGGACTTAAGCATACCTTTACAACTCAAAACAAACACATTATTCCCGAGCGTATTGAATTGTCCTTAGTGAAAGGGCCGTTCTCGGCGTTGGAAGGCGACTGGCAGTTCGTGCCTCTTGCGGACGATGCATGTAAGGTACTTTTTACCTTGCGCTACGAGTTTTCTAGTCGCGCGCTCGAGCTTGTGGTCGGCCCGGTCTTCAATCGTATTGCGACAAGTTTTATCGATTCTTTTACACAACGTGCTGCACAATGCTATGGGGATGGGCTCTGATGCAAATCAGTGTTTGTCATGTCACTGCGCAGTCTTTGACCCAAATCACGATCGCACTCAAGCCTGGATCAACAGTGAAAGATGCACTGGCTCAAGCGCGTGAGCACGAAAACTTTGGTGCGCTTGTCGACGAGGCTGTCGCAGTGGGTGTTTTTGGTAAAAAAATTGATTTGACAGCGGTGCTCACTGACGGAGATCGCGTCGAACTGTACCGACCGCTTGTCGTTGAGCCTAAGGTAGCAAGACGCCGCCGTGCAGCGCATCGAGACAAAGTGCGTCAAACGAAAATTAAAATACCGATTGCTGATCGGACCAAATAGATCAAAATTGTCGTTTCGGGAGGTCGGATGGATGTTGAACTAAACGCAGAGCAACAAGCATTCGCGCAACTTGCGCGTGAGTTTGCGCAAGGGGAGCTTGC
>JACCED010166286.1_pt1 | contig 25533 bp, 36 predicted proteins | sample 7455021 | NCBI WGS metagenome assembly JACCED01 (sample SAMN15323456, study PRJNA562643) | freshwater metagenome | isolation source: river surface water | place: USA:Blue River Watershed | collected 2017-08-19
TATTGTGTTGCAATTTTACGCAAAAGCAGTATCTTTGCAGCGGAGAAGTGGCAGAGTGGTCGAATGCACCGGTCTTGAAAACCGGCGTGGGGCAACCCACCGGGGGTTCGAATCCCTCCTTCTCCGCCACTTTTATTGAAAAGTAGATAAGTAAAGGAGTTCATTAATTTAGTGATATTTGTTTGATACTGTTTAGGTTCATGGCGTATATTTTAAGGGGTTAAAATTTACTGAAACATAAACTTTAAATTTTATCTAAATGGACGAATCTAAATTTACAATTCCGGTTATGTATGATGCTAATGGAGATTTAAAATCTCGGTGGTATGTACAGTTTTCTTATTTAAATCCTGAAACGCAAAAAATGCAGCGTTTTAGGTATTGGGTTTCTACCCGGTATAAAACAAAAACAGCTAGGCGCAAAAAAGCCCTAGATATGCAGGAACATTATACTAGGCGGTTGAAACAAGGTTGGAGCCCTTTTAAAGGCGAATTACCGGAGCACACTTTGCTAACCGATGCAATACTATTTATATTGCAAATTAAAAAAGGACAAAGCAGGGGTGTTACTGGTAACAATTACCAAAGTGTAGCTAATAAGGTTTTTAATTACTTAAAGTGCAAAAATTTAAATAATTTGCCTTGTTATGGCTTTACGGATGCTATGGCTAGGGATATTATGGATAAAATTGCTATAAGCAAAGTTAGTAATGTTACCTACAATAACAATTTAACCATATTAAGGGCTATTTTTAATGAGCTAGTTGCACGTAATTACTTTGAGTTTAATCCTTTTAAAAAGGTTAAGAAAATTAAGCAATTACAAGGCAAAATACAACCTTTTAGTAAAAAGGATTTTAAAAAGTTTTACGAGTATTTGGAAATACACGATCCACAACTTTTACTTTTTTGTAAGTTTTTATTTTATACAGGATTTAGGCCAGTTGAAGTTACCAGGTTAAAAATTGAGGATATTGATTTTACTAATGGAATTTTAACACTAAAAGCAGAACACCATAAAACTGGTAGGCAAAGAGGTATGAAGCTTAAGGATAGTTTTTTACTAGATTTAAATTTTTTACAAGACTACTTACCCAATTTACATATTTTTAGTACGGACAACATGAAGCCTGGTATTAAAATGATTAACACCAGGCAGATCCAACAGCGTTATTTTGATATAAAAGAGGAATTAGGTTTAAAAAATAGGTTGTACGATTTAAAACATACTATGGCCACACACCTTATTAAACAAAATGTAAATGTTATGGATGTACAATTTTATTTGGGGCACCAGGATATAAATGATACAATGACTTATGTAAGAAGTGTACAGGAATATAGCAGCGAAAACCTTAGGGATTTAATTCCTGATATGCGAAATTTTTAAAAAAACTTTTTTTAGAGTTTGCTAATGGTAAAAAAAATGTGAAACTGTGAAACTTTATAGTTAAATTGTTGATTATCAGTTTTATTTTTGGTTTCAGTTTCTGAAACTTTGTGAAACCGAATGTGAAACTTTAGGGGTAAAGGTGATATAGTAAACATATAAGAGTATGAAAACCAATGGTTTACCCTTTAAAAGAACTGAAACCGCTTGTGAAACCGTGTATATAATTGATTTACAATATATTAATGTTAATTAGCTGAAAACAACTAACATATTAGTAAATTATTGCATATATTTGGTAATAAATTAATGTAAATTAAAATGGAAACTACTTTAAATAATAACAGTATTTTAGATGTGCTTTGTAATGGAATATCCGTTACACAAAATATCGAAATTAAGAGTTTAAAAAGTGGTAATGTTTTAAAAGCTACTACTAAAAAGGTATTTGAACCAATACTTAAAAAACAAATAGCTAACATTAAAAAAAATACCGAACAAATTAACTATATAATTAAAAACTCCGAAATTTTAACCATGGATCAAGCTAAGGAAATTTTAGATTCATTGAATACAACTGAAATTTTTATGCCTATATTACGTAAACATGCGATAATTAAAGATGGCAATGCTGATGATATTGTTTTAGAATTTAAACATTGTTTATTAGAGTTTGGAAATAGCATAGATATTTTAACCGAGGCTATGGAGGACATTGTTTATGCCAATGATTGGTTAAAGCTTAGTAAAGAAACTACTGAGTGGATTAATAACGATTTAAATGATTTTAGCAAATGAAATACAAGCAAGGCGATATTGTAGAAGTACCATTTCCTTTTTCGGATGATTTAACAGAATTTAAACACAGGCCATGTGTTATAATATCCAACGATAATATGAAAGATGAAGTAATTGTACTTAAAGTATCTGGAGTAATTAAAGGAAAACCTAACGAATTTTTATTAACAGATCAACATTTAACATCATCTTTACCAAAACAAAGTGTTGTTATTACTGATGGAGTTTTAAAAATACATAAGGACTATATTTACAGGAAATATTCAACAGTTAATGAAACAGCTTTAAAACAGATTATTTTTAATCATGTTTTGAATTTCGAAATTAAATAATTTAAAATTCAATAAAAGAAAAAGCCCGGGAATGTTCCTGGGCTTTTTAATTTAAATCGAAAAGTGTTTCGTTTTTGTTTAAGCAACTCAAAGGCTGGTATGGTTAGTTTACCTATTTTAGGTTTATTAAACTCTGTGGGTAAATAGGGTTGTAATAAATGCGTTTTAATATAAGTGGTTTTTGGCATTGGTTTACCACCTATAATCATTTCGGGAGTAAGTTCCAACGAAAATCCCTTAGGTTTAATTTCGGAACTACACATTACACAATAATAAACCCCCTCTATTTCGTGTATGGCATTATTGGATATTATTATTGCCGGATGATATTGTACACCTTGTTTTAACTCAAATGCAACCATTACAATATCGCGCTGCTCAAACATCGTTAATCAATTAAATATTTAGCAATTGCAGGATTTTTTTTGTGTATTACACGCGTATGGAAATTAGCGCGTACATTATCCGCCTGATTAACACTTTTATCCAGTTGAGTGTAAACATGGTTTAATGCATCTAAAAACAAAATTATGTGAGTTTTTAAAGCATTAAAATCATCGTCCTCAATTTTTAGTAAAATTTCCTTGTAGGGGTTAATTTTATTAAAGCATTTATCTAAAAACTTTTTTTTCCTCATTAGCCTGTTCCACAGTTAAACAAGGTATAATTATTAATGATTTTTGTAGGCTTTTAGTTGCTTTTTGTATAGATTTTATTGCGAATTTTTGATATTGCTCCCAAAGTAAATCCTTAACATTAGCAGTATTAACTACTGTTACAAATTGAAAAAGTGAATTTTGTATATTTAAACTTTGGGTAGCTTGCATACAACAAATATACATATTTTTTAAATACCAACTTTTTTACCTAATATTTTTTATTGGCACGGTTTTTTATATATTTGCTATTGACATCACGTTTAGGGTCTAATCTCTAAGCAATTTATTTAAAATAATGTAGCTCCCTATGGGTAGCAAATCCGAAAGGTTTGTAACTTCGTTCTAAACGTGGTGTCAACCCTAAGGGGAGCTACAGCTTTAAAATTTTTGTTATGACACCACAAACATTTAAAGACGTACGTAAAAACAAGTTTAGCGTATGCGCACAAATTAAAAACTATCCTACTTACATGGTAACAGGGGATAGTATGCAACCCACCTACCAACATGGGGATTATTTAGGGTACACACCAGTACAAAATCCTACTTTTTTACAGTATGGCCAAGTGTATTTATTACAAATACAAAACATTAAAATACTTAGGCGTATATTTAAAGGGGAACGTAAGGGGGAAATTATGCTGTATGCAGATAATACAGATTATAGCCCTATTTGCATACGTATAAAAGATGTACAGGAATACTCCTTAATTAATTTTACCTTAAGGCACTTTGTTTAACCTTAATTTGCCAAAAATTGGCAAGTACAAAATTTAGCAATAAAAAAGCCCGGGATTGTTCCTGGGCTTTTTTGTTACATCAACTTTTTTACCTAATATTTTTTATTGGCACGGTTTTTTATATATTTGTGATGCGAACATACGTTTAGGGTCTAATCTCTAAGCAATTTATTAAAAATAATGTAGCTCCCTATGGGTAGCATGTCCGAAAGGTTTGTAAACTCCGTTCTAAACGTGTGTTCGCAACCCTAAGGGGAGCTACAGCTTTATACTATTTTGTTATGCGAACACAAAAAATTAAAGACGTACGTAAACCAAGGGTAAACGTATGCCAATTAATTAAAAACCAACCTATCTACGAAGTTACAGGGGTTAGTATGTTACCTACTTATGGGCCAGGGGTAATTTTAGGGTATAGGGAAATTACCAATAGTAAATTTTTACAATTTGGGCAGGTACATTTGTTTATAATTAATAACCAAGAAGTATTACGCCGTGTAATGCCTAGTGAAAAACCCAATGAAGTAATTTTAATTGCCGACAATAAAGATTACAGCCCTATTGAAGTAAAAATTAAGGATATTTACCGTGCTTTTTTAATTAATTGGAGCTTTGCAACCGTAACAGATTTTTAACCATTTACCAAAATTTGGCAAGTACAAAATTTAACAATAAAAAAAAAGCCCGGGATTGTTCCTGGGCTTTTTAATTTGGATATGTTTTTTTAAATTAATTTACCATCTAAATTGTAAACCGGTTTGAAAAACTCCTTCGGTACCAAAACCAAGCTCGGAATAAATACCTAATGCTTTATAAACTTTAGCCTGCACACCAATTAAAGTTATTTGGTAAGCAGCACCAAAAACATCACTGGAATTATAATCGAAAAAATCACTTGAATTTATAGATCCTGTTAAGAAACCTAATCCTGCTCCCGAATAAAATGTTCCTTTATCATCTCTATACCAATGATAATTAACGTTAGCTATACCACTAATACCTAAAAAATCTAAAGCATAACTATCTGCACCATCTAGTTGTAATGTGGATGCAGATAAAATACCTGTTGTAATACCTAAATTCCATTGATTATCAGACCCAAAAAAACTATTAAATCTTAAAAACAAAGTGGATTGTGATTTATTTGTGTTTCCTAAATTTTTAATAGTTGATGTAATAGGATTGTAAAAACTTGTACCAATTTGAATACTTTGTTTGTAATCAGTTTGTGCGTTTGTTGTAAATGTTACACATAGTAATAATACAATAAATAAATTTTTCATAATAAATTTTTTAATTAATAATTTGTTAAAACTTTGCAAAAGAAAAAAAAAAAAAACATATCCAAATTTTTGAGTAATAAAATATCGTGCCAATAAAAAAATAGGCTTACCATTACAGTAAGCCTACTAAAGGAACGTGTTAAAAACACGATTGGGCAGTATTTTAAAATAAGGGAATAAAGTTTAAAACATCCTCCCTGGTAAGTATTCCTAGTATTGCCATAATACACACAATTATAAACACTATTAAAGGAAAATAACGGCGTTGTGTATTGTGTTGGCGTAAATCCTTAATGTTATCGTTAAGGTTAACCGTTGCTGTTTTAAACGGATTAATCCACTTTAGTAATTTCTTCATCAGTAGTTTTATTAATAAATTCTTCAATATCATTACGATCGCGTTTTACCTGGTTAAAAAATTGTTCGTGTTGTAAAGGCGATGCTTCGCTTTTAACAGGAGTTTGTGCAATAATGTTAAATAAATTATCTAACGCTTTTAATGCTTTTGCTTTAGTTGATTCCATTTTTGTATAATTTAGGATTAGATTTAAAAATTACATATACGTGTTCCTCTAGCGCTGTTAATTTACGTACATTACCATTAGCTAAGTGTTTCCATTTATAAACTGTATGCCATGCTATTTGCACGCCAATAAACCTGCGGTAAGCCTGAAATTTATTCATACGCATCATTAGGTTAAACCTAAAAAAGATATAATCGGATTTATAACCACCGGCACCAGTTTCCCACATACGATCATGCACAACACAAGGCGGCGCAAATTTATTAATCCAATAATCTGCCACAGCAGTACAACCATCCATGTTTTCAAAATCGAAATTTGGATCATAAATACTTTCGCGAATTAAATCCAAAATGTACGTATTAACGCCGTTTAAAGCTGCACTAATACGCAACCATTCCCTGGTCCTTATATCTAAGGATTGGGCAGGGATAGCAGGGATGTTATTGGTTATTATCATTTATATTATTTAATTTAAATCGCTCTTTTACTCCTTCATCTATAAGTTCAGAAATAGTAAATATTTTATTATTAATATAAAAAATGATGTTTTCGAAAGCGTTATCCCTATATTCAGGTATATCTGTTTTATTTCCGTCATCATCAAGCTTATAAATAATTTGTCCCTCTGTATTTTTTTTAGGTAAGGGGTTATCTAAAATATCTGTAGATATTTTACCTTTTATTATTTGATAATCCGCAGGTTTAGTACTAATCACTACACCTGTTGGACTAATTAACTTTTCTGTTAAAAAAATAGTCATAAATTTATCTACTCTAAAAAGATGACCTTGATAAACTAATTGTTTTTGCATACCATTTTCGGTACCATAATCCCAAACTTTATTTTCCATTTTTTTTTTTTTATTAACTTATTATAGCTGAAGATACTATTGTAACATTTGCGTTGATTGCTGTAATTGCTACATCGTTGTGTGTGCAATAGCGTGAGTTTACCGTTACTGGTGAAGTTGCATTAATTGCGTTTGCACCACTATTTCTAACTATGAAGTTGCATTTTGTAAGAAGACTTTGACTACTTCCATCAACCCATACAGCGTGACCACTTGAAGTATTTAAATCACTAACAAAATTACAATTATCAACTTTTACGATATTACCTGCACCTGATGCATTAATATAACCACCAATTCCTCCTATTGATATACCCTTACAATTAGTAACTTCAGCTCGTGAGTTTTGATTATTTCTTACATCTAAACCTAAACCAGAACCATAGTTCATAGCTTCAATATTATTACCAGAACCAAAATTTTGTAATTGAACACATTGTATAGTTCCGTTATTAATACATTTACCATTGGAAAAATTATTATTGTTACCAAAAGAACCTAAAACTTTTAAAGCGTAATTATTTCCAGTTTCAATCGTAAAATTAGTAACAGTACAGCTAGTTGCAATGTCTGATTCAACCCCCCTGCCACTAACTGACTTTATGTAGAAATTGGTAGCAATTCCATTTGTGATAAACAATCCTGTACCGCTATTTGAATAACCTTCAAAGTGTCTTAATTTAACCGTTCCACTTACACTTATTGCTCTACCTGTGGATGTATTCTCAGCTGTAAAATAACTAATGTCTCCACTATTTGCACCAAGTGCGTAATTAGCACTATGTGAGATTACATTAAAGTTTTTTAAACGTATTGTTGAGTTATCTATAAATATACCATACCCATTTTGAGAAACAAACGTGCTACCACCCAAATCACAAACTCTATCAATCCCTTGTTGTGTTGATATTGAAGCTATGTTCATATTTGCACAGTTTGAGTTTTGACAATACCAAAACATTTTTGACATTTGTATTGTACCTAATCTACCACCTTGGTCAAATTTTAAAGCATAATGTGTCCCAGTCCCATTTTTACGATATACTCCACCGTTTAAAAATAGCATTTCTTGATGAACAGTTACATTATTACTTGGTCTAAAATCGAAACAATTCGAGCTATCAGATTCGCTATTAGTTATTTTAAAACCATTAAAATCAATAGTTAACTTATTAAATAAATAAGATTTACCTACTCCACTTCCTGTATAATCAATTTCTATTGTATTAGAAATTGTAAAATTAGAATGTAATTTTACAATAAAATTTTCTCCACTTGCCTTGCACGTTTCTAATGCGCCCTGAACTGTACTAAAAAACTTTGGAACACCATTACCATTTTCATTATACACACTTACAACTCCATAACCTACCGTTAAAGGTAACCAAGAATCAGTATCTAAATCGTAACGATAAATTGCTTTTACATCTGTATTAAAAACTATTTGATCGGGTAATGGTGATGCTATACCCTCCATATCAATAGTTGATTTCAAATCAAAACTCTCTCCTATTAAATCCCATAAATCTCCATTATTATCTTTATTTTTTATTTTAAACTTATTGTTCATAATATAGAAACCTATACTATTATTAAACATTTCATCGGAAGGTAACGTTGAGGATATTTTTTGGATTAGATTATTATAAACACGTGTAGTTTCAATACCTATATCCATACGTTTATTGGATGGCGTAATGTAACGAGAGCCTGAATAAAAACGGATTCGAGGATCGTTAGTTTCTCTTCTACAAGCTAAAAATATATCGGGTGAGTATATACCGTTTGTTGTGCCAGCACTAAAAATACCAAAAGTATGTTTAAGTTCATTAGTTCCTTGATCGTTAAAACTTGATGTACCAGTATAATCGGGCGAATGATATGCCATTGCTCCAACACTCCAAAAACCCGAACTATGAAAACCTTTAATAACTATACCAGGCCTTGCTTGTGCTCGTGATGTTAAAGCGGTGTTTTCAACCATTAAAGTATCCGCTGTATTACCAGTTTCTGTAATATGCAAACGTAATGCAGGATTAGCTTCGTTTATTCCAAATAAACCATTACTAAAGTTTATTTTTCGTCCGTTAATATTGTAAGTTCTGTCTTCGCCAGTTTTTTGTGTTAAATCCAATGCAGCTAAATTACTACCTCCACCAGTTACGTTTAACCATTTATCCTGGGCAATTTCGGTATCAATATTTTCACTAGCCAAAGCTAAATCCGTAACTAACATATAGTACTGCAAATTATGCAATACTACATTACCAGGATTATATTTTTTAACCTCCCAATCTCCTTTATAAATATTTTCGCCTTGGGCTATATTTACTGTATTACTAAACATTTTCCTTTGGTATTAAAGTTTGTGGGTTAAACTGTTTTTTATTAAAAACAGAGTATGCCAATTCGTTTAAACTAGTTTCGTTATAGCGGTTTTTAACCGGGTAAATATAATTTTGCTTGTAATCATCAAAAGTTTTGGATTTAAGGATAATATCACCATCAAAACTACTGGATGCACCACCACGCATTTCGCCGTTGGCGGTTTGTTGGAAAATAACTAGTAAAATTTTACCATCTACACCTTTACGGTAATCATCAAATTTTCCAAAGGAATTTTTAACCTTTTGCCAACTATCAACTACCACAAAATCAAAGTGTTTGCTAAACTCAATTAAACTATCAAAACCATTAGGTAAATCCGATAAAATATAAATATTAGGCAAAGCCTTAGAATCGATATATAAATTTCGTTTTTCCAGTATTAAAGCACTATCCTTAGCCTCCTCCAAACACACAAATAAACCTTTTAAGCCATTTAAAGCTAACTCATTCATATACTGAAAAGCAAAGCGAGTTTTACCAGCACCAGGATCACCATCTAAAGTAATAGCAATACTTCCATTTTTCTTTTTCTCTAATTCGCCTAAAAAATTACAAATTTCGCCTTTTAACGGCATTTTTTCTACTGTAAATTTTTGAGAAATTGGAGTAACTAAACTAGCTAACTCATTAGGTAAATCCGTAATTATAGATTTTACTTCCTTACAAACATTAACCACTTGTTTAACATCGTCTGCCAATCCAAATAATTGAGGTTGGTAATTGTAATTTAGTTTTTTACCATTAAATAAATCAAAAGCTAGTTTAAAAAATAAATCTATTAAATGATTAACTTTTTCCAACTCCTGTAATGTACAATAATGCGGTGCTGTGTAATTATCTTTAACCAAAAATATATTTTTAATTTTTGCTTTTTTAAGCTTATTAAAAATATACACTTCTACCAATCTTGCCCACATTTCGGCACGTTGGTTATAGTATTGAGTTAATTTTAAGTGCCTGTTATGGTAAGCTGTATTTTTACCATCTTCAAATAATAGCGCATCAAAAATACGCTCCATTAAACTTACAAAAGGGTTTTTATTTTTAAATAAATCCGTATTAGTAGTTTTACGCACACTATCGGCACCGCTAACCATACGTTTAAGCCCTGTTTTAACTGCAATTTGATTATCTAAAGCGTGCCCCCATTCGTGCGCTAAACTTCCCTTATTACCAAATTTTTTAGTTAAGTTGATAAAACTAAAAGGTGCCACGGAATAATGTGCAGCACTGTTAGGAACCCCACGCGATCCAAAACCAATAGATATAGTTTGATTTAAACCGATATCCGATTTTTTAATATTTAATACCATAGCTAAATCCATTAATGATTTAGAAGTAGCGTACAAATAACTTAACCTATCGTTATCATTTAACCAATTGCCGTACTCTATGGATTTTAAACCAAAAGTTTTTAAATTATAATTGGTATCCACTAAATTATTATCCTTAATAAAATCGGCACCAGTATAATTTTTAAAACTTTTATTTTGCCAATATTGATTCCTAGCGTTTCCGGAAACAATATTACCAGCATCCACTAAACGCAGTGAACCGTTAGGTTGTAATTGTAAATTAAATTTATCCAGGTTATTATTTTGCACCTGATTAAGTACGGCACTTAATTTATTATAAATATCTTTTTCGTCGTTATCTAAAGGCACACGTTTACCAGTACTTTTTACAAATTTTAAAAAGTGTTCCAGTTCCTTAGCCGTAATTTCGGTTTGAGCTAATTTTAAAAATGATGTTTTAATTGCACTCATTTTAAGCAGATTTTTTACGGATAAATAAAAAGTAAATACCAGTTGCAATAGCTAAACCAGTTAAACCAACAGCAACCATGTTACGAGGGTTTTTAACTGTTTCGTATTCGCTAAGCTCTATTTCGTTACCTGTGGAGTTTTTTTTTTCCTGGTCCCAAAAACGGCCAGCATTACCAGTATCTAAATGTACAAACCCTTTGTAAATACCAATACCACCAATTTTAAAATTTTTAAAAGCCGGATGATTATGTTTAAACTTGCGCAAATCCTCTTTCATTTGCTCTAGTTTAACTAAATCTTGCATTTTAAAATCAACTGCACGGCCTTGTAAATGCATGCTAGTTGATGATCCACCAACAGCTAAATTGTGTGCAGGAGTTCTAAAAGTACTGGTTACAATAATTGGTGTAGCATAATAGGTACGCAAAGCCTGTACAGCATCAATTAAGGTTTTATCAAAAGGATGTTCGGTAACACCAATACTTTTACTAAAAAACTCATTTATAAAAAAATTCGGTGAAACCTTATTTTTATCGCCTTTTTTAATTACTATCATACTCATAATTAAGCTATTAAATGGTTAATACATTTTTTACAACTACTTTTTACCTGCCTGTTATATTCCTTTTTAATAACATTATTTTGTTGCTGTTTCATTAAATCGTTAAACGAAATAGTATTAGCTTTTTTAGGTACAACCGTATCCCTTTTAACCTCGTTACTAGTGCTAGTAACGTTTGGGATAATTGTACTTTTATTTACCAAATTAGTATCCGGATTATTTTCCGTTACCTTGTTGGATAAATAAGTTTTTAAATCATCACGATGGTTAAATAAATAATTGGCTACAATACCAGCAATTACACCACTTACAATACTTTTAATCATGCTATATCAATTTTAGGATTAATACTACCCAATCCACTAATTTCGCGCGATGTAATATCAATATCATCATGTTTAGCAAAAACACTACACCTATCCATGTAAGGTACATTAACACACCAAGCCTGATCCAAACGGTAAACATAACGCCCACTAGGAACCATCCTGTGTACTTTGGTAATAACCCCCATGCGTTCGCCAATTTCGTATCTATCCTTAACTACTACAGTTTGTACACTATCGTAAACAGGTGCATTGTTTGAAAAAGCATAAACGGTATCACCAACTTTAAAATGTGCCGTACCACCTTGCCTAATATTTTGTTGTTTTTCCTGTTCCTTATTTAAAACACCAAAAAAGGAGTTAAAAGAGGATTCGGATAATTCGCTTCGTAAATCGGGTAGTAACTCGCTAAAAAACATATCGCTATAATCTTGCATTACTTTGTCCCAATTTTTTTCGCGTACTATATCTTGTGCAATTTTTCGTATAGTTGCTTCATCGGTACCATCCCAGGGGAAACTAAAAGTTGGAAGTAAATCCCTTATGTAACTTTGTTCGGCACTCCAAAAACCACCGCCCCAACGTTTAATTGCAGCACGTAACCTAATAGCATATTCGGAACTTTTAGTACCGCTAGCCATAATATTTTTAGCCTTAACTTTTTTAAGTTCTCTGTTACCAAAATAAATAGCAGGAACCGCTAAAATACCAGCAATTAAAAAAAACGCTAAACGCCTAACACCTTTATCTTGTGCTAGTTGTGTTGTTGCCATTATTGCTGCCGGATTCCCTAAATTTTGTTTTGGTTTCATAGTAAATTTATAAAAAACGTTTATTTGCTTTAATTTTTTTATTGTAAGCATCTACGCCTTTTTCGCCAATTTTTTCGGCTAAAATTTGCAAAACATCCGTATCTAATTGCGCTAAAGCCTCTAAGAATTTAGCTTTAGTTTCGGCTTGTTGTGGAGTAAATGCGGTAATTCTAATTCTTACATCGTGTCCCATAATCGTGTTTTTTAAAATTGTTTTTAACTATTTTCCTTTACTGCTTGTGCCCAGTTTTCGCTGTGCAATGTGTTCCATAACAGTTCACATTCTAGTTGGCTCATAGTGGCAATTTTATCCACTAAAGCACGTTTTAAATCGTTATCTATACTGCCTATAGATGCTTGTGCTGTACTTACATTATCGCCACCACTACGTGCGGCACTTACAATACTTCCTAAAGTTGCAACCGTATCCGGATTAGATAAAGTTTTAACAATACCACTAATACTATTTTCGGATTTATACTGATCCTTAGCCCTTTCTAATTCAAATTCCTTATCCTTAACAGATAATTTAAATTTTAAATCCTGATTTTCCTCCTTAAGCTTTTCTGTTTTAGCTTTAAGTTCTTTGTTTTCGGATTTAAGTTCGATATTAGCTTCTTTTAAATCCGTAATTTTGCTATGTAAATAACCCACCTCGCTACCAATAGGCATAGGCAACTGTACGCTAGGCTGTACAGGGTTTATATTACCTAAATTTGCAAAATTGTTAATAGGATTATTCATCATTGCTGTATTGCTAATTCCGTATTTAATATTAATAGTTTTGTATCGTGGCTTACCACTAAACTTATTTGTACCGCATTCCTTACCAAACTCAATTAATCCATTATTACCAATTTTATCCTGGATAAAACTTTTGTAATCCTGTACATCATTAATTGTAAGCCAATCCGTAACAGGGTAATCCTCGTTTTGGTTAAACAGCCTAAATGGTGTATTGCTTTCAATCCTGTTAATAATACTGGTATTCATCGCTTATCTGCCTTTTCGTTAATTTCACGCGTTAACTCTAGTATGTTTTTATTAATTTCTAGTAAAAGTTTTTCGGTTTTATCCTGGTTATTTTTTGTATTGTACATTTCCAGTTCTAAAATTTGTAAACGGCTTTCGATATCAAAATGTACTTTAGCTAAAAAGCTTACCATAATAGCAATTACACTGCTAAATAGTAAAAATTGTTTTGCAATTCTCTCTAAAGAACTACTGTTATTTTCCGCACTCATCTTGTAGTAAAATTGTTTTAGCTACAATACAATTATTTACACCAGGACCAATAAACCTTACATCAAAACTTTGGTTCACTAATACATTACCAAAACCCAACTGGAAACCACCATTAGGAGGCACTGGTACATTGTTAATATAACACGTACTAGCTCCCATATTCGTAAAGCCCACAGCCAAACAATCTGTACACTGTACAGTTTTATTCGTTTCCACATGTTCGGTAATCCATTTTCCTTTTAGCATGTTTCAGGATTTTCCACCTTTTCCAAATGGATAGCAAAATCAATAACTAAATCATTTGCACCATTTGCAGCCGGTAATTCAACAACCGCTTTAATAGTTTGGTTTTTAGCACGTATTTTAATACATTTTGCTTTTTCGTTTGGTGGAACTGCATTGCTACTTTTAAAGCTATCCACATGTACCAAACTTACAATTTCGCCACTATCGTCCTTTAATCCTAGGCGATAATAAGCTTGTCCGCTATTGTTAATTTCGTGTACTTCTACACCATTAACTTGGTTGTAACCCTCTTCTAATTTAACGATGTCGCGCTCGTAAATTCCAGCAGCGGTTAAACCAGCAATACGTATTTGCCCTGTTTGTATTTTAGTTTTTGCCATGATTGTTTTTAAAAAATGATTAATAAAAAAAACTGTACCGCACCGCAGTACAGTTTTTTATCAATTAATTAACTATTTAGGTCTAGTTGAAAAACCGTGTAACTCTACAGAGAAACAAGGTACATTGTTTGCACCAGCATCCACAACACCCGGAGTTCTTAAGTTAATTTTAGTTGTTGTTCTGTCTTTCAACAAAGCAAAACTTTCTAACTTCAACATTCCGTCTGCAATTGCAGTACTTGCAGCAGCCGTAATTAATTTACGAACTGGCACGCTTAATACTGGCTTACCATCTTGCTCAATCTCAATAGTTGAGTTTTGCAAAGTTGCAGGTACAGCAGATAATACATTTTCGTAAGTAGCTTGCCCAGCGTTTGTAACGTTAGCAGCCACCGCCGCATCGTAACCAAAGCTAATAGCTGTAATTACGTGGGTACGGTCTAATTTCTGACCATCAAAATCCGAAATTCCATAGGTTTTAGAGTTTGATGCAGGCAACAATTCTACTAATGCATCTGCACCACCAATTGTTTGTCCACCAACTCTTAATCTATGAACTACAGAATTTTCTACCAATTCTAACATTTGAGAATCTAACTGATCCTTTGTTTCAGCAGTTAATTTAGATTTTTTCATTTCTAAATATTCAGCCGCTTTTTGAATTCCTAAATCTTTACACATTTTGTACGATTTTTATGAGTGAATAAATAATTAAACTAATTTTAAAGCTATTAAGCAATACTAATTGCAGGTAAGCTTTGTACCTCTTCAATTTCGTCCATTGTTTCGCCTAAATCAATAGTAGGCCTAAGCTCTACATCAACATTACGCAAACCTCTAATTCCAGCTAAATCAATTTTAGTTGTTCCCAAAGTAGGAATAAACATGTTGCTAGCTTTGCGGATAGGGGAATCAGCGGTTAAATTTTCATCAATACCAGTTCTAAAGGTTTTAAGTAACCCATATACCGATAAACCAATTAAAGCATCGCGAACAAAACCTTGTGGTTGGTTCATGGCAATAACTGCTGCTCCACCCGATACTAATGCAGGTATAGCTAAGTTTACAATTTTTTTATCGCTTTTAGGCAGGATACTAAAAGCAACATGTCCGCCAACAATACCGGATGCAATAGCACCAGCAGTAAGTCCTACTTTTTTGGCTTCTACTTTACTAATTTTCATTTTTTTACAATATTTAAACAGTGAATACTACTTTGTTACTACCCAAAGATTTTCCTTTATTTTTATTTTTACTTACTAAAAAAATACCTATTAAAGCAGCTAAACCTAAACCACCACCAATGTATAACATTGTGTTATCTTTTTTATCTGGTTTATTATCTACCTTTATTGATTCAGTTTTAGCAGGCTCTGTTTTAACTTCCTCTTTTTTAACTTCTGTTTTTTTAATATAAGGCTCTAATTCCTTACAAATATCCTCACGGTAAAAAGCACTTGATTTATCCGCACAATAAGTACGCGCAGCTTCTTTAGCTGCATCAGGCACAGCCTCACCGTTACGTATTTTACTTACTAAAGTAATCATAGTAGTTAAAACACCTAAACCAGCAGTAATAGTAGTTGCTGTTACTACAACACCTAAACTTAAGTAAGCTTTTTTCTCGTTAATATTGGCTTTACTAAAAATTTCCTCGTAAATTTTAGATGTTCCATATATACTTGCAGGCTCTTTTTTACCTCCCTCATCAATTGCGGCATCAAACTGTTTTTCGTCCCCAGCTAAAACTTTAGTGTAAATTCGTTTACAACCATCATATTTTTCTTTTAAATCCGGACGTGTAGTAATAAAATTAATTTTACCTAAAGCTAAAATACTTGTAATACCTCGCCAGTTCATTCGTAAAGCAATTAAAACGGCTTGCCTTGCAGCAATAATTAAAGGATTGTAACGGTGTACAATTTTTAAAGCTGCAACAACTACATCACCAATTTTTTGAACAATTTTTTTAATTAAATCGGTTAAAGCGTTCCAAACGGTTTTAAGTGCATTTTGCCAAATTAATTGCTGGTAAATTTGATTTACTAAATCAGTTTTTAAGCTATTAAAATTATCTTGCGTAAACAATTCCGAATCCTTGTAATTATCTAAAACCACCTTTAACCTATCAGTAGTTTGTTTTTCAAAACTAGCACGTTGTGAAATAAATTGATCTCTACTTTTACCACTTCTAGTTAAAATATTACATTTAGATCCATCACTATTACAACCATTAGCAAATTTGTGTAAACGCTCAAACTCACGCTTATACCAATCCTGAAAACCTTTCATATCTTTTTCATATAAAGGCTGTAAAGTAGCAGCAGCCGAAATTTTACGTAAACGCTCTAACTGTTCATCCGTTAAACCGCTTTCATCGCTTAAATTAATATCATCAGTATTACGCAAACCGTTTAAGCTTTGTGTAATAGCAGCATCAATAACATCATTAAACGCGCCTGTTTCGGTTGCAATTTCTGCACTAGGTATAGCTTCGCCACTATCGTTAGTTAAGCTTTTAATAATACCGGCATTAAATAAACGCTCTGTTTCCTCGGCATTTTCGGCTAAAACTTTTTCGCGGTCGCTAGTCCAAAAAGCATCAATAGCTTTAGCGTACATATTTAACCATGCTTGGCGCTCTTGCTCATCATCGTACAATTTAACACTGGTATCATCCACACCAGCACTGTTAATTGCAATAGCGTTGTAGGTTTTAACCATGTTGTTGTAAACACCAGTAAGTAACTCGCGTTCCTCATCAGATGATATAGTACCCAAACCTTTTAAACCAGGCGTTAAACTTAATATATCACTACCAGTAAATACATCCTGTAAAAAATTTGGAGTACTATCATTTCCTAAGCCTTTAAGATATTTAGTTTTTTTAGTACCACGTTTTGCTTTAACCCCTTGTAAACCGTATATTTCCATTGCAGTATCGTATTTTTTAAAATATTTTTTTTCGTTGTTTAATCCATCCATTACAGGATCTAAGCAGTAGTAAGTATGGCGTTTATCTGCATTAAAATCCTCTAAAGGAATAATAACATAAACATGTTGCCAACCACGGCCATAATCCGCTTTGCGTAAATAATGTGGTATTTGTAGCTGTGTTAAAATACAGCTTGCCATAATACTAAAATCATCACAATCAATACCTATATGGCGTTTAGCCCATTGGCGGTTTGGGGTATGTATTTCTTCTGCACCAATACGGCCAACATCCAAACCATCCTCGCGGTATTTAAAGTGTTGCATTTGCCACCACTCTATATTTTGCAAAGTTGTAATTAAAGAACTATCGTTTAAGTGCTTAGCAATATCTGCACATTGGTTGTTGTATTTTTTTACATATTCCACCATAAAATTTATAGTATCATAAGTATCACCATTACTTTTAAGTAAAACAACCTTGCCAGTTTCGGGAGTAAAAAAACTATTATACTCATTACCTGGTTTAATAACCCTTTTGGTATAATTTGTTAATCCTAAACCTTTAAATGCTAAACTCATGCTAACAAATTTGCTAACAATGTATTAGAGGTTTGGAAATTTTGATACAAAATGGAACAAAATGATAACTTTTGCTACAAAATAGAAGTTTTGTAATAAAATGGAAGTTTTGTAATAAAATGATTATTTTAGATGCATGAAAAAACACCGATATAGTAGTATATTAAGCAATAATACTAGTAATTACAAAGTAAAATTAACTGTTATTGAGTTTAAAGAGGATGATAATACAATTATGTTTGCGCCTGCTTTAGATATTTGCGGATAATACAGATTATAGCCCAATTTGTATACGTGTAAAAGATGTACAGGAATACTCCTTAATTAATTTTACCTTAAGGCACTTTGTTTAACCTTAATTTGCCAAAATTTGGCAATAAAAAAAAGCCCGGGAATGTTCCTGGGCTTTTATTTTAAAAGAGATATCAACTTTTTAAACCAAAAAGGAATTTTTAATTTTTCTTTTATAATTCCCTCGCTAAAATCCAAACTTCCTGTAGAATCAAATTGAGCAATAAAATCTATATCATAAGTATTACTAAAAATAAACGATCGGTAACATAATGGTATTGCTTTACTAATTATATCTATCGATTTATTATATCTATTAATTATAACAGGAGTTGGTACACTATGCCCACCATGTTTCACTCTGTTTTTTACATTATTGATATTAACAGAACTATCATTAGTATTTATATAATACAAATACACTTTATAACCTTTATTATTAGCTTCTTTAATAAAATCTAACTTTGATTCGTGAGAAAAAACCGTTTCAAATGCAAAACTTTTACCTTTTTCTAGCAACTTATATCTAATAAAGGACGCTATATCAGCAGATATATAGCTATTAATTTCACCACTGTATTTTATATAATTGTTTACTGCAGTAATTTTATTTAATACGTTTTTATCAGTAATTTTAGTAGGAATCATACCTTTTTCGGTAATAAAAAGTTTAAGTTCTTTATCTGTTATTTTAAATCTAAAATACTTCCATAACGAACATTTACCATTTATTTTTATTTCGCGCTCAATTTCATCAGCATTAACAAAAATATCTAAATTAAGAGTTTCGTTATACTCTTTTTTAAGCTTAGAAACTAAAGTAGATTTACCCGATCCATTTGCACCAGCAAAAATCCTAAGTCGTTTTTGTTTATTTTTTCGCAAAATTAAATTTTTTAGGGAAATCCGAAACCTTAAGATTATCGTTTGGAATATCTAAAGTTTTAATATACTCCATTTCGCCAGTTTTATGTTCTTTAAACTGTTTATTACCAATAACAACAATCCTATGTTCTACTACTTTAAATACTTTTTTACGAGCTTGTTTAGATGCTAACAAAGCTTGCTCGGATAAAATTTTAGATATTTTTTTTCGCCCTGCCATAATCATATTTTTTATAAAGATATAATTTTAATTTTACTAAATCAATCGAAAACCTAAAACTCAAAAATTAATTGTGCGCAAAAATTGGTTAATTTAAGGTATTGGAGTAAATTTTTATCCTGTTTAGCTTTATTAATTTCGCTAGGTTTAACCTCTACTAACTTAAGTTTTTTATTTACTGTATAGTTAGTTTGTACAATTTTCTCCAATTTTTCCACATCCATTACAAAGATTTTTCGATTAAAAAATGCCAACGTAAATCCTTTTGTAGTGCAACCCACTTACCATCTTTAAAACCACCACCACGCATTTTACTAACAAGGTTTCCAAAGCCATTTTGTACACTAATACTATTATCCTGGTTAATTGTAATATAAGCACCATCTATTACCTTGTACACCCCAAAAACCTTTTGCATGGTTAAGCCATCAATAGGGAAATTAGGAATTTCGCCAGGCTGTATAGTTACAATTCCCTCCTTTTCGTGTATTACATGTATTGTTTTATTGCCATTATTAGCAACTATAAAACCACCTTTTTTAATATCTAAACCATTTAAAAGCCCTCCAATACCAATACCTAAAGGAATAAACGGTGATATTGGTGCCAATAAACCACCAATAGCTAAACCTTGCCCAATTATTACTCGATTATAAGGATCTAATTTTTTAAGTTGTTTTAAACCTAAATATGCGCCTGCTGTAGCTAAACTAATTTTCAAGTATTTATTCATATTACTTATTAATATAATTTTCAATTGTTTGCACCTGATTTTTGTTGATATTTTTAAATTCACAATACCTATTGGATATAAAAACATGCTTATTGCTAATAACGTAATTAGTAGTAAAAACTATACCGTGTTTATAAAAAGTTTCGGCTTGTTGTATAAATTCATTATTTGTACAATCGTTTACACTTTGTAAAACCTCCGTAACTAGTAGTAATTGCTTGTTATTGTTGTAAATATAGTATTTCATATTACTTAATTTTAGCTTTAACCTCGTTTTCGTCCAGTCCTACATAATCGCAAAACTCTTTTACAGTAATTTTTTGATGCTTTTGTTTACCTAAAGCATCTTTAATTAGCCTTAGGTTACGGCTTGCACTGGCTAAGCTTAACCCCAATAAATTGGCTACATCGTTAGTACGTATTATTATTCTAGTCATAATTAAAAAGGAAGTTCGTTATTAGGATTAGCATTTTTGGTACATATATAATTGTAGCTTTCTACAATATTAGTGTTTGGTATTTTAACTTTAATACAACCATGTTTTTCGCTATAACCCTTAATATCTTTAGGATTATAAGTAAAACCATAAAACTTACACCAGTTTTTTACATTGTTATTAAACGTACGCATTGTGTAGTTTTTAGCCTTAGTTACGTTTAAGAAATCGTTAAAACTTTCGGTACGACTTACCAAACAATTAATTTTAGTTTCATTAAAGTAATTATCTGCCCACTCCTTAAAGTTTTCGCCTATAGTAGATAATATTACTCTTTTTTCGATATTACCCATTGGAGGATCTATTTTCCACGGACAATTTAAATACAACATAATACAATCCATCATAAAATTGTAAAAGTTATTCCAGTCCTCTGCAGTAAAATCTACAAACAACATTTTACCATATTCGTCCTTAGGTTTATGTTCCTGTAAATTTTTAGCAGCATTAGCACTATGGAAATAATCGCTAAACATACAATACAACAACCTACGCCCTGTACTTCCATCCAAACCCTTAGGCGCATAATTACTAGTAAAAACGTGCTTTGGAGCAACATCAAAAGGTATATGAAACATTTTTCCACCTTTATCCGCCCCATCAATATCACCAGTAATATTGTTGTAAAAAAAGCCAAAATCTACATATTTACCACAATCGCCAACATGGTAAATTTTAGTTTTTTCGGTAACACCATCATAAGGCCATTTTGTTAGTTCAGTGTTTCGGCCATTTTTTTCGCGGTAAGCAAATGCACCTTTAAAATGTTTTAAAGCCAACATAAATAAACTTTTACCAGTACCTCCATGGCTTAAACCATCCTCAATAACCTCGGCTTCCATTGCCCAAACCGCCCAGGCATTATCTGCCTGTTTATAATCGTGTGCTAAATACCCCAAACAATACAATTTATTTAGTATATGGTGGTTAATTTCTTGCTCCATAATACCATCTATTTTTTCGGCACGCCAAAAAACATTACTAGTTTTACGTACAAAATCAAAAAACAAGCAATTGCTATTAACTTCATCCAGCGATGCAATTTTTAAATCATCAATTTTATTAAAGCTGTATTTAAATGCGCTAGGTTTCGTGCGTACATCGCAATCAATTATTTCATCCTCCCAAACATGATATTTAACCTGTTTACGTGGAATTTCGGTTTTACCATCTTTATTAACCAAAAAAGTAGTGTTTTTAAAATGCACCAATTGGCTATCCTTAGTAGCGGTTAAAAAATTAAGTTCCAATTGTGGTAAAGCAGCAATTAAGGATCTATCTTTTAAACTCCTATTTTCCAAAACCATGTTACGCAACTTTTGCGGATAATTTTTGGTGCGTAAAAAGTTAACTAAGTGTTGTATTACATCCCTGGTATCAACACGTTTTACAATATTTTTTTGTACATAAACCAAAACATCCTCGGTTTTTGCTTTGTAAATACCAAAACCACTTGCATGTAAAAAATCTATACAACTTTCGAAATTAAACTGATACCTTACTTCCTTTTTAGTATATTTTTCGTCCCAAAATTGCAGTGTAGTACTACTTTCTAACCATTTATCTACATAATTAAACAATTGGTTTTTAGTAAAACCTAAGCTTTTAACCACATGGTTACAAAAATCTTTAAAATCTTTTTTTGGTTTTTTAGTAGCTAAATCGTTAATCCAAGTTGGTATCCATGCTGTATATAAATCCAAAAACTGTAAACCACGGTTATAAGCCTGTTCCTTACCTGTTTTATCAATATCTGGAACTTGTATAATACGGTGAGTATATTTACGTAACTCGGATATTAATTTATCTGGTTTAGCTGTTTCGGAGTTCATCCATACTGTAGGAAAACCTAAGCTAATAAAATTCATAGCATCGCTATCGCCACTGGCTATAACAACAAAAGGTAGTTTTGGTTTACTATCAGCATCCTCCATTAATTTTAACTCTACATAATGGTTGTATTGTTCCACAACTTTATCTAGGTTAAAAAAATGATCGTTTGGTTTTTTACCCACATAACTAAAACGATAATCAGGATCAGTATCCTTTTCGCGCTTAAATAAAGGTTGATAAATCTTTTTAAAATCTTTGTAATCATAACAAAATATAGGGAATCTATCTGTACTAAACTGTATTACAGCTTTACCCTTTTTAATCCTAGTAATGCTTTTAACACTACTTATATTTTGTAGCCTAGCCGTAACAGCATCCACATAAGGACCAAAATGCACCAATTCACCATCCCTAAAATCATCAAAATACTCAATATGTACATTACCATCCTTTTCCTCCTCCTTTTTATCCCTAAAAGTAAACTCCGGCTTAGCAAAACCTACTTTATTGGTGCTATCATCAAAAACATTATAATCGTTACCTAACTCCTTAATAGCAGTAGTAAAATCTACATTGTTTTTATACATGTATAGCGTTATGGCATTGTAACTTTCGCCACTAGCAAAATCTGTAACAATGTACACACCACCTACTAATTTAATTGCAGCAGATGGATGCACATCATCATTAAGGGGTCTAATCCTAAAATTTCCTTTATTATGTAGGCTTTTTTCGGCATCCGGATATAAATTTAAAATTATATCCAAACCTCCATTAGTAGCCTCTAGTATTTTATCGCTTAATTGCATCTGTTACACTCCTAGGGTTAAATCCAACTTTTGTTCCTGTGGTAAAAAATTATCAAAGCCATTGTTTTCTATAGCTTTAATAATGCTAGTAATACGGCTTTCATCCGCGTGCTCGTTGGTAATAAATTTTAAGTAATTTAAAGCCTCGTGTATCAACTCAACATCACGTTTATGTAAAATATGTAAGCTATATTCATTCATGCCGTAATTGCCTTTTATATCTTGCCTATCTAAGTAGCATTTGCTTGTATTTGGATTCATAGCGTATATTTTAAGGGGTTATTTTAATTCGTTTAAAATGCTTTCGGCATCGTTAATATTTTGTAATACTTTTTCCACGGCAATTTTTACAACATCTATATTCCTGGTACTTATATTATTTTCGCCAGTAATTAAAATATAGCGTACCGTGCGATAAACCTTACCACTTTGTTGGGCTATTTCTTCTAAATCGGTTTGGCTCAATAATTCCCTAAAAAGCTTTCGGTAGCTTTCATCTAAAGGTTTATGCAGTTTATCAATTGATATTGCCATTTGGGTATTGTTTTTGAATTAATTATATTAGCTGTTTATTTGTATGTTATAACAACATTCTTTTTATGTTGTTTTGACAAATATATAATATATTTTACATATATAAAATTCAAAATATAAATTTTTTTATACATGAAACTTAATAAGTTCAAAATCAACGAAATAAAATCGAAAAAAAATTTAACTATAGCGGTTATTTGTGAAAAACTAGGTATAACACCAGCAACATATCATAACTATATCAACGAAAAAACAGATGCGACTTTAGAGTTTGTTTTACAATTATCTAAAATATTAGATATTGATATAGAAGAAATAACTTTTAATGATAATATCAATAAATCACAATCCATCCCAATGATCCCAGTAGAAGCCATGGCAGGATTAGGGAATTTACCAGTAAGTATTACCAGCGATGATATAAAAGAAAAATATGTAGTACCGGAATTTACAGATTTAAAAGTAGATTTTTTAATCCGTGTAAAAGGCAGCAGTATGTACCCAAAATACAACAGTGGCGATATTATAGCCTGTAAAATGATAAACGAAAGTAGCTTTATACAATGGAACCGTGTACACGTAGTACACACCAGTACCCAAGGCGCGTTAATTAAAAGGTTACAAAAACACCAGGATCCAAAACTAATAACACTGGCATCCGATAACCCAAACTACCCACCTTTTGAAGTACCACGCACCGAAATTACCAATATAGCCCTAGTTTACGGCGTAATTAGGTTAGAGTAACTAACTAAAAATCAATAAGTTTCATAAAAGTTTCACAAGTTTCACAACGGTTTCACAAATTTTTAAAGAACTGAAACCGCTAACTAACTGATTTTTAGTTATTTATTTACTTAGTTTCACAGTTTCACACTTTTTCCTAATTTTTAAAAAAATAAAATAAAATATAATAGTATATATATAGTAATATAAAAAACCACTTTTTTTGATACCAAAAAAGAACTACCAAAACCTAACAAACAACAAATAACCCAACTTGATACACCACGCCAACAAACCAAACAACCTGATAACCAAACAAATAAAATAAATTAAGGTAATCCCTCCTTCTCCGCTTGAAAAAGCAATACCCTGTTTTCACTCAAACAGGGTTTTTTTATGCCTTATATTTTGGGTATTATCCTTAATTAAAATCGCGCATGATAGATCCTAAGGTATCTTTAAAAATGGTGCGTTTGTGTAAAGCGTTTTTTTGTACAAGGTTGAATGCTGCTAGCCAATGTAAAATAAATTCCATCATTAACAAAGAGTTTTCACTGTCTAACTCATTCGCTTTTGCATATAAAGTTGGAATTTGCGATAAGCTTTTCTCAACGGTTTTTGCATCTGCAACTGTTGGAATATCTAATAAATTTCCTTCTTCAAACCAAGATAAAATTTCGGAAAAATGATTTTTTAAATATGCAGAAGATTTTTTAAAACCTAAATTTTCTAGGTCGGGATAAAAAGTAACACCAACGGATTTAATTGCTTCATCAATTAAAATTTTAGCAACATTTACCGCACCTTCTTGCTCGCCTTCGTACACCATTTCTATTTTTCCAATAATTGCAGGAATGGCAGCATAAATATCCGATATACGAGCGGAATCATACGTTAATCCATTAATTAACATACGACGCTCCACCGCACTTAAAACATTTTCGTATGCAGTTATAGATAAACGAGCCGAAACACCACTTTTAACATCTACATACTCGCTTTTTCGTGCTTCAATTGCTACTTGTTCTAACAAAACCTCCATTAATTCGGGCACTGTAATATTTTCCTGATTTTTATATCTTTTTACTTCTTGTTTAGTAATTGCTCTTCCTAAAGCATTAGATAAAGGGTAATGGGTAAAAATCTGACTCTGAATCCTGTCTTTTAAAGGCGTTATGATAGAA
>JACCED010680436.1_pt1 | contig 25525 bp, 10 predicted proteins | sample 7455021 | NCBI WGS metagenome assembly JACCED01 (sample SAMN15323456, study PRJNA562643) | freshwater metagenome | isolation source: river surface water | place: USA:Blue River Watershed | collected 2017-08-19
AACCAATATTTTGATATATTGTAAAACATTGTAAATAAAAATAACTCGTAAAATATCTCGTAAAATATCTCGTAAAATATCTCGTAATTGAAAATTTTAAATTTTTGTTTTTGGAATAAAAATTTTAACTTTTTTTTTGGCCTAAAAGTAAAAATTTTAAATTTTCAATTACGAGATATTTTACGAGATATTTTACGAGATATTTTACGAGTTATTTTTTTATACAATATTATACATTAATAATAAATTATTTATCACATAATTATCAATATATATTGGTAAATTGATAATTATAAAATATAATATATATTTAATTTAGAAAAATAATTGATATAAAGATATATTTTATATCAATTAATATTAGAATAATTTACAAAAATGATAAATACAAATGAAAATAATAACAAATATATTAAATATATATGCAATAGATGTATTGATTTCAGTACTTCTAAATTTAATGATATTAAACGACATAATTTAAGAAAAATAGTATGTGACAAAAAATATGAAGTAATGTTATTATCTAACGATCAAATGTTTGCAATGACTTTAATACCATATTATAATGGAAAACATTGCGTTGATATAACAGAATTAAATCATTTATCAGATTCAACAATTATATGTGATAATAAATTAGAATTATTTAATGAAATTGATAATATTGGTAAAAATAAAATAAGACAATGTAAATATTGTAATGAAACATTTAATTTAATATCAGATTTAAAAAAACACATAATTGTAAAATGTTTTTATAATGAACTTTCCAATAGACATAATAACAATAAATCAAATAATATATTAATAAATTCGAATAATAATATAATAAATACAGATACAAATACAAATAATATTTATAAAACAACTTATAATATTGATGGAAATAACACTATAAATAATAATAATAATTATAATAACAATAATTATTCTCTATATTTTAATTTACCAGTACCATTTAATGAAGAATGGGATTTATCAAACATATCAGAAGACACAAAATCTGCAATAATTCCATCACAATATGTTTTCAGTAAATTTTTAAATGAAATATTGAAAAATGATAAAAATTTAAATGTTGTAATTGATAAAAATGATAATTCAGGTACAAGTATGGTATATATTGATCATAATCGAAAATATATTCTTATGAAAGATAAAGATATTTTTACAAAGACAATGGATAAATTATATGATCAATTATTCGATATTATTGATAAAAATAAAAATCATATAAAAATGGTTAAACAAATGTCAAAAGAATTTATTCAAGATAAATATAATGATTATTGTGATGGAGAACCAATAAAATGTGTTATAGACGATAATATTTATAAAACATATTGTAATAATTATGATAGAGCAAATATTGTAAATAAAAATATATCAAATATAAAAGATATGAAAATTATTTTTAATGTAAATAAATTAAATAATGATAATGTATCTAATAGAAAACAATATCCAGATAGAAAATTAAGAATGGAAACTATGAAAGAATGTAAGCATGAAGATTATAATTTTTTATATGATTCTGAAGGTGAAAATAAATTTTAATGTTAAATTATATTATAATTTTTTGTCTAATTTAGATAAAAAATTAATTTATTATATTATAATATTGATAATATATTATATAAATATTTATTCATATATATCAATTTCTTCATTATTTTCCATTATGTCTTCTTCAAATTGATCTCCCAATAAATTCTCTTCTTCATCATCAATTTCATATATTACTTTATCTATTTTTACTTGTATTTCATTATTATCTTTTTCTTTTTCTAACTCTTGTGTTTTTTCCAGTTCTTGTGTTTCTTCTTTTTTCTTTCCTAATGTAAGCCATGCTGTAATACTATGATTACCATTTTTCATATTATTCATTTTCCTTAATAAATCTTCAATAATTTTTTCCGGATTTTTCATAACAAGTTCAAAAATTTGATAAACTGGTTTTTCAATTTGATGTTCCAAATAATATTTATAATCTATTTTCAATTTATTCTCTTGTATATATTGCGGATGTTCTATAGTATCCCCTTGTAATAATTTATAATTTAATGGTTTCTTACATTTATCATGATGAATTTCTTTATATTTATCCTTTCTTAAATTATGTTTATCATTACATGTTCTACAATACCAACCCTTACAAGTATCACAATTAACTAATTGTGTATCTACATTTGATATTTTACAAAATCTACATATAATATTACATACTGCTCTATGATTTTTTAAATGTTGAACACAAAAAATATTCATACAATTTATACATTTACAATTAGTAGGATTAATCTTTGTACTACAAACTTTACATTTCAAATTAGATACATCTATATAACAATATGGTATTCTATCATTTGATTGTGGTTTATTTCCGGGATCTCTTTCTCCAATTCTATCTGCTAGTACTTTATGTGCTATTTGATTTGGATTTGCATAATCTGTTTTTACTGTCTTACTTATTACTAATTGACTTAAATCAACCTTTCCATCCAATAAATCTTTTATTGAATTATAAAAGAATTTCTTTGATGCTTCTATATCTCTTTTATTTAATATAATATCTATAACACCTCCATATATTGTTTTTACTATAGGTGCATTATCACGACGTTTTAATACAATACCCATACTAGTTTGTTTATATTTAGTCGTACTATGTTCATATTTATTACCAAAATATCTCTTTTTAGAAAATATTGTAAATGGCCAAAATGTCTTTTCATATTCAATATTTTGCGGTTTCTTCATATGTTTATTTATATTAGCAGCCGCCTCTGATCCTATTTTTATCGATTCCTCCAATAATTCCATTTCAGACAACATTTTATCCGGATATTTCTGTTTAATATAATCTGTAAAATTAACAAATATAGAATCTGTATTTTTCAATATCATTTGTCCTATACCTCCTTGAAAATTACCCGTTTCTGTTTCAATATCATATACATATAATAAATCATTTGTATCATATAAAAATTCAATTTTACTAACTTCATTACTTCCATTTAATTTTATTGGAAGAATATTTAATATTACAGATAAATCTAAATCTATATCATGATTTTCAACTGATTTAATAAGAACATATAATGACTGATAAAATATTTTACTTCTATCATAAATTTTTCCCATCTTTTTTATTAGATCATTAAATAACTGTATAAATTTAATCTTTGTATCTATTTTTCCATTCAATATCTCATATGGTACTTTATCTATTACATTTAAATATAAATCATTAACAAATCTTTCCATTTCATATTTACTAACATCATTATATTCATATATAGGATATTCATTAGGAAAATAATGCAATAATTTTGTACCAATTACACATTCAGTCGGTTTAATAATTTTTACATTTTCATCTAATAATGAATGATCCTGTGTAACATCTACTATACCAATATCAGTACTTACACGATATATTTTCTTATTTGTTTTATGTCTTATTACACGTTTGATTTTTGCCCAACCATTATTAGTCCAAATTTCATAATTTTTTATAATTGACTGTTCCTTATTTTTTCTTGTATCTCCATCATATGGTTTAAAATTTTCATAAGGAACCCATCCATTATTAAGTTCTTCTATAGTAACTATATTAATAAATTTATTAATTTTAACTAATAATGGTGTATCACCAGTTACTGAGTCACCATAAGTTAATTTTGCACCAACAAATGTACCTAATGTTAAATCTCTAGCAGTTGTAACCATTCTTCTTCCCGTTGCAGTAGTACATGCCGCTAATTCTTTATAACAAATTGGACTTGTAGTTGCACCAACTTGTCCATATAATGAATTACAAGTTACTTTATATGCTAATTGAAGACCATCCAATATAGAAATTTGAAAATCATTATTTGTCTTTTTAGTTGATACAACGAGTGACTTTTTAATAATTGTTTTACCAGTTACTACATTGAATAATTCTATTTCATTATCCATTTCAGTTGGAATACCTTCATGAAATGATCCATCAACCATTTCATATGTATAATATTCCATCATTTTTCTTGTATCCTTTCTTGCTTTCAATAACTTTTGTAAAATACGTGGTAAAACTGATTTATCTCCATTATCTGCTTCTGCAAATCTACACACTTTATATCCAATTTTCTTTTTATCATCATCAACTCCCTGAAATAAATCATATTCTATATCAATATAATGATATCCATTTAAATTATCATATTTTTCATTAACAGTATCCTTTGTCAAAACAAATTCATCCGGATCAGTTGATTTCTTTTTCTCTTTTAATCGATATTCCTTATATCCAACAATAGAATCATGTGATATATTTTCAGCAATCATTGATGAAGGATATAATGAATTATAATCCATAACAACAACTGGTTCGAAATAAACACCAGGAACAGGAACAAATACAATAGCACCTTCATAAGAGTTTTTATCAATATCATCACTATTAAGATCCTTAATTAAAAAGTTTTCTTCACGACAAAACTTGGCAACTAATGAAAATATTTTAATACCTTGACCTCTTAAAAATAAATATGAAAAAGGTACTACACAAACATTTGACATACCTAAATTATTTGTAATAACTTGTAGTCTATTTATTAATTCATTTACCAATTTACAATCCTGAATACAATATTCCGCAATTTCACAAATTTTATCAGGAGTACCAATCTTAAAATTATTAAATAATTCTTTTGGTGATAAATCATTTTTCTGTTGTTTCATAAAATGTTTCGCTATATTATCCAATTTATATGAATCCAATTTATAATCTCTTTGTACCACTTTATATAAATCAAATTGAACAATACCTTCAATATCAACAAATTTAAGTATATTTACACCTAATGCACTAGATGATAAATCTTGAATAGTCATTTCAATTTTAGTACTTATATAATCATCTTTAAGTCTTTGTAATTTTTTATAAAAACTTTCATGATATGGCTTTATTAAACCACCATTACCTGATTCGGCTCTTTTATAAAGATACTCCCAATCAAAACCCCAAATATTAAAGCCTGTTATAATATCCGGATCAAGTCTTTCAATAAATCTCGCCCAACCCATTATTAAATCTTTTTCTGTTTGAAAACATTCTACAACAGCACCTTCAATATTATTACAATTACCTAAAGTTGCAATATATTGATATTTACAATCATTTTCACCAAACATATAAACAGTTGTACCAATTTGAATAACTTTATCATTTTTACGTTCAAATTTAGGAAAGGAACCATCTTCACTTACACACTCTATATCAAAAGATGCCACTAATATCTTTGCTATACTGTTTTTATCTATTTTATCTATATTCTTATAATTTACTGATATATCAATTTGTGCTCTTGATCTACTAGGTTGATTTATATTATAAGTATTACCTTTAATTATATTCCATCCAGATGGATCAATATTTCTTACATGAAAAAATCTTAATAATGAACTTACTTTAGTTTCATATAAACATTTACTGAAATCATGTTCTTCATTATATTTTTTCAATTTAATCTTTTTCTCTCTAATTATCTTCAAATATGAATAATAAGCAGATTGATTTTTAAATACAAATAATCCATAATGAAATAATTTATTATTGGTAAATCCATAAAATTCCTTTTTATTGACAATACCTGATTTAATTAATCCATCTTTTTGATATGGTTCTACCATTTCTCTAATAGTATTTGCAAAATAATCAAACTTTGAATTATTCCATTCTTGTGGAATTTTAAAAAAGAAATATGGCTCAAAACCATTTACATGAATACATATTGAATTACCATTTTCTGTTACTCCATAACCTCTTATTATTAACTTTTTAATTCCCTTTTTATATTTTTTATTTTCAGTAACTGATTCATCTGATAATTCAGACTCAGATCCATTATCTTCAGGTATTTCAGTTTCAATAATATCATATGATTTCCAATCAATAATTTGAAATATTAAATCACTATTAGATCTTGTATTAGTCAATTCTGCTCTTAACATATTTTTGATATTACGTATATTAAAAAATATTTTATTTTGATATTTTTAATTTCAATTTTTTTTTATATATATAAATATTATTATTATTTTATATTAAATTTTATAAAATCAAATTTTACATCTCATTTATTTTAACAAAATTATTTAAATATATATAACATGTTATTAATATTTCAATAATTTATTATCTAAAATAAATAAGACAATAAAATTCATCGGTATATGAAAACTTTAATGTTTTTATTTTCTAAAAACATTATTGTAATCATTTATTTTAATTGGATATTTACCGTTATCGCTCATATTAGAATATTTTGGGTCATTAGATTCTAATTCCTTCAATAATTTTAATATTTGCCTATCTAATGATTTACTGTATGAACCAGAATTCTTTTTATTTTTATATTCAGGCATTTTAATAAATAATTAGATAGTATAACGGTAATAGGGTTTTAGGGTTTAAGTTTTAATAATAATACTATTTAATATAATTATTATTAATAAATTTTTACTGTCATTTTTTTATAAAAAATACTATATAAAATATATTTACATATAATAATTAAAAGATGAATATAGGACTTATTAATCGAGGTAATACGTGTTATTTAAATACTGCTATACAGTGTCTTAATAATGTATCAGAATTATCACAATATTTTATATCAAATGACTATATTAATGACTTGAAAAATAGATTTATTGAATTAAAAAAAACAAATAAGAATTTAAATGAAATAATATTATCAAAAGAATACGCTAAACTAATAATTGCTATTGCTAATTGTACTTCATCTACTATTGAACCAAAATCATTACACATAACTATTCAAAAATTAGATAGTTCATTTGAAGGATTTAACCAACAAGATGCACAAGAAGTATTATCTTTAATATTAGATCAATTACATGAAGGCTTAAAATATGATATTAATATTACATATACTGGTTTAATTGAAAATGAATTAGATGAATTAATGATAGAATCAATAAAAGAATGGAAAAATAATATAAATAATAAATATTCAGTAGTTGCAAATTTATTTTTTGGACAATTTATAAATAAACTATGTTCATTAGAAGAGCATGATAAAGGAAAACTTGTATCAAAAAAATTTGAAATGTTTAATATATTAAATATACCTATATATGGTAAAACATTGTATGATTCATTATCTAAATATTTTAAACAAGAAATATTAGAAACAAAATATGATGATGAAAAGACTAAAACTAAAATTTCTGTATATAAAGAAATTAAATTAATGAAAATACCAAAATATTTAATAATTGTTTTAAAAAGATTTAATAATCACATATCAGGAAATTTAATAAAATCAGATAATATAATATCATATCCAATCGATAATTTAGACTTGTCAAGTTATTCAGAAGGATATGAAATAATTAATTCTAAATTAAAATTAATATCAATAGGTTGTCATATAGGTAATTTATATGGTGGTCATTATTATGCAATATGTAGAAAAAAAGATAATATATGGTATAAATATGATGATGATACGGTTACTGAATTTAATATTGAAAGGAATCTTGTTGAAATATTTAAATTTGGATATATATTGATATATGAAAAAAATTAAATATAAATTATATATAATAATATATTAATAAAATTATTTTATGTTTATTAATATATAGAGAATAATGAATAGAAATGTATTGAACTCTAAAAAATTTAATGGATATAATACTAATAAACAAATTAGTACTAGTAGTTCATTTTTCAATAAATTTAAGTTTGATAATACTGATAAATCAAAATACATAATTATATTAATATGTTCATTAATTGTTTTAGGAATTATTGCATATATGTTAATATGTTATTATAATTATACAAATACTAAATGTTATACTAAAAAGGAATTTATGGATTATTTAATTGATTTCAGTAATCCTGATGTATGTATATTGGAAAATGAACCTAAACAAGTAAAATCTGTTAATTTAAATATACCATTATTACCATTAGAAAAAAAAGAAGTATTTCATATATCTAATCAAGATTATACATATGATCAAGCAAAATGCAAATGTGAGTCATATGGTGCAAGATTAGCATCTAAAGAAGAACTTACAGATGCTTATAATAATGGTGCTAATTGGTGTTCATATGGATGGTCTGAAAAACAATCTGCATATTACCCTGTACAAAAATGTGAATGGGATAAAATAGATACTGAAAATAAAAGATTACCTGACAACAAAAAAAGATATTGTGGAATGCCTGGATTAAATGGTGGATTTTTTGCTAATCCTGAAATTAAATTTGGTGCAAATTGTTATGGTGTTAAACCAAAAGGTAAAATTGTTAAACAAAAACAACCATTTTGTCCTCCAATGAATTTCTGTAAATTAGAAAGTAATTTCCAAGCATCACATAAATTAGATACTGATGATATTGTAGGGTTTAATAATGAACAATGGAATATGAATATGTAATTTATATTATAACTAAATACAATATACTAAATGCTATTTTTAAACTATTTTAATTATATATAATATATTTTATTATATAACAATTATTATCATAAATAAATTATTATTAAATAATATATGTATATGTATTTAATAATATCATTAATTATAGTTTTAATAATAATTATTTTTATAGATAAATTATTATTAAATAATATTATTGAAAATTTTAATATATTAACTGAAGAAGAAGAAACATATCAAGAAACTCAAGAAGAAGAAACATATCAAGAAATTCAAGAAGAAGAAACTCATCAAGAAACTGAAAAAGAAGAAACACATCAAGAAACTGAAGAAGAAACACACAAAAAACCAAAGAAAAAAACACATAAAAAATCTAAGAAAAAAACATATCAAAAAACTGAAGAAGAAACACATGATAATAAAATAATATATTCATGTGTTTCTAATCAAAATTATAATGATTTATGTAAAAGTAATAATCATCCTACATATGGTGTATATAGTATAAATAAATGTATCAATGATTTATCGAAATATACAGTTGTGTGTAAAAATAATTATATTAATGGTAATCATTATCCTCCAAACAAAAATGAAATAATTACACCATGTGTTTTGAACAATAGTGATTTTAATGATACTTGCAAATATTATAATACAACTAATGTTCCAAAAGGTAATTCTAAAAATGGTTTTGGAGCAAAAAATATTTTAACTGGTAAAAATGGCGATTGTTATAATAATGATGGGACACCTAACAATAATAAATCTAGAATAATTTGTAATTACAATAATTCTTATGGAATTCCAAATATAAAAAAAACATATAATAATATAAATTATAATGATTTTACAGACTGTCTAATATCAAATACTAATTTTACATCTAAATGTAAAGATATTATAAATGATAATAATGCAATGGCTGTTGAAATAATGGGATATGATTGCAATCCAAATTATTTACGTGCAAAATGTATAACTAAAAATAATTATAATAATAATATAAATATGAATTATAAAAGTTAATTTATATAAAAATAATTCATATAAAATTAATATAATAATATTTCAGTAATTTTCATATAAAAAAATAAAAATTGATATTTTTTTATATATAATATTTTAATTTAAAGAATTATATAGTAAATTATATATAAAGAAATTGAATAATTATATTTGAAATAAGAGAATTTACATAACAAAATGGAAGATATGTGTGATGAAATGGATCTTAAGATTATAAATTTTATAAAGATGATTAATAATAAAGATACAGTTAAAAAACCTGAACCTAGGTATTTTACAATATCAACTCAATCAGCAATGTGTAGAATAGATGGTATTAATAATATTGATTTATCTAAGGTTGTTGTTTATATTGCAAAAAAGATGATTAAAAATATAGTATTAAAAGAAAATCCAGATTATTTAATAAAAGGACTTGTAGTTGATAATATTATAATTAGATATGATGATGTATATTTAAAGAAATATAAACGTCCAATAGTTAAATATATGGGTAATGTAATTGATATTTATAATGATGAGGAATGTCACAATATTTATGATACAATTCAAATTTTAGAAAATAATTCATTAAAAAAACATGGGAGACAAAAAATTAAAAAGGAAAATGAATATTTTTATAATAGTTGTTCAATCATTGTAAAGGCAACAAATGAAACAAAATCAGTTAATATTAAATTATTTAATAACGGTCAAATTACAATGACTGGCTCAAAAAATGAATATGATGGATATTATTCATGTTGTATATTATTAGATGAAATGAAACAACATATTGAAAGTTTTCCAGATTTAATTAAAGATGAAATATTGGATGAAGATAATGAAGAAACAATTAAAGATAAAATTGAAGCTAATACTAAAAGGGAAATGATATTTAATAATTTAAAAATAGTGAATTATCAAATTACAATGATAAATAGTGATTTTAATACTAATTTTAAAATTGACTTGATTAAATTATTGAATATATTAAATACAAATGAAAAAGAATTATTTACAAAATTTAATCCGGAAAAATATAGGGGACTTATTATCGGTTATTATTGGAATAATATGAAGAAAATACAAGACGGAAAATGTATTTGTAAAACGAAATGTAAAGGTAAAGGACTTGGTAATGGAGAGGGTGATTGTAAGAAAATAACTATTGCTATATTTAAAAGTGGATCTATTATAATTACTGGAGGAAGATTGGTTCGACAAATTGAAGATGCATATAAAACTGTAAATGAATTATTTGATAGATTTTATCATGATATTATTAAATTATCTATATTGGATTTTATGGATGATGAAAATGAAGATGAATTAGATAAAGAACAAGATAATTTACAAACTGAAGAAGTTATTTGTAAAGAAATAAAACCCATTAAAAATACTAAGAGTAAAATTAGTAATCCTAAATTAATTAATGATAATAATAATAATAATAACAATAATAACAACACTAAATTAATTGACACTAAACAAAAAATTATTAGAATAAAATTAAATAAATAAACTTTATAAATAAACTTTATAAATAAACTAAATAAATAACTATAATTATTATATAATTTATAATAATTATTACTTATAATATATTTATATAAAAAATCAACTTATAATAATATTTCATATATATATTATATAACTTATAAAATGAATTTATTAATTAATATTAGTCAAATAGCAATTATAACTGGTGATAATCCATATAAAACTAAAAAAGAATATTTGATTGATTTTTGGAAGAAATTTAATTTAGAGGATTATAATAAATGTAAAGATGAAGTTGATTTTATAGAAGAAAATGACAACATAATAATTGAAAATATATCTAAAAAAAATAAAATTGATATTCAATGTGAAATGAAAAAATGTATTGAAACTAAAAATATTGATGAATTAAATTTATTGAAAAAGGAAATATCTGAAAAAACAAAAGATCTTAGTAATGAAGATAAAAAAGAAATTACCAAATCACTTAATAATATAACTAATACAAGTTTTGGTACTAGAAATGAAACTGACATTACTAAACTTTATGAAAATATGAATAAATCAATTATAATTAAAGATGATAAATATAAAGTAAAATATATCATTAAAAATGAATTATTTAGTATTAGAATTGGAGGAAAAATTGATGGAATTGATTTAATGAATAATTGTGTAATAGAAATTAAAAATAGAGTAAATAAATTATTTTATACTCTTAAGGATTATGAAAAAGTACAAATTATGTGTTATATTTATATATTTAATACTAAAAAAGGTCATTTAGTTGAAGCAATTAAGAAAAAAGATAATACTAATATAAATATTATTGAAGTTAATTTTGATAAAGAATATATGGAATATATAATTGAAAAATTATATAAATTTGGACTATATTTTTATAATTTTATGCAAAATAAATCAATTAGATTAAACTTGTTGAAAAATATAAAAGATAAAACTGACATTAGTTTTGATTAAATTTATTTTTATTAAATATTATATCATTATTCACTATAAAAATAATATATTGTATTATTTTTATTTCATTTATTTAATTTTAGTTATTTAATTTAGTTATTTAATTTAGTTATTTAATTTAGTTATTTAATTTAGTTATTTAATTTAGTTATTTCAATTAAGTTATTTAATATTTAATTAGTTATTTCAATTAAGTTATTTTAATTTTAATTTTAATTTTAATTTTAATTTAGTTATTTAATTCAGTTATTTCAATTTAGTTATTTCAATTAAATTATTTAATTAAATAATTTAATTTAGTTATTTTAATTAATTTAATATAAAATTTTATATTAAATTAAGTGCGTTTATATAATTAACTTAAAGAAGTATTACTATAAATACATACATAAATAAAATGAACGAACTAAATAAAAATAGTAATAAAATTATGGAACTTAAAACGGTTCAAACAGGACCATTTAAGACATTAATTGAATCATTAAAAGAGATTTTAACTGATGCCAATATTGAATTCACTGATTCATTTGTTAAGATTATTACCATGGATCCAACTCAAACTATTTTAGTACATTTGAAATTGGAAAATTTTGACTCATATTTTTGTAAGCACAAGATTTTGATTGGTGTTAATATGTTAAATTTTTTCAAGTTAATTAGAACATTAACTAATAATGATGCATTAACATTGTTTATTGATTCAACTAATACAAATCAACTAGGTGTAAGAATTGAAAATGGTGAAAAGAACAGTTTAACCACTTATTATTTAAATTTAATTGAAGTTAATGAAACAACTTATCAAATTCCACCAGCACAATTTGAGTCAATTATTACAATGCCTAGTAATGAATTTAATAAAATATGTCGTGATATGATTAATATTTCAGAAATTATTGAAATTAAATCTGTTGGTAGTCAAATGATATTTTCTTGTCAAGGTGAATTTGCAACTCAAGAAACTGTTATTGGAGAAACTAGCAATGGATTAAATTTTGTCAAACCAACTGCACAAGATAATATTATTCAAGGTTATTATAATTTAAAACATTTAGTATTATTTACAAAATGTACTAATCTTTGTAATTCTATTGAACTTTATATGAAAAATAACTTTCCTATGGTGATTAAATTTGCGGTTGGATCTTTAGGCACGCTTAAATTGGCACTCGCCCCAAAAATTGAAGAATAATACGTATATTTGGAAATATAAAACTTCCATTTACACCAACATACAAATAATACTTTTTAGATATACATCAAGTAATTTACTGGACGTATATAAATTATAAAAATAAAATTGATTTATTTTATTCCTAGAATATATTACTATATAAAATATAATAATATATTTACATATATTTACATATTTTTAGATAATAAAATGTCAGATAATATTCTTAAAGGAACTGCTTATGAGTTATATATTAATAATTATTTAAATAATATTGATAATCAACAGTCTTGGATGTGGAAAAAAGTCCCTGAAAAAGTATTACGTGAATGTAATATTCTTGGTGATTGGAATATCCATAGATTAAATAGAATTAATAATAAGATGATTTTTAGTAATAATAATAATAATGATGATAATTATGAAAATCAATTAATGGATCTAGGTGCTGATATAATTTTAAGAAAAGATAATATAAATGATAATACATATCAATATTTTATAGTTCAATGTAAAAATTATTCATCAAATAATCAAGTATCAATTAAAAAGTTAGCAGGATTTTATTTTATGATTACACAATGTGAAATATCTGGAATATTATATTACACATCAAAATTAAATAATAATATTATTCATCAAAGAAATTCTAAATTAGTTACATATATAAATAAACCTTTTGATAATGAAAATTTAGATAATACAATTGAATTAAGTACTTCTACATATACTGATTTACTTAATAAACCTTATGATTATCAAATTGAAGCATACGATATCTTATATAAATGTTTTTTACATAATAACAGAGCAATTCTTAATTTACCATGTGGTCTTGGGAAAACTTTAATATCTATTATGCTTGGACTTAATTACGATCAAATTGTGATCATTAGTCCATTAAAGGAATATTGTTTGCAAAATTTAGAAAGATTTATGTCAGAAATTAAATATAAAGATTACAAAGGACTGTTAATTGACACAGATGGTACTAGAGACATTAATAAAATTAGTGAATTTATATTAAATAATAATAAAATTGTATTGAGCGTTTGCTATAAATCTTGTGATGTACTATTACAAATTATTAATTTATTTAAAAGTAATCATTTGATTATTATTGATGAATTTCATAATATATCAAAAAATGACATTAATGGATTAATTCCAAATGGTATTGGAGGGGTTTTACAAACAAAATTAAATATTTTATTCATGTCTGCTACACCAAGAATATTTAATATTGGCGATGATGAGGATGATGAAGAAGATGAAATGTTCGATACAACTAATGAATTATTTGGTAAAATTGAATATAAATATGAATTTCGTGATGCAATTAAAACTAATAAAATTTGTGATTATGAAGTTTATATTCCTGATATTCAATTAGATAATAATAAATTTATTGATGATATTAGAAATGAAGTTGATTTGACTGATTTAACTAATGATAATTTAATTAAATCTAATTTTTTATTAAGAAGTATGCTTGAAACAGGTAGTCAAAGGTGTATTATTTATGCTAAAACGCAAATTGATGCATATTCTATCAAAGAATGTATAATGAGATTAAATAAATATTTTATGTTAGATTTATATGTAGATACTTTATTAAGTGTCGATGGTAAGAATGACAGAAAAACAAAATTAAATGATTTTAAAACATTTGATGGTATTACTATATTAATCAGTGTTGAAATTTTAAACGAATGTATTGATATAATATCATGCGATTCTATATATTTTAGTCATAAATGTGAATCAAGGATTAAAATTATACAAAGAATTTGTAGAGCAATTCGTAAGGATCCAAATAATCCACATAAAATTGCAAGAGTTTTTGTATGGTGTCAAGAATACAGTGAAATGACTGATATAATTACAAATCTCAAAGATTTTGATTATGACTTTAATTTGAATAAAATAAACATTTTTCAAATTAATAATCATGATTTTCAAATTATTCCTAGAAATAAAGATACTGACAATAAATATTCATTATTAAATGCTTATTTACTAGGCGTTAAACAAATATTTTCATGGAAACATAAATATGATTTAATGATTGAATATATAAATACAAATAATAGAGCACCATCTAGATATAATAATGATTTAAATATAAAATATTTAGGTCAATTTTTTAGTAATCAAGTTTTTGCATATAAAAATAAAATTAAGATGATGCGTCATAAAATGTTTTATGATATTTGGACTAATTTTATGAATAATTATCCACATTGCTTTTTAAGTATTGAAAATAAATGGATAAATACTCTTGATTTAGTTAAAAATTTTATTATTACTAACAATAAATCTCCATCACGATATTCTAAAGAATCTGATAATGACACAATATTAAATCAAGATGATGATGATATTATTGATAATAATGAAGTAAAATTAGGTATGTGGTTGAATTCACAAAGAAGTCATTTCAATAATAAAACGAAAATATTTTCCGTTAAAACTGTAAATGGTAATATTGAATATAATCATCCTAATATCGTTCAAATTTGGAATAATTTTAATAATGATTTTAAAGAATATTCAATGTCAAATGACGAAAAATGGATTACTCAATTTAATGCATTAAAAGATTATATCAATAAATATGGAAAACGTCCATCATGTAAAACAAAGGATGATAATATTCGTCAATTAGGTGTTTTTATTCAAACACAGAATAAAAATTTTAATAATAGAACACAAATTATGAGTAATGAAAAATATTATGAAGAATGGAAGAAATTCAAAGAAGAATATAAAGAATATTTTACATCAGTTATTGATAAATGGTTTGATAAATTGAATGAAGTTAAAACATTTATTGATATTCATCATCATCGACCTAATAAACATTCAACGAATCCAAATGAGAGATCACTAGGAGATTGGTTAGTTAAACAAACTGCCAAATATAATAAAACTAATATGAATAATGAAGAAGTTAATGATGCATTTATTGATTTCATTGAAGAATATTCAAATTATTTGTAATAAAAGTATTACTACTACAATAATAAAATTATTATAATATTTATTGATAAGTAATTATTTATATAATATATAAATAATTTATAATTTAATATTTGTATTTCCATATATTTATTTTTATAATTAAATCCATGTATATGGTCCTTCACCTTTTACAGTTGTTTTTGTTTTTAATGGTTCAACTTCTATTGGTAATCTTTCACCATAAACTATCCAATAGAAACTACCATTAATACCATATACTTTAAATTTATTATCTTTTATTCGAGTTGCTTTAAAATTCAAGTCCAATTCTATATTATCATCATCATATATTGGAGTAATATGAATTGTAAAATTCTTTGCTAATTTTTCTACATAATCTGGTAATTTTATTTCAGTAAATTTATTGTTAGTTATTGATGCAGTTCCTCTATAATAAACACCTGCTTCAGGTCCTTCTAAACAAGCATGAACGAGATATTTTTCTGGAGTTACTGGATGATCGATTACGAAAGTTTTACCAGTGACAGTTACTATTTCAGATGTACTTGCAACATAACCTAATCCAGTTATTCCTGCAGTAGGAGCAAGATTTCTAATAGGTTTTACATAAAATGCGTTTGCATTACTTGTATTAAGGTTATTACCAGTAGCATTTAATACAATACTATTACCATGTTGATTTGATATTCCTGCATTTTGACCTATTGCTATTGCATTAGTTCCTTGACTTGTATTTCCTGCACTATTACCAATCGCTATTGAATTTTGACCTTGATTACTAACACCACTACTAATACCTATTGCTACTGCAAAATTTTTTTGACCAGTATAACCTGCTGTTTTACCTATTGCAATTGAACTATCACCTTGAATATTACCACCACTATTATATCCAATTGCTATTGCATATTGTGATTGAATTGTATTTCCTGCATTTGCGCCAATTGCTATTGAGTCTATTCCTTGATTACTATTACCACTATTAATACCTATTGATATTGCACCAGTATTTTGACCAGTGTAACCAGCAGAATAACCTACTGCAATTGTATTTGAAGATTGATTATATCTTCCACTAGATACACCAATTGATATTGCATTAGAATTTTGACCAGTATAACCTGCATTATTACCTATTGCTATTGAACTTTCACCTTGATTACTAACACCGCTATTTATACCTATTGCTATTGCATTAGGATTTTGACTAGTATTACCAGCAGAATAACCTATTGCTATTGAACTATTACCTTGATTAGTAACACCACTATTTAACCCTATTGCTATTGCATTAGAATTTTGACATGTATTTCCTGCACTATTACCTATTGCTATTGAACTTTCACCTTGATTACTAACACCACTATTTACACCAATTGCTATTGCATTATAATTTTGACCTGTATTTCCTGCACTATTACCTATTGCTATTGCATTAGTCATTTGACTAGTATTACCTGCATTATCACCTATTGCTATTGAATCAATACCTTGATTAGTAACACCACTATTTAACCCTATTGCTATTGCATTAGAATTTTGACCTGTATTTCCTGCACTATTACCTATTGCTATTGAATTCTGACCTTGATTAGTAGCACCACTATTTAACCCTATTGCTATTGCATTAGAATTTTGACCTGTATTTCCTGCACTATTACCTATTGCTATTGAACTCTGTCCTTGATTAGTAGCACCACTATTTAACCCTATTGCTATTGCATTAGAATTTTGACCTGTATTTCCTGCACTATTACCTATTGCTATTGCACTATTACCTTGATTATTTTTTCCACTATTAACTCCTATTGCAATTGAATGTGAATTTTGATTAGAAGCACCTGCATAATTACCAATTGCAATATTATTTGATAAACCACCTCCACCCTTACCTGTTTGACCTGCGTGATTTCCTATTAATATTGAATATATTGGCTGACTAATATAACCTGCATATTCACCAATTGCTATTGAATTATTAGATTGACTCTGATAACCGCTATAATTTCCAATTGATATATTATTATAACTTTGACCACCATAACCTGCATTATTACCTATTGCTATCGCACTATTACCTTGATTATTATTTCCAGCACTATTACCTATTGCTACTGCATTACTTCCTTGACTATATTGTCCTGCAAATGATCCTATATGGATATTACTTGTACCTACTGCCCAATCACTTGTATTACTGTTCCAATATATATAATCTGAATAGTTTGTTCCATTTACACTTATTGTTCCAGTAGGTCCTGTCGCACCTGTTGCACCCACACTAGCAACATCGGTATAAAATATTTCTCCAGTAGTATTATCATAAGCAACAAAATTTGAACCAGAATAATTACTTTTAATATTAACAGGTTTAACATAAAAACCTGTAGTTAAAGTATTAAGTTCAGTATTCATTGCATTTAATACAATTGAATTAGATGACTGATTTGACATACCTGCTTTATATCCTAATGCTATACTGTAATTTCCTTGACTAGATTGACCTGAATAGTTACCAATAGATATTGAATTACTTAATTGACTAGTATTACCAGCATGATTACCAATTGCTATTGAATTTTCACCTTGATTACTAACACCACTATTAACACCAATTGATATTGCATTTAAATTTTGTTTATAAGCACCTGCATAATTACCTATTGCTATATTATTTGAAAGACCACCTCCACCTTTACCTGTTTGACCTGCATGATTTCCTATTAGTATTGAATATATTGGTTGACTAATATAACCAGCATATTCACCAATTGCTATTGAATTATTAGATTGGCTTTGATAACCGCTATAATTTCCAATTGATATATTATTAGAACTTTGACCATCATAACCTGCATTATTACCTATTGCTATGGCACTATTACCTTGATAATTATTTCCAGCATTATTACCTATGGCTATTGTATAACTATCTTGATTAAATTGTCCTGCATATGAACCTATATGTATGTTACTTGTACCTACATCCCATTTGCTTGTATTACTATTCCAATATATATAATCTGAATAGTTTGTTCCATTTGTTAAATTATTACTAGCAATATCAGTATAAAATATTTCTCCAGTAGTATTATCATAAGCAACAAAATTTGAACCAGAATAATTACTTTTAATATTAACAGGTTTAACATAAAAACCTGTAGTTGAAGTATCAAGTTGATTATTCATTGCATTTAATATAATTGAATTAGATGACTGATTTAACATACCTGCTTTATATCCTAATGCTATACTATAACTTCCTTGACTAGATTGACCTGAATAGTAACCAATAGATATTGCATTACTTAATTGACTAGTATTACCAGCACCATTACCAATTGCTATTGAATTTTCACCTTGATTACTAACACCACTATTTATACCTATTGCTATTGAATTATTACCTTGACTATTATTACCAGCACTATAACCTATTGCTATTGAACTTTCACCTTGATTATTAAAAGCAGCATATTTACCAATAGCTATTGCAATATTTGATTGTCCAGTATTTCCTGCACCTTCTCCTATTGATACTGATGACTCACCTTGATTGTGTTCACCTGCTTTACAACCTATTGCTACTGAAAATGTATTTTGACCTGATGAACCTGCACTATAACCTATTGCTACTGATGAAATCAATTGATTATATTGACCTGCTCCATTACCTATTGCTACTGAATTATTATTTTGATATATTGAACCTGCACTATTTCCAATTGCTACTGAATAATATCCTTGACTACTATATCCAGCAAAATTACCTATTGCAACTGATGCACTAAATTGATTGTATTTTCCTGCATTATTTCCTATTGCTACTGAATAATAATTTTGACCAATATAACCAGCATTATTACCAATTGCAATTGCATAACTATCTTGATTAGAATATCCTGCTTTATATCCTAAGGAAACTGAATATCCTGTTATACCTATATAACCACTATTACTATAACCTGTATATTTACCTATTGCTATTATATTTGATCCTTGATTGTATCGTCCTGCAAATGAACCTATATGAACGTTACTTGTACCTACTGCCCAATCATTTGTATTATTATTCCAATATATATAATCTGAATAAAATACACCTGTTATACCTATTACTCCTGTTGCACCTGTTGCACCTGTTGTACCAACACTACCAACATTAGTATAAAATATTTCTCCTGTAGTATTATCATAAGCAAGATAATTTGAACCAGAATAATTACTTTTAATATTAACGGGTTTAACATAAAAACCTGTAGTTGAAGTATTAAGTTCTGTATTCATTGCATTTAATACAATTGAATTAGACGACTGATTTAATATACCTGCTTTATTTCCTATTGCTATACTATAATTTCCTTGTCCTGTCATTCCTGCTTTATTTCCTATTGCTACTGCATAACTATTTTGTTTATTGAAACCAGCATAATTACCTATTGCAATTGAATAATTAGATTGACTATTAAAACCAGCATAATTACCAATTGCAATTGAATTTTCTTTTTGTCTTGTTTGTCCGGATGCATTACCAATAGCAATAGAATAATTAGCTTGAGAAAAACCGGCAGTATTATTACCTAATGCTATGCTATATTTTCCTTGATTACGATATCCTGAAAATTTTCCAATACTAATTGAACCTAAATTTTGACCAGTATAACCTGCCTGATTTCCTATCGAAATTCCATTATCAGAATAACTATATTTACTTGCTTTATAACCAATTGATATAGCAAAACCAGATTGACCATATTTACCTGCTTCAAAACCAATAGCTATTGCACTATTTGATTGGCTATAAACACCAGCGTTAAAACCTATTGCTATTGCATTACTTGCTTGGTTTATTAGTCCACTTAAAAAACCAATTGCTACTGTATAATTACCTTGATCTGTATATCCTGCTTTATATCCAATTGCCATTGAATATACTCCTTGACCTGTATAACCTGCTTTATTTCCTATTGCCACTGCATTACTTCCTTGATTATACTTTCCTGCATATGATCCCATATGAATGTTACTTGTACCTACAGCCCAATTACTTATATTACTATTCCAATATATATAGTCTGAATAGTTTGTTCCATTTACACCTATTGTTCCTGTTGGTCCTGTTACACCTGTCGCACCAGTTGAACCAGTTGAACCAGTTGAACCTGTATAACCAGTATAACCAGTATAACCAGTATAACCTGTATAACCTGTGTAACCAGTATAACCAGTATATCCAGTAGCACCAATACTAGCAACATTTGTATAAAATATTTCACCAGTTATATCATCATATGCAATAAAAGAATTACCATTATATGCAGTATTACTTCTTAAAGGTTTAACATAAAAACCATCACTTGCTGTCGTTAATTCTAAATCTGTTGCATTTAATACAATACTATTTATAGATTGATTATAAAAACCTGCTTTATATCCAATTGCTATTGAATTATGTCCTTGTCCTGTCATTCCTGATTGATAGCCAATTGCAACTGAATTACTTCCTTGACCTGTATAACCTGCTTGATATCCTAATGCTACTGAATTACTTCCTTGATTATACTTTCCTGCATATGAACCTATATGAACATTACTTGTACCTACTGCCCAATTACTTGTATTGCTATTCCAATATATATAATCTGAATAGATTGTTCCATTTACACCTATTGTTCCAGTTGGTCCTGTTACACCAGTTGAACCAGTTGAACCAGTTGAACCAGTTGAACCAATACTAGCAATATCTGTATAAAATATTTCTCCAGTAGTATTATCATAAGCAATAAAATTTGAACCAGTATAATCATTTTTAATATTAACAGGTTTAACATAAAAACCTGTAGTTGAAGTATTAAGTTCTGTATTCATTGCATTTAATACAATTGAATTAAATGATTGATTTGTTTTACCTGCTCTATTACCTATTGCTATACTATTAGATCCTTGACCATAAAAACCTGCATTAAAACCAATTGCTATTGAATTAGATGATTGATTAGAATATCCTGCTTGATAACCCAATGATATTGCATTTGTTGCTTGATTAAAATTACCTGCACTGTTTCCAATCGATATTGTATTAGATGATTGGTTACTTCTGCCAGCTAATGAACCAATTGCAATTGCATTATCTTTTTGATTGTTTAAACCGGCATTTGAGCCAATTGCTATTGAATTACTATTTTGATTATTACAACCTGCATTATTACCTAATGCAATTGAATTATTACCTTGACTATTATAACCTGCATTTATACCTAATGCTATTGAATTAGATCCTTGTCTATAATTGCCCGATAATTTACCAATTGCAATTGAATTAGTATTTTGACTATTAAAACCTGCTTGATATCCTATTGATATTGTGCTACCATATTGACTATTAAAACCTGCTTGATATCCTATTGATATTGCATTACCATTCTGACGATTAGAGCCTGCTTGATATCCAATTGCTATTGCACCATTACCTTGTGTATTTGAACCCGCTTGATTTCCTATTGCTACTGAATTATTTCCTTGACCTGTATAACCTGAATTAAATCCAATTGCAATAGAACATATTCCTTGACCTGTATATCCAGATTTATATCCTATTGCTATTGCATTACTTCCTTGATTATTATTTCCTGCATATGATCCTATATGAATATTACTTGTACCTACAGCCCAATTACTTGTATTGCTATTCCAATATATATAATCTGAATAGTTTGTTCCATTTACACCTATTACTCCTGTTGCACCAGTAGCACCAGTTGAACCTGTCGCACCAATAGTAGCAATATCTGTATAAAATATTTCACCACTTATATCATCATAAGCAATAAAAGAATTACCATTATATGCAGTATTACCTCTTAAAGGTTTAACATAAAAACCTTCATTTGATGTTGTAAATTCAAAATCTGTAGCATTTAATACAATACTATTTATAGATTGATTATAATAACCTGCTTGATATCCAATTGCTATTGAATTTTTTCCTTGTCCTGTCATTCCTGCTTGATATCCTATTGCTACTGCATTACTTCCTTGACCAGTATAACCTGCTTGATATCCTATTGCTACTGTATTACTTCCTTGATTATACTGTCCTGCATATGATCCTATATGAACATTACTTGTACCTACAGCCCAATTACTTGTACTATTATTCCAATATATATAATCTGAATAGTTTGTTCCATTTACACCTATTGTTCCAGTTGGTCCTGTTTCACCTGTAGGACCACGTGCACCACCTCCTCCACCACCATACATTCCACTATAAAATACTTCTTTTGTAATACTATCATAATATATTACACCACTTCCTGTATCACCACCTCTAAATCTAACTGGATTAACATATAAACCTGAATTAGATCCATTTAATATAGTACCTGATGCATTTAAAATTATACTATTACTTGATTGTATATTAACTCCTGCTAAATTACCAATAGCAATTGCATTACTTCCTTGACCTGTAGAACCCGCTGAATTACCAATAGCAATTGAATTACTTCCTTGACCGGTAGAACCCGCTAAATTACCAATAGCAATTGCATTACTTCCTTGTCCTGAATAACCTGCATTATTACCCATTGCTATTGCATAATTACCTTGTAATCTATAACCTGCATTTTTACCAATGGCTATTGTATTACTTCCTTGACCAGTATAACCTGCATTTGCACCAATATGTACGGTTGTTGTACCAAGTTTCCATGCATTAGTATAACTATCCCAATATAAATAATCTGAATATTCTGTTCCAGTTACATTTATTGAACTACTTGCATATATATCATATGATACTTCTTTTGTATTAGGATTATATACAAGAGTTCCAGTAAGACCAGAATTTTCAGTACTTCTAATTGGATTTATATATAATGAATTACTATTAACACTATTTAATATAGTATTTTTTGCATTAAATATTATTGAATTTTGATGTTGATTTGAATATCCAGCTTTATATCCAATTGCAATTGAATAATCATATTGATTTTTATAACCAGCATTATATCCAATTGCAATTGAACCAGTTTTTTGATTTAAATTTGCTGCAGAATTACCAATGGCAATTGCATTAGATGACTGAGTAGAAAAACCTGCACTTGTACCAATTGCTATACTATTATTATATTGTTGTCCTCCTGCTTGATAACCAATTGCTATTGAATTAGAACCTTGATAATCAAGACCTGATTTATATCCAACAGCAATAGCAAAATTATTTTGACTATTTAAACCTGCATTACTACCAATTGCAATTGCATTACATCCTTGACTAATAGAACCTGAATTATTACCAATTGCAACTGAATTAGATCCTTGACATGTAGTACCTGCATAATTACCAATTGCTACTGAATTAAATCCTTGTCCTGTAGTACCTGCATAATTACCAATTGCTACTGAATTAGATCCTTGACCGGTATAACCTGCAAAAGTACCCAATGCTATTGCACTAGATTTTTGATTATATTTTCCTGTATTATTACCAATTGCTATTGTATTATTTTGTTGTCCTGTATTACCTGAATAATAACCAATTGCTATTGAATTACTTCCTTGATTATATTGTCCTGCATAATTACCAATTGCTACACCTGATATTGATTGTGATTTTTCACCTGAATTTGTACCAATATGAACTTTTGAACTTCCTACATTCCAATCATTTATATCAGGATCCCAATATAAATAATCTGAATAAAATGTTCCTTTAGCACTTACAGTACCTGTTGCTCCTGTTGCACCTGTAGGTCCTCCATTAACATTATTATCATAATATATTTCATTTGTTAATGTATCATAAAATAAATATGCTGGTGTATCTCCTGCACTAGCATTTCTTACTGGATTTACATAAAATCCTGCTTCGATTGGATTTAATCCAGTAAATCCATCAGTATAATTTGGATTTAGACCTGTATTTAATATAATTGAGTTACTGCTGAATTGACCTCCTGCACCATATCCAATTGCTATTACTGGATCACTAACTGAAGTATGACTACTTAGTGCGTTATATCCTACTGCTATTGAATATTTTGATAAATATTGTGTACCTGCATTATCTCCAATTGCTATACTACGATCACTTTGAGTATTATAACCTGCATTGTTTCCAATTGATATTATATTAATTGCACTACTACTAAATTGTCCTGCAGAACTTCCTAAATGGACGTTATTATCTCCTACAGCCCATTTTGTTCCATCCCAATATAAATAATCTGAATAAGATGAACCACTAACATTTAATGAACCTGTAGGACCAGTAGAACCAGTATAACCAGTATAGCCTGTATAACCTGTTGCACCTGTTTTACCTGTATATCCAGTGTAACCTGTATAACCAGTATAACCTGTATAACCAGTATATCCAGTTGAACCTGTTCTACC
>JACCED010435806.1_pt1 | contig 25511 bp, 26 predicted proteins | sample 7455021 | NCBI WGS metagenome assembly JACCED01 (sample SAMN15323456, study PRJNA562643) | freshwater metagenome | isolation source: river surface water | place: USA:Blue River Watershed | collected 2017-08-19
GCTATTCGAAGTATCCCCAACTCCCAACCGCTTTCCCGACAACCCCACCCGGGTCGTCGACTTTATTCACCACCCCCAAGCAGGAGACATGATGAAACTCAAAACCACCCTACTGGCCGCCGCGGTGGCCTTCTTGACGGTTGGCGCTCAGGCCGCCGAGTTCCGCTCGGCAGATATTCATAACGCCGACGACTACCCCACGGTCCTGGCGGTCAAGCACATGAGCACCGTGCTGGAAAAAGCCAGCAACGGCAAGCACAAAATCAAGGTGTTCAACAAGGGCGCGCTGGGCTCCGAGACGGAAACCATCGACCAGGTGAAGATCGGCGCGCTCGACATGGTGCGTGTGAACGTGGCGCCGATGAACGGTGTGTGCCCGATGACCATGGTGCCCACCATGCCCTTCTTGTTCCGGTCGGTCGACCACATGCGCAAGGTGCTCGACGGCGCCATCGGAGACGAAATCCTCAAGTCCTGTGAATCCGCCGGGTTCGTGGGCCTGGCTTTCTATGACTCGGGCGCCCGCTCGATCTATTCCAAGAAGCCGATCCGCACCGTGGCCGACACCAAGGGCATGAAGATCCGCGTGCAACAGTCCGACCTGTGGGTGGGTCTGGTCAGCGCCATGGGTGCCAATGCCACTCCGATGCCCTACGGCGAGGTGTACACGGGCCTGAAGACCGGCCTGATCGACGCCGCCGAGAACAACTTCCCCTCGTACGACACGGCCAAGCACTTCGAGGCGGCCACGGTTTATTCCAAAACCGAGCACTCCATGGCCCCCGAGATCTTGCTGTTCTCCAAAGTGGCGTGGGACAAGCTTCCCAAGGCTGAACAAGACATGATCCGTGCCGCTGCCAAGGACTCGGTGAAGGTGCAACGCGCCGCCTGGGACGACCAAGAGGGCAAGTCACTCGCCCGCGTCAAAGCCGCAGGGGTGCAGATCGTCGAGGTGGACAAGCGATCCTTCCAAGCCGTCATGACGCCGGTTTATGACAAGTTCATCACCACGCCCGACATGAAGCGCCTGGTCAAGGCCGTTCAAGACACCCGATAAGCCAACCTACCGTAGCTTGACCCCGGCCCGGCGCGCGGACTTCCGCTGCACGCCGGGCCTTTTGCCGAAAGCGCCCCCATGCTGACCCGTTTTTGTGCAGCCATCGCCAGGCTGAGCCTGATGATCGCGGTGACGCTGCTGATCGTCCTGATCCTTTGCGTGCAATGGCAGGTGTTCGGCCGCTACGTTCTCAACGACACACCGACCTGGGCCGAAAACCTGGCCCTGTTGCTGGTTCTTTTTGTGACCGCCTTCGGCGTGGCCGTGGGCGTGCGGGATGCGGGCCACATTGGCCTGGAGTCGCTGGTGGTCTTGCTACCACGCGCCTGGCAGCGCCGGATCGAATTTCTGATCCATCTTTTGGTGGGCGGCTTTGGCGTGCTCATGGTGAAGTCGGGCTGGCTCTGGGCTTCGGTCAAATGGGGCTCGAAAAAACCCATGCTGCCGGTGCCCGACGGCATTGATTACGTGCCGATCATCATTGCCGGGGCGCTTATCGTCCTGTTTTCATTTGAGCATGCAGTGGCCATTGTCCGTGGCCAGGAAGTGGAGCCGGCATGGAACTGACCATCTTGGCGGTGAGCTTCACCTTGCTCCTGATACTGGGTGTGCCCGTAGCCTTTGCCATTGGCCTGGCGTCGGTCGCCACCATCGTGGCCGCTGGCCTGCCGATTGCGGTGGTGTTTCAGAAGATGGTCGGCGGCATGCAGGTGTTTTCATTCCTGGCCATTCCTTTTTTCATCTTTGCAGGCGAGCTGATGCTCTATGGCGGGATCGCCGAGCGCATCATCCGTTTTGCCAACAACCTGGTGGGCCATGTGCGTGGCGGTCTGGGCATGAGCAACGTGCTGGGTTGCACCATCTTCGGCGGTGTGGCTGGCTCACCGATGGCCGATGTGTCGGCGATCGGCTCGGTAATGATTCCCCTCATGAAGAAGGAGGGCTACGACACCGACTATGCGGTGAACGTCACCACCCACGCCTCCTTGGTCGGGGCGATCATGCCGACCTCGCACAACATGATCATCTTCACGCTGGCCACGGCTGGCATTGCGTCGGTGAGCGTGCTGGGGCTGATCCTGGCGGGGCTGGTGCCCGCCATCATCCTCACGGTGTGCAATATGGCCGCCGCCTACTATGTGGCAGTGAAGCGCGGCTACCCGACGCATGGTCATTTCCCGGGCTGGGCCATGGTGCTGTCGGCTTTCCTGGCCGCCTTGCCCGGCCTGCTGGTGGTGGTGATCATTTTGGGCGGCATTTTGTCGGGCGCCTTTACCGCCACCGAATCAGCCTCCATCGCCGTGGCCTGGGCTTTGCTGATCACCACGGTTGTCTACCGCACCCTGACCTGGGGCAACTTCATCCGGGCCTGCGCCAAGGCGTGCAAGACCACGGGCGTGGTACTGCTGCTCATTGGTATTTCGAGCGCGTTCGGCTACTTCCTCGCCCTCTATGAAGTGCCGCAAAAAACCGGTGAGCTGATGAAGCTGGTGAGCGACAGCCCGTGGGTCATTTTTCTCATGATCAACGTGCTGCTGTTCATCTTGGGGACCTTCCTCGATATGGCAGCCACCATCCTGATCTGCACACCCATCTTCATGCCCATCGCCATGCAGTACGGCATGGACCCCTTGCAGTTCGGCATCGTCATGCTGATCAACTGCGCGCTGGGGCTGAACACCCCACCGGTCGGAACGGTGCAATTCGTGGGCTGCGCGATCGGGGGAATTTCAGTCGGTCAGGTGATGCGCACCATCTTGCCGTTCTACAGCGCACTGGGCATGACCTTGATGGCCGTCACCTATGTGCCGGCGTTTTCGCTTTGGCTGCCCAACTTGCTCAAGTGAGTTTGGCAATGCCCCGCTCGGTGGGGTCAAAAGATTGACGCGACTGGCGAGGGCAGAGACCAGCCCTGCGCAGGGTCAAATCAGTTCCGCCTACGCCGATCAGTCGAAGTCGAACAGTTCGCCCAGGAAGCCCTCACGCTTTTTCTTCTTGTAGTAGCCGCCCTGCGGGGGGTACATGGGCGGCGCAGCGGGGTAGTGAGGTGCCGGCGCGGCGGCCGGGGCCGCACGCGCCTGAGGCGCTGCACGCTCGATGATCTTGTCGAGCTCACCGCGGTCTAGCCAGACACCCCGGCACTGGGGGCAATAGTCGATCTCGATACCGCTTCGATCGGCCATGGTGAGGTGAACGGTCTTGCAGACGGGACATTGCATGGTCGGGCGCCTCCTGAAAATAGAGCCCATCATCACACGGCGTTTTTGCCCTGTCTGGCGTTTTCCCAATACCCACGCTCAGCCTAGTGACCCTCGCTTGCGTGCGAAAGATGACGCACGCACCGAGGGCCTGCTCAAACCCTAGCGGCTACGCCCGCTGTCACGGCCGCACCCCGGGCGTTTCGACCGTGAGCCCGAGGGCGCGGGTGGCCAGATGCAGCTCGAGTTGGACCATCTCCTCGCTGTGGAGGGGCAGGGGGTCGGCGCGCACGCCCGTCATGCAGTTGCGGACGCGGCGGCCCAGGGAGCCCAGGCTTTGCCATTCCAGGCGATAGAGCGGGTAGGCGTTGGCCTGACCTTGGGGAATGGGGATACCCGCCAGACGGCCACCGGCGAGCTGGTCGTGGCAGGCCACGCAGGAGAGATTCAATTGCCCGATGCGTTGCTGGAACAGCGCCGCGCCGCGCTCGCGATAGGGGTCGAGCCGCCGATCGGGGTTGGGCGTGACCGGCATGCCGCGCGATTGCAGGCCGACAGCGGCCTCCAGGGACAGCAGGTCGGCGTGCTCGGGGGACCAGGGGGACTGACCCTGGTGACGCTGGCGGCACAGGTTGATCCGGTGACCCAGGTTGACGGGCCGTTGCAGGGTGGCGTCCCAGGCCGGGTAGCGCGCAGCCACGCCGCGCAGGCCGGTGATCTCGCCGTGGCACGCGATGCAGGCCTTCGATTGCGCCGCAGGAGCCTGGGCCCACAGTTGGCGTCCGCCTTCGACCCAGAGCATGGCGGGGTTGGCGCCGTCGTCACGCTGCATGGCCTGGACGGCTGCACCCATGTCCTCGAAGCCGGAGCGGGCGGGCTGCGCGAGCGCCGAGGGGGCCGTGGCCGGCGGTGCCAGCGCGCAGCCGGCCAGGGCTGCGACAGCCAGCAGCGCCAGGCGCCAGCTCATAGCACGCGCAGGTCGCGCCGCTCGGTGTGAGCAAAGCCCCGGTCGCCTTGCCATTCAAAGGTGAGCGTCCCGCTGTCGGTGGCCACGGTGTGGAAGGCGAGGTAGGGGTTGGCGGCGATGGCCGGGTGCAGCTCGGCGCTGAAGACCAGCTCGCCGTTGTAGCGGCAGGTGAAGCGCTGCACCACGTCGCGCGGCACCGGGCGCCCGTCGGCGCCAGGGCGGTAGCCGGTTTCCATGGGGTGGGCGATGGTGGCGCGCACCTCGATCACCTCACCGCGCCGGGCGGTGGCGGGGAGCTGAATCAGGACGCGTGGCGTGCTCATGGTCTCAGTCCTCGATTTCGATGCAGGCGGCCAGCACCACGATGACATCGACCGTGGCCACCCACACGCTGCCGTCGTTCATGCGGGCCACAGCCGACACCTGCTGGCTGGTGGCCAGGCGCATGCGGGTGGACACCTGGGCGCGGCCGGCGCGCGGGCCCAGGGTGAAGACGGCGACATCGCGCTGGGGGTTGCGGTCGCTGAAGATGGCAATCTGCTGCACATGGTCGGCAGCGGTCATGGGGCTGTCGACCCGGACGCTGAGTGGGACGGTATTGCCGTTGTCGACCAGTTCGGCGATCTCAAACTCCACGCGTCCGGTGCGCACCGGCTGGCCCTGCGCGAAGGCGGCAATGGCCTCGGCCATTTGCTTGCCCGGGGCCATGCCCATGCCTTGTACCTGGGCCCGCGCCACCGGGGTTAGCGCTAGTGAGAGCCCGGCGCCCAAAAGCGCGCGGCGGTCGAGTTGCAGGGGGCGGGCGCGAGGTTCAGACATGGCTGGAATTTATCGCAAGGTGGTGAGCCATGCCACCACGTCCTCGACCTGCTGGGGGCTGAGAACGGGGCGGCCCTGCCAGGCCCTGCCCACGCGTGTGAGCCCGTCGGTGCTATGGAAGGCGGGCATGAGGCTGTCTGGGTGCACCCGCCGGATGTCGACCACCCGCAGGCGCAATTGCGCCTCGGTGTAGCGCGCTCCCGCCCCCGCCAGGGGCGGGGCCAGGTTGCCCTGGAAGCGTTCTTCGGCGATGGGCGCGGAGTGACAGAGCAGGCACAGGCCCTGCTGGCGGTCGGCCACGATGGCGCGCCCCCGGGCAGGGTCCCCTGCTGGGGCAAGCGGGGCGTCGATGCCGTCACCGCGCACCTGTACGGGCACCACGCCGCTGGCCCAGGCCGGGGTGAGCGACACAAGCAATGACGCAATGAGCAGCACCGCCAGCGTCGCGGGCGGCGTCACGCGCCATGGCCCAGCCCGGGTTGGCGCCGGGACCGGCGCCTTCCCATGCTGGCGAGCCCCTGTGCTCACGCGGACTTCAGGCTGTGGTGCTTCAAGGGCAGCTCGCGAATGCGTTTGCCTGTGGCTGCGAAGATGGCATTGAGCACCGCCGGCGCTGCAACCGCGATGGTGGGCTCCCCGACGCCACCCCAGAAGCCGCCGGAGGCCACCACGACGGTTTCGACCTTGGGCATGTGCCGCATCTGCACCACGGGGTAGTCGTTGAAGTTGCTCTGCTCAATGCGGCCATCCTTGAGCGTGCACTCGCCAAAGAGCGCGGCGGACAGGCCGTAGGCAAAAGAGCCCTCGACCTGCGCCTCGATCTGCTGCGGGTTGACTGCATATCCCGGGTCGGTCGCGGCGACGATGCGGTGGATGGTGAGCTCGCCATCGCGGTTGACCGACACCTCGGCGCATGCAGCCACGTAGCTGCCAAACCCCATAATCTGCGCCAGGCCGCGGTAGACCTTCTGGCCACCCACATCGGGGGCCGGCTTGTCCCAGCCCACGCGTGCGGCCACCGCATTGAGCACGGCCAAGTGCTTGGGAGACTGGGCCATGAGCTTGCGTCGCAGGGCCAGCGGATCCTGTTGGGTGGCTACCGCGACCTCATCGATGAAGCACTCGACGTAGATGGCATTCTGGTTCAGGTTGACGCCACGCCAGAACCCCGGGGGTACCGGGGGGTTGCGCATGGCGTGGTCGATCAGCAGGTTCGAGATGGTGTAGCCGAAGGTGCCCTCAGCTCCGCTGGGCAACAGCCCCTGGAAAGCCACCGGGTCGCGCCCGTTTTGCACACCCTGGGGGTTGACGCCCGCCAGGATGGACTGCCCCGACAGGCGCATGTGCAAGGCGGTGATATTGCCCTGTGCATCGAGGCCCGCTTGCATCTTGCACTGCGTGACGGGGTGGTAGCGCCCATGCTGCATGTCCTCTTCGCGGGTCCACAGCAGCTTGACCGGGGTGCCAGGCATTTGCTTGGCGATCTCTACGGCCTGCCGGATCCAGTCTGTCATGCCGCGTCGGCCAAATCCGCCGCCGAGGTGGATTTTGTAGACCTCGCACTGACGCGCGGGCAGGCCGGCCGCCTCGGCGGTGGCCGCCAGGGCGGCTTCGCCGTTTTGGGTGGGGGTCCAGACCTCGCAGCGCTCGGGCGTCCAACGCACGGTGGCGTTCATGGGCTCCATGGTGGCGTGGTTCTGGTGCGGGTAGGCATACACCGCTTCGATCTTGCGGGCAGCCGAGGCCAGAGCCGCTTTGGCATTGCCCTGGCTGTTGCCCACGGCAGCCTCGGTTGCGTCCAAACCCGCCTTGAGTATGGCGGCGACAGCCGCACTGGAGGCCTTGGCGTTGGGGCCTTCGTCCCATTCGATGGGCAAGGCATCAAGCGCGGTCTTGGCACGCCACCAGGTATCGGCGATCACGGCGACAGCGCTGTCACCGACTTGCACCACCTTCTTCACGCCAGGCCGGCTGGCGATAGCCGCGGCATCGAAGCGTTTGACCTTGCCGCCGAAAACCGGGCAGTCCTTGATGGCGGCGTTGAGCATCCCGGGCAGCATCAGGTCGGCGCCATAGACTTGCTTGCCGGTGACCTTGTCGACGGTGTCCAGACGGGCCAGGCGCTTGCCCACGAGCTTCCAGTCCTTCGGGTCCTTGAGGGGAACCGCGGTGGGGACGGGCAGCTTGCCTGCGGCGCTGGCGACCTGGCCGTAAGTGACGGTGCGCCCACTGGGCACATGGGTGATGACGCTATTGGCGGCGCGGCATTCGGCGGCGGGGACCTTCCATTCGTTGGCCGCTGCTTGAACCAACATCAGGCGCGCCGCTGCACCGCCCTTGCGCACATAGTCTTGCGACTCGCGGATGCCGCGGCTGCCACCGGTGGAGAAGTTGCCCCAGGCGCGGGCGCGCGCCAGGTTCTGGCCGGGGGTGGGGTACTCCGTGGTGACACGGGCCCAGTTGCAATCGAGTTCCTCGGCCACCAACTGGGCCAGGCCCGTGAGGGTGCCCTGGCCCATCTCTGAGCGGGCGATGCGGATCACGACGGTGTCGTCGGGTTTGACGACCACCCAGACGTTGATTTCAGCCGGCGCCGATGCGGCCTGCTGGGCCCCCAGGGGCAGGTGCAGACCGATGGCCAGGCCGGCGGATGCGGTGACCTGCAAAAAGCCCCGGCGGCTCAGACCGCTTGCAGATGTCGAGCCGGGTGTGGAATCGGGGGTGGCGACGGGGGTGTGGAGGGTATCGCTCATGCCACGCTCCCATCGGTGTGTTGGATGTTCAGACCAGCCTGGCGGGTGCTGCCCTGGGCCACAGCCTTGATGGCGGCACGGATGCGGTTGTAGGTGCCGCAGCGGCAGATGTTGGTCATGGCGTCGTCAATGTCGGCGTCGCTGGGATTGGGGTTGGCTTTGAGCAAGGCGGCGGCGGCCATGACCATGCCGCTTTGGCAGTAGCCGCATTGCGGTACGTCCAGGGCGACCCAGGCCTTTTGCACCGGGTGCGAGCCGTCGCGCGAGAGGCCTTCGATGGTGACGATTTTTTCGTTGGGCTCCACGGTAGAAACCGGGCGAACGCAGGAGCGCGTGGGCACGCCGTCCAGATGGACCGTGCAGGCGCCACAGGCTGCGATGCCGCAGCCGAATTTGGTGCCGGTCAGGCCCAGTTGTTCTCGCAAGACCCAAAGCAGGGGCGTGTCGGGTTCCGCCTGGTACTCGCGCGGTGCGCCGTTGACATGAATGGTCGGCATGGAAGGCTCTCCTTTTTCAGTGGGCTGTGGTTCGGGCGGACGCCAGGGCGTCCAAGTCTTCGGGGGTATCCAGGTCGTGGGTGTAGTGCGGGTTGTCCACTGACCACAAATGCAGGGCCTGGGGGTGCGCAGCGCGCCACTGGCGCAGGCTGGGGGGATGGGGCTGCGCCGGATCGCCGAGGTCTGCGCGCACCCCGGCATCGAACAGGACCGGGTGGCCCGGCTGGCCCTTGACCATTGGCACCTGCACCCGCGTGCCGGCCGGGCGCTGCTGATAGGCGCGCAGCGCCTCGCGCAGGTCGTCGGCGTCGATCAGCGGCTGGTCGGCCAGCAACACGGCCACTTGCTGGACGCGGGGCGACAGGGCCTGCAGGCCCGCGCGCAAGGAGGAGGCGGTGTCTTCTTCGGGCTGGGGATTGACGACGCAGCGCGGGCGCAAGGCCTGCGGCAGCTGCGCGAGATGGGCGCGGATAGCCGCTTCATGATGGCCCAGGACGATCACCCGCTCAGGGGCCTGCGCGCCCAACGCATCGAGCTGGCGCAGAAGGCGCTCGATCAGGCTCATGCCACCTAGCGTGATCAGGCACTTGGCGACACCGCCCATACGGGTGCCCGCGCCAGCAGCCAGGATGACAAAGCCAGTGGTCATGCGCGTACGCCGCAGACAGGCCCGTCGGCTTCGGCCGGGGCTTGAGTTTGGAGGGGGCCGACGCTCTGTGCGTTCTTGGCGGAGGCCACATCAAGATCGCGGGGCAGGGTCACATCGTTTTTGACCGCCAAGACCTCGGCCATGATGCTCACGGCAATCTCGGGTGGGGTTTTGCTGCCGATGTAGACGCCAATGGGGCCGCGCAGGCGCGCGAGGCTTTGCTCGGTCTGGTCGAAGTGCTCAATCATGCGGACGCGGCGGGCCTCGTTGTTGCGTCGCGAGCCGATGGCCCCGACATAAAACGCGGGCGTCTCCAGGGCCTCCAAAAGGGCCAGGTCGTCCAGCTTGGGATCGTGGCTGAGGGCGATCACGCAGGTGCGGCGGTCGACCCGAAACTCGCGCACCACATCGTCGGGCATGCCGGTGAGCAGCGTCACGCCGGACAGTTGCCAGGACTTGCGGTATTCCTCGCGCGGGTCGCACACACACACGGCAAAGCCACAAAACTGCGCCATCGTCGTGAGGTACTCGGCCAGTTGGCCCGCGCCGATCAAGAGCATGCGGTACTCAGGCCCGAAGGTGTTGCGCACGGACGCGCCTTCATCGTGCAGGGCGGCTGGGGTGTGGGTGGGGCGCAGTTGAACCACGCCGTCGGCCATGGACAGGTGCCGCTCCATCAACTGGCCCTCGGACAGGGCCTGCACGAGATCGGCCAGCGTGCGGGTGTCGGGGTTGAACTCAATGACCAGTTCCAGGGTGCCGCCACAAGGCAGGCCAAAGCGGTGGGCCTCATCGGCCGTGATGCCGTAGCGAGCGCGCTGGGGCGGACCCTCGCCGATCGCCTGGGCCCGGCTGTAGCGGTCAATCAGGTCGTCCTCGATACAGCCGCCCGAGACGGATCCGACGACGGCGCCGGTTTCGCACAGGGCCATGATCGAACCCACCGGACGCGGAGAAGAACCCCAGGTGCGCACGACGGTGACCAGCAAGGCCCGCAGCCCTTGGACGCGCCAACCGTGCAAGGTCCGCAGGACAGTGACGTCGAGGTTTTCCATGGTGATCAGCCCCGGGCCATGAAGATCAGGCCGCAGGCCACACCCACCGCGACGACGACCCAAAGCCAGGTGGGCACGGCAGGCAGGCCGTCAGCGGGAGATACCGCCGCCGCACCCGCCAGCGCCTCAGCGTCCTGGACCCCGGCGCCTGTGTCTGCCGCCGGGTAGCGGCTTTGCAAGGCCTCATCGAAGCGACGGAAAAAATCTTCAGCCAAGGATTTGGCAGCGCCGTCGATCAGGCGCTGCCCCAACTGGGCGAGCTTGCCACCCACGATGGAATGCACGGTGTAGCGCAACTCGCAGCCGTCGTCAGTCGGTAGCAGTTGTACTGCTGCCTGGCCCTTGCCGAAACCGGCCACACCGCCTTGTGCGTCGAAGCCCAGTGTGTAGGACTGCGGAGCGACGATGTCGCTCAGTTGCACCCGTCCGTTAAAGCGGGCCGCGACGGGCCCAATCTTGATGGCCGCTGTCATGTTGTAGGTGTCTGCGTCGCTGGCCTCGAAGCGCTCGCAGCCCGGGATGCAGGCCTTGAGCATCTCAGGGTCGTTGAGGGCCTGCCAGGCTTGTTCTCGGGTGACGGCGAGCATTCGGCTGCCTTGCATGTCCACGGGGTGTCTCCAGTCGTGCAGTGCACAGGGGTCAAGGGGTCAGAGCGGGCCGGTCAGGATTAGACCCGCTTCGTCCCATCAAGTCGGCCAGGGCGCGGGCCAGGTCGTGCAGGTGGCTCAGATTGTGGACCGCGAGCATCCCGTCGGCGTGCCGATGCAAGACCTGGGCGCCACTGGCCAGGGGGGCATAGCCCTCGTAGCGAAGCAGCGGATTGAGCCACATCAGCTTTCGGGTGTGGCGCCCCAGCCAGGCCAGCTCTTGATCGAGCGTAGCTGGCTCGCCGGTGTCCAGGCCATCGGTGATCAGCAGCACCACGGTGCGCCGACCCACCAAACAACGCGCGTGCTGCTGGCGCAGCTGTGCGAGTGAGGCACCCAGCCGGGTGCCGCCAGCAAAATCGGCGATGGACTCATTGGCCAAGGCAAGCATTTGGTCGGAGTCGCGCAGTCGAAACGCCGGACGCAGATCGGTCAGGCCTGTGCCAAAGGCAAAGGCAGCGCGAGGTGCGCCTCGCGTGGCCTGATGCAAGAAGGCCAGCAGCAGCCGCGCGTAGCGCTCCATTGAACCGGAGACGTCGACCAGCACCAGCAGCGGTAAGGGCTGCTGGCGGCGGGTCAGGCGCGGTAGCTGCAGCAGCTCGCCATCGTGGCGGCGCGCCTCTTGCAAAACCCGTGGCCAGTGCAGGCGCTGGCCACGCGGGCCCACCCGGTGGCGCCGCGAGGGCACGGGTGGCAGGGGCAGAGGAATGTCGCGCACCAGGCGCTCGACCAGGCGGAACTCGCTGGCTGACAGCCCCTGGAAATCCGCATGCCGCAGTCGCTGCTGCTCGCTGGCGGTCATGGCGGCATCCAGGCGCAGTTCGCTCTCGCCAGCGGGCGTGGTCTGACGGGGCTTGAGTCCCGCCACGGTCAGGGCTTCCTGGACCCGCGCCTTGCGCCGGGGCGGATGGGCCTGGGCGGCCTTGGGCAACATCTGCGACAGCAGCTGCTGCGCCAGCTCCGGGTTGCGGAAGAAGGCCTCGAACATTTCATCGAACACACCCAGGTCTTGCTGGCGGCTCACCATCACCGCCGCCAGGGCGGCGCGCAGATCGTCCTTGCGCGACACACCGACCGTCTGCGCGGCCTGCACCGCCAGGGTGATGCGGCTGCTGTCGACCGCCACGCCGGCGCGGCGCAGGGCCCGTCCGAAGGCAGTGAAATGGTCTGGCAGCTTGCCGCTGCGCGCGTCGCCAAGGATCACTGCACCTCCAGCAACTGGTCCATCAGCGGCTGCAGGGCCGCCACATCCTCACGCTGTTTGAACAGGATGCCAGCGGTGTCTTGGATCACTTCCGGGTCCAGGGTGAGGGTGTCCAGAGCCACCAGGGCCTTGGCCCATTCCACGCTTTCGGCGATGCCGGGGCTGCGCTGGAAGGCGTTGGCAAAAGGTTGGCCGCGCAGGCGCGAGACAAACTGCGTGACTTGCTCGGTGAGGGCGGCGCTTGCCTCGGGTACCTGGCTGCGGACGATGGCCAGCTCGCGTTCGCGCTCGGGGTAGTCCAGCCACTGGTACAGGCAGCGTCGCTTGACCGCGTCGTTGAGGTCGCGGGTGCGGTTGCTGGTCAAAAGGGTCAGGGGCGCGGCTACCGCGCGCACGGTACCCAGCTCGGGAATACTGACCTGGTACTCACCCAGGTACTCGAGCAAAAAGGCCTCGAAGGGTTCGTCAGCGCGGTCAACCTCGTCGATCAGCAGCACAGCCCCTGGGGCGGGGGCTTCCAGGGCCTGCAGGAGCGGTCGCCGGATCAGGTAGCGCGCCTGGTAGATCTCGCGCTCGATCTCGTCGGGGGCAGCGCTGGCCTGTGCTGCGCGCATCCGAAGCAATTGGGCAGCATGGTTCCATTCATAGAGCGCCTCGCGCTGCTCCATGCCGTCATAACACTGCAGGCGCAACAGCGGCCGGCCCAGCACCTGGGCCAGGGCCTTGGCCAGCTCGGTTTTGCCCACGCCCGGTTCGCCCTCAAGCAGCAGCGGTCGCTGCAGCCGCATGGCCAGGAAGACGGCCGTCACCAGCTGCCTCGGCGCGTGATAGCCCGCCCCTTCGAGGGCGCGGGTGAGGTCGTCGATGGTGCTGTGGGGCGCGGGCACTCGCTCTATCCGTTCGCCAGCCGCACCGCGGCTTGCGTCTGGACCTTCACGAGGTGCGCGCGGTAGGCCGCACTGGCGTGCAGGTCGCCGCTGAAGTCAGCGGGATCGATGGCCACACTGGCCACTGCCTCTGGGGTGAAGCTTTTGCTCAAAGCCGCCTCAAGTCCGGCATGCCGGCACACACCGTTGCCGCCGCCAGTGATGGCCACCCGCACCCCGCTGGCGGTGTGCGCCACGAACACGCCCAGCATCGCAAAGCGCGAGGCGGGCTGCCGGAATTTGGCATAGGCCGCCTTGGTGGGAATGGGAAAGCGAATGGCGGTGATCAGCTCGCCGGGCTCCAAGGCGGTGGTGTAGAGGCCGTGGAAGAAAGCATCGGCGGCGATTTCTCGCCGGTCGGTGACGACCGTTGCACCCAAGGCCAGGACTGCGCTGGGGTAGCAGGCGGCCGGGTCGTTGTTGGCGACCGACCCCCCCATCGTCCCCATGGCCCGCACCTGGCGGTCGCCGATGCCCTCGGCCAGGGCTGCGAGCGCAGGCAGGTGCTTGCGCACCTCGGCACTGGCCGCGACATCGGCGTGGGTGGTCATGGCGCCGATAGCCACCTGCTTGCCATCGACCTGGATGCCGCGCAGTGCGTCGATGCCGCCCAGATCGACCAGGTTTTCAGGCCGCAGCAGGCGCTGCTTCATGGAAGCGATCAGGGTCTGGCCTCCGGCCAGGGCCTGCGCGCCGCCAGCGGCCAGGCGCTTGGCGTCGGCCAGGGTCTTGGGCTGTTCAAGAGTGAAGGCGTACATGCTGTGTCTCCTTACTTAGCTGCCTGGGCTGTCTGGATGGCCTGCCACACACGGTGCGGGCTGGCGGGCATGTCCAGGTCTTTGACCCCCAGGGGGGCCAGGGCGTCCAGCACTGCGTTTATGACCGCAGGCGGTGAGCCAATCGCACCGGCCTCGCCGCAGCCCTTGGTGCCCAGGGGGTTGGTGGTGCAGGGCGTGACCACATGACCGAGTCGGAACTCGGGCACATCGTCTGCGCGCGGCATGGCGTAGTCCATGAACGAGCCGGTGACCAGCTGCCCCGTCTCGCGGTCGTAGACGCAGTGCTCGAGCAGGGCCTGGCCGATGCCCTGCACGAGCCCGCCGTGTACCTGGCCCTCGACGATCATGGGGTTGATGATGGTGCCGAAATCATCGACTGCGGTGAAGCGGTCGATGCGCACCACTCCGGTGTCGGGGTTGACTTCGACCTCGCAGATGTAGGTGCCGCCGGGGAAGGTGAAGTTGGTTGGATCGTAGAAGGCGGTTTCGTTGAGGCCCGGCTCAAGCTTGTCCAGCGGGTAGTTGTGCGGCACATAGGCGGTAAGCGCCACCTGGCCAAAGGTCACCTTTTTGTCGGTGCCCTTGACGGTGAACTCGCCGTTGGCGAACTCGACGTCACCATCGCTGGCTTCCATCAGGTGGGCTGCAATCTTCTTGGCCTTGGCCTCGATTTTGTCCAAGGCGCGCATGATGGCGGCACCGCCCACGCTGATCGACCGCGAACCGTAGGTGCCCATGCCAAAAGGCACGCGCCCGGTGTCTCCGTGCACGATGTCCACTTGGGACGGGTCCAGCCCGAGGCGGGCAGCCACCACCTGGGCAAAGGTGGTTTCGTGGCCCTGGCCATGGCTGTGCGAGCCGGTGAACACCGTCACGCTGCCCGTGGGGTGCACCCGCACCTCGCCGCACTCAAACAGGCCGGCACGCGCACCCAGGGCGCCAGCGATGTTGCTGGGGGCAAGTCCGCAGGCCTCGATGTAGCTGCTGTAGCCGACGCCGCGCAGCAGCCCCTTGGCCTTGGAGGCCGCCTTGCGCTGGTCAAAGCCTGCTGCATCGCCGAGCTCACGGGCCTGGTTCATGCACGCGTGAAAGTCACCCGTGTCGTATTGCAGGGCCACCGGGGTCTGGTAGGGGAACTGGGTGATGAAGTTGCGACGACGGATCTCGTCTTGCGACAGGCCGGTCTCCCAGGCGGCGCGGCTGACGATGCGCTCGATCAAATAGGTCGCCTCGGGTCGGCCTGCGCCGCGGTAGGCGTCGACCGGCGAGGTGTTGGTGAACCACGCGTCCACCTCGACATAGATCTGCGGGGTGGCGTACTGGCCGGCCAGGAGCGTGGCGTAGAGGATGGTGGGTACCGCGGTCGAGAAGGTCGACAGGTAGGCGCCCAGGTTGGCATCGGTGTGCACCCGCAAGGCGAGGAACTTGCCGTCCTTGTCCAGGGCCAGCTCACCATGGGTGACATGGTCGCGGCCATGGGCGTCGCTGAGGAAGGCCTCTGAGCGGTCGCAGGTCCACTTGATAGGGCAATTGAGCTTTTTGGATGCCCAGGTCAGGCACACGTCTTCGGCGTAAAGATAAATTTTGGCGCCAAAGCCGCCCCCCACATCGGGGGCGATCACCCGCACCTTGTGCTCGGGCAGGCCCATGACGAAGGCCGTCATCAGCAGCCGCTCGACGTGCGGGTTCTGGTTGGACACATAGAGGGTGTAGTCATCCCCCGCACGGCTGTAGCTGGCAATGGCGGCGCGCGGCTCCATCGGGTTGGGGGCGAGCCGGTTATTCACCAGGTCCAGCTTGGTGATGTGGGCGGCGTTCTTGAAGGCCGCGTCGACGCCGGCCTTGTCACCGATGGCCCATTTGTAGCAATGGTTGCCAGGAGCGGCATCATGCAATTGGGGCGCGCCCGACTTCATGGTGTCACGCACATCGACGACGGCGGACAGCGGCTCGTAGTCGACCTCCACCAGTTCGGCGGCGTTCTTGGCGTTCTCCAGGGTGTCAGCCACCACCATGGCCACGTGGTCGCCCACGTAGCGCACCTTGTCCAGAGCCAAGATGGGGTGGGGCGGCTCTTTCATGGGTTGGCCGCTGGTGTCGGTGATCAGCCAGCCACAGGGCAGGCCGCCGATCTTGTCGGCGGCGACGTCCTTGCCATCGAGCACGCCCACCACGCCGGGCGCCTTGAGCGCTGCGGACTTGTCAACCTTGCGGATGGCCGCATGCGCATGCGGCGAGCGCACGAAGACTGCGTGATGCATGTTGGGCAGCACGATGTCGTCGGTGTACTGGCCCGCGCCAGTGAGGAAGCGGTAGTCCTCCTTGCGGCGCAGGGACTCGCCGATATGCGGCAGCTTGGAAAGATCAGTGGCGCCCATGATGTGTCTCCTCAAGCCTTCATGGCGGCAGCGCCTTGCTGCACGGCCTTGACGATGTTCTGATAGCCCGTGCAGCGGCACAGGTTGCCCTCGAGTTGCTCACGGATTTGGGTGGCATCGGCCGTGGGATGGCGCTGGCACAGATCGACCGCACTCATGACCATGCCCGGGGTGCAAAAGCCGCATTGCAGGCCGTGGCACTCCTTGAAGGCCGCTTGCATCGGGTGCATGGTGCCGTCGGCAGCAGCCATGCCCTCGATGGTGGTGACCTCGCGCCCGGCCACCTGGGCCAGCAGCACGTTACAAGACTTGATGGCCCGCCCATCGACTAGGACAGTGCACGCGCCGCACTGTGCGGTGTCGCAGCCCACATGGGTGCCAGTGAGGTGGAGGTGTTCGCGGATCGCCTGGACCAAAAGGGTGTGGGGCGCCGCATCGACGGCCACGGCCTTGCCGTTGACCTTGAGTGCAACCTGCATGCTTGTCTCCTTGCCGGTTTTGTGAAAGGCTTTAGGGACCTTAAGTGGATCATGCCGACTGCGGCGTGATTTGAGGGATAACCCTGCATAGCCCGATGGGGCCAGCGCCTACTACGGAAATGGGTCGTCGGTCATCTTCAATTCCTGCAGGCGCATGGCGTCGACCAGTTTGGCGGCCAACCAGGATTCCCCGCGCCCTCGGGGCTTTAGACTTGCGCCTCAAGAACTACGGCCCTTTTGACGACTGGCCCTCCGCCGCACTCCAAATCGTCAAGCCGGCTTGTCGTCTACGTCGGAGGACATCGATGAAGACCGCGATTCAGACCTTGATTCTGGGCGGATGGCTCGGAGCAGCCGGCCTGGCTCAGGCCCAGGCACCCGACCCGTTGCAGGTCCGCAGCTGGGCCGCGTCTTGCGCCGCCTGCCACGGCACGGACGGCCGAGCACAGCCCGGCATGGCATCGCTGGCGGGAGCCTCCAAGGACGACATGGTCAAGAAGATGCTGGACTTCAAGGCAGGCCGGCGGCCTGCAACCATCATGCACCAGCTGGCCAAGGGCTATTCCGACGACCAGATCGAAGCCATCGCGGCCTATTTCGCCGCACAGAAGAATTAAGGGGATCCCATGACGCGTCGTCACTTCCTCTACGCCGGTGCTGCAGCTGGCGTCATGGGTTTGACGGGCCGTGCCACCGCTGCCGGTGGCACAGGACCCAAGGTGGTAGTCGTCGGCGGTGGCTATGGCGGCGCCACGGCCGCCAAATACGTGCGCATGTGGTCGGACTACAGCGTCAACGTCACCCTCGTCGAGCCCAACGCGGCCTTTGTGTCATGCCCGATCTCCAACCTGGTCATTGGCGGCAGTAAAACGATCGCCGATGTCACGACGCCCTATGACAACCTCACCGAGCGCCATGGCGTGCGGTTGGTGCGCGATGTCGCCGCCTCGATCGATCCGGACAAACGCATCGTCAAGCTCGCAAGCGGCGCCGAGCTGCCCTACGACCGCTTGATCCTCTCGCCAGGCGTCGACTTCATCTACGACGCCTTGCCCGGCCTGACCCGCCCTGGTGCGCAAGACCGCGTGCTGCATGCCTGGAAGGCTGGCGCGCAGACGGTGGCACTTCGCAAGCAGCTCGAGGCCATGCCCGATGGCGGTGTGTTTGCCATGGCCATTCCGCTGGCGCCTTACCGCTGCCCACCCGGCCCCTACGAGCGCGCTTGCCAGGTGGCCAGTTACTTCAGCAAGGCCAAACCCAAGAGCAAGGTCCTGATCCTTGATGCCAATGAGGACGTGACCTCCAAGGGGCCTTTGTTCAAGAAGGCCTGGGCAGATCGCTACAAGAACATCATCGAGTACCAGCCCAGGCATGCGCTGACCGACGTCGATGTGGCAGGCAGCACGCTCAAGTTCGAGTTCAACGACGACGTCAAAGCCGCCGTGCTCAACGTGCTACCGCCCATGCGCGCTGGCGACATCGCCGTCAAAACGGGTTTGGCCACGGCCAACAAGCGCTGGTGCGAGGTGGACTTTCTGACCTTTGAGTCCAAGGCAGCCAAGAACATCCATGTGCTGGGTGACGCCATCCAGGTGGCGCCCGCCATGCCCAAGTCCGCGCACATGGCCAACCAGCATGGCAAGACCTGCGCTGCGGCGGTGGTGGCCTTGTTGGGGGACAAGCCGGTCAATCCGCTGCCGATCTACAACAACACCTGCTACAGCTTCGTGAGCGACGAGGAGGTGGTCCATGTGGCCAGCGTCCACCGCTATGCCGCGGCCCAAAAGACCATGCTCACGGTGGCCGGCTCGGGCGGTGTTTCATCAGCGGCCAGCGAGCTCGAGGGCCACTACGCCATGGGCTGGGCCCGCAATATCTGGGCGGACACCTTGGCATGAAGCGCGGGAAAACCCGACATGGGTCTGCACATCCCTCACGCAAAGTTAACATCAGTCGTCGCTCAGCTATTTGATGTGAGGAAACATTCCATGAACAAGTCCATCGCCCTGGGCTGCCTGGCTCTGGCGCTCTCAGCGCCTGCCTGGGCCAGCCTGGCCCTGTCCCAGAAAAACGCCTGCGCCTCCTGCCACGCCGTCGAGCGCAAGCTGATGGGCCCTTCCTACCAAGAAATTTCCAAGCGCTACACAGGCCAAGCCGACGCAGAAGGCATCTTGGCCAAGGGCATCAAGGCGGGTGGCACGGGCAAATGGGGCCCCGTGCCGATGCCGGCGCAGCCCTCGGTCAGCGAGGCAGACGCCAAGACCCTGGCAGCCTGGATTCTCGGCGGCGCCAAATAAGCGGGTGCGGCAAGAAAAAACCGCTGCCCCTTTTGGGGACAGCGGTTTTGAATTTGGTGGCCTGGGGCGGAATCGAACCACCGACACGCGGATTTTCAATCCGCTGCTCTACCAACTGAGCTACCGGGCCAGAGCGCCGGAGTATAGCAGACCCCTCTCCCCTCGGGCCGCAGAAAAAGCCCTTCAGTTCTTCTGAAGCCAGCACTGGGTGCGGACAAAGGACGCCGGGTGGCACGCCATCATGCCACCGGGCCATCGCGCCGGCTTCAGCCGCCGCTGCGCCGACCACGCGACAGGTCGACTCCGAGCTGCTTGAGCTTGCGATAAAGATGCGTGCGCTCGAGGCCGGTCTTCTCGGCCACGCGGGTCATGGAGCCCCCTTCACGCGCCAAATGAAATTCGAAGTAGCACTTCTCGAATTCGTCACGGGCATCGCGCAGCGGCTTGTCCAGGTCGAAGGTTTGCTGCGCCTGCGGGCCCAGATCGGCCATGGCGGGCACACCCTGCCCGCCTGTCATGGCGCCCTCGACGGTGAGTTCACCGACCGGGAGCGCGACCGCGCCAGCGGGGGCTGCGACGACAACTCCCCCCGGCCTGCGTGTGCCTGCGGGTGGTGTGGGCGCCTGGCGGTTGAGGCCCGCCTCCACCGCCTTGAGCAGCTTTTGCAGGGTGATGGGTTTTTCGAGGAAGGACTGGGCACCGATTTTGGTGGCCTCGACCGCGGTCTCGATGGTGGCGTGGCCACTCATCATGATGACCGGCATGGTCAAAAGGCCGGTCGCAGACCACTCTTTGAGCAAGGTGACGCCGTCGGTGTCTGGCATCCAGATGTCTAGCAGCACCAGGTCGGGCTGGGCCTGCTGCCGCAGGGCACGGGCCTGGGAGGCGTTCTCAGCCAAATCGACTTGGTGACCCTCGTCATTCAGGATTTCGGAGAGCAGCTCGCGAATGCCGTGCTCGTCGTCAACCACCAGGATATTTGCCATTTTGAAAAGCGATGCCTACGAGTCAAGCCCAAGTCCCACGCACGGCCCGCATCGGGTTTGATGTCAGGCCGCAACGCTGAATGATAGCGAGACTTGTGCCCCTGCCAAGTGACCGCCGTCGAGAAGGTTCTTGAGTTCGATACGGGCACCGTGCTCGTCGGCGATCTTCTTGACAACGGCCAGGCCCAGGCCAGTGCCCTTGGCCTTGGTGGTGACGTAGGGCTCGAATGCACGCTTGAGGATGTGCTCGGGAAAGCCGCTCCCGCTGTCTTTCACGACCAGCCGGACCCGGTTGGAGGCCTCGTTCCACTGGGTGCGCAGCACCACCTCGTGGGGGGCGGCGCCAGCAGGTACCGCATCGGTTGCATCCTGCGCGTTTTGCAGCAGGTTGTGGATCACCTGCCGCAGCTGCATCGTGTCGCCCATGATGGCCGGGCAGGCTGGGTCAAGCTCGAGCCGGACGGGCACCAGGGCAGCAGACGATGCAGCGCCCGCGTCGCCGCTTTCGCGCCCGTAAAGCTGAAGCACGTCGTTGACCAGCTCGTTGAGGTCGACCGGCCGAAGTTCGGCCGCGGGCAAGCGGGCGTAGTCGCGGAACTCGTTGACGAGCCGCTTCATCGCGTCGACCTGGTCGACGATGGTCCGGACCGACTTGGCCAGGATGACGCGTTCGGTCTCGGCCACCTTGCCCTGGAGCTTCATCTCGAGACGCTCGGCCGAGAGTTGGATGGGGGTGAGCGGGTTCTTGATTTCGTGTGCCAGTCGGCGCGCCACCTCTCCCCAGGCTCGCGCGCGCTGGGCGGAAACGATTTCGGAGATGTCGTCAAGCACCAGCAGGTGCGCGCTGCGACCGCCGGCGTCAGCAGGCATGTCGGCCCCGCGCACGACCACGGTCACCGCCTCGTGGTTGCCCAGGGGTGATCCCGGCATATGGCCGCCGAGCTCGAAGGATTGCTGCCAATGGTCCAGGCCGTGTTGGCGGTCGGCGTGGTACTCGTCAAAGCGGCGGGTGACTGAGTCGCCGAAGGCCTGGAGGCCCTCCACCTGGGCCAGCGGCTTTCCCACGCAAGCGGCCAGGGGCGCCCGCAGGATGCGGGTCGCGCCCGGGTTGCACGAGAGGATGCGGCCCTGATCGTCCAGCACGATGATGCCGGCGGTGAGGTTGTCCAGGATGGTTTGCAGGTTGGCGCGAGCGGCATCGACCTGGCCGATGCTGCGGTCGACTGCGGCCCGGGCGTCGGCCAGCTGCTGCGTCATCTGCGCAAAGGAGCGGGTGAGCCCGCCGAGTTCGTCCTTCCCCTGCAGTACCGCCTTGGGGCTCAGGTCGCCGGCGGCCACCTCTCGCACACCCGCCGCCAGCAAAAGAAGCGGCCGCGCCAGTGAGTTGCCCAGGACGACGGCCAGCAAGATGGCGCCGAACACTGCCAGCACGAGGCTGAGTGTGAGTGTGCCGATGTACATGCGGCGCAGGCCTTCACGACCCAGCGCACGCTCCTGGTATTCGCGGTTGGCTTCCTGCACCGCGACCGCGTTGGCCACCAGACTGGCGGGCAGGGGCTGGCTCACCTCGAGGACACGCCCATCGGACAACAGGCCCAATGTGGCAGGCGGTGCCAGCACCAGCACCCGGACCCGGGGGGCGATCGCTGGCGCGGCACCGGGTGCAAGGCCGGCTGCGCCCGGAGCGCCCGCCTCCTCCAGGCCTTCGATGGCCGAGAAGGTGCGCTGGGTGCGCACCGCGCGCAGTTGGCTGGAGGTGAGTCGGTCGGGTGCCAGCTGAAAACGCAGCGGGCCGGCGCCGGCAATCAGCTGGCCCGACCCGCTCCAGAGGTTGACTTCGCCCGCCCCGAGTTGGTCTCGCAAGCGCTCGAGCACCAAGCCAGCGCCAGCGTCGGATACGCCCGAGAGCTGAGCGGCAGCGTTGCGGGTCTTGCCGACAAGGTCCCCTGACAAGGCGTCGAGCGACGCCCGACCGAGGCTGAGGCCGGCGTCGAGCGCACCTTCGACCTTGACGTCAAACCAGCTTTCGATGGAGCGCGAGACGAACTGGTAAGACACCACGTAGATCAACAGGCCAGGCGCCAGGCCGACCAAGGCGAAGATGAGGGCCAGCCGCACCAGCAGGCGGCTGCCAAACTTGCCGCGCCGCAGGCGCGAGAGCAGGCGAACCGCCATCCAGCCGATGGTGGCCAGCAGCATAGCGGCGGCCACTACGTTGACGATGAACAGTGTTTGGTAGTTGCGTTCGTAAAGATCGCGGTTGTCGGTGGCCTGGGCCAGCAAGAACAGCAGCACGATGCCCAGGGCGGCGATGACCGCGGCGCCCACCGCCACCGCCCACTGAAAGACCCGGGAGTTGCGCACCCGCGGCGCCAGCCGCGCCGGGGGAGCTGCAGCCGGTGAGTTCATAGCGGAGGCGCGGTCGGGCTCGGTCATGGGCGGGCGACGCGATCCGCGCTCAGCGGGCTGGCTCGGAGTTCAACCGCAGGCTACGGCTGGCGGCCACGCCGGCGTCCTCTTGTCCGAGGGCGCCGATTTGTACCGGGCGGGGGAGCTGGGCGAGATCGAGGCGAAAGCGCAGGTTGACGGTATAGCGGGGTGCTGCGTCGATCTCGGGCCCGTCGGCGATCCTCCAGCCGCCGATGCGCTCGATGGCGGCCAGCGCCTCCTCGCGGGACTCGAAGGACTGGCCAAGTGCAGCGCCGGTGCCGGTGATCGGGCTGTTGGAGACCAGCAGGCGCCAGCGCCGTGTGAGCGGGTGGAAGGCCAGGCGCAGGTAGCGGGTAGCGCGGGCGACTTCCTTGTCGGTCCAATACCAGCGGTCCCGGAAGATGGTGGCCTCTGCGACAAAAAAGAGCGGCAGGCCTTTTTGCAAGGCGTCGTCGAGCTGGGCAGGCAGGTCCAAGCGGATCTGGGCAGACAAGATGACCCCCTCGTCCACCCGCTCGGCGCTCAAGGCGGTGATTTCGGTCGCGGCGGCAGAACCGGGCAACAAGGCCAGGACGGGCACCAGCAAAAGCGCGGCCAGGGCCAGCAGCCTGCGCAAGCGCTCAAACCCGTTTGCCCAGGCGCGCGAAATAGAAGCCGTCGTACTCACCAGACTGATTTTCCGGGACGGATGTCGTGATTGCACTGGCTTGGGGCAGCAAATGGCCTGGCGCGGCCTGCAAAACCGCCTCGGTGTTGTGCGCAACAAACGAACGGATGCGGGCCTCGCCCTCGGCGCGGAATACCGAGCAGGTGCAATAAAGGAGGCGGCCCCCCGGTGCCAGCAGGGGCCAGAGCGCCTCGAGCAGCCGGGTCTGGGCCTGGGCCAGGGCGTCGATGTCCGAGGCCCGGCGCAGCCAGCGCACGTCCGGGTGACGGCGCACGATGCCCGAGGCGGTGCAAGGGGCGTCCAGCAAGATGGCGTCAAAGGCTTGGCCGTCCCACCAGTCGTCCGGGCGGGCGGCGTCGGCGACCAGGATCTGGGCCTGCAGACCCAGGCGCGACAGGGTTTGGGTGATGCGTTCGCAGCGCAGAGGGTCCACGTCCAGTGCAATCACCTGCGCATCGGCGCGTTCGAGCAGGTGGGCGGTCTTACCGCCCGGGGCGGCGCAGGCGTCCAGAATGCGCAGCTGGCGTCCTCCTGGGGGCGGGGGCAGGCCCTCCAGCAGCAGGGGGGCGGCCATTTGTGCCGCGGCGTCCTGCACCGAAACCAGGCCCTGATCGAAGCCGGGCAGGGCCTGGACCGGGCACGGGTGGGCCAGCACCAGGCCGTCTTCGCCTACCCGGCGGGCAAGCAGGCCAACGTCGGCCAGGCGGCGCTGGTAGTCCTCGGGCGTGGACCGTCGGCGGTTGACCCGCAGCGTCATCGGCGGCGCCTCGTTGCCGACCCTGAGGAGGGCCTCCCAATGCTGCGGGTGGTCGGCCTGCAGCCGGCGGATCCACCAGTCTGGATGGTTCCAGCGGGCCACCAGGTCGGCGTCACTGGCAGCCACGAGCTGATCCCGTTCCCGGAGGAAGCGGCGCATGCAGCCGTTGACGAAAGCCGACTGGGGCGCGGTGGCCCGGCTCCGCTTGGCCGCCTCCACCGCCTGATTCACCAGGGTGAAGGGTTCGTAGGGCGCAGAGGCCGGGTCCCAGGCCAGGGCCAGGGCGGTGCACAAGAGTGCGTCCACCGCCGGTGGCGGCGGGCGACGGGCCAGGAGGGTGCGCAGGGCCTGTGCCCGACCGAGCTGGCGCAGCGCCTGAAAGGCCAGGGCCTGGGTACCGGCGCGCAGATCGGCGGGTACCGCAGCCAGAGCCGGCGTGGCCGACTGCCCCTGGCGCACCGCTTGCACGACACGTGCGGTCGATTGCAACAGCTGCCACAGCGCGGGCGCTGGCGCATGAGGGCGCGCCTGGGTCACAGGTGACGCCCGCGTCGGAAACTGATAGTCCAGGCGATCAAAACGGCGGGGAATTGGGTGATCGCCCGGTTGTAACGGTCGACAGCCTCGTTGAACTGACCACCGATCACGTCGGCTTGCTTGAGCCGCAGGGCCCGCTCGGTGCTCACCGTGTCCGGCAGCTGTGGGCCGGCCAGGTCGTGGGCGTCCTCGCGCTCGGCTTGGTCCCAGGCACGAGCCCAGCGCTCGCCCGCCCTCCGAACTGCGGCGATGCGCTCACCGTCGAGCGGCCGCACGCGTGCCGCGACCAAGGCAGCGGTCAGCTCAGAGGAGGCCTCGCGGATCGGCGCGAGGAATTTTTCGGATGGCTGCTGTCGGTCCTCGTCCAGCGGATCGATGCCTGCCAGCATGTCGTCGACCAGGCGGGCCAGAGGCTGCAACTCCCCATCGACAGCCGCGAAAGACGTGTTGACTTCAGACCGCAGGCGGACCAGCCGGTTGTAGGCGCCCACAGCCCAGGCCACGCCGATCACGGCGAGAGCCCAGAGCAGGAGGGAGTCACTCATGGCACAAGCTTACCAAGGTCGAAAAGCTCGCAGGACACATGGCGCAGCGGCCTGAGGAGGCCAAGAGCGGGATGATCCGCCTCGGAAGAAAAAACGCCCCGGGGCCGGCGAGCCGACCACGGGGCGCTTGGGGCACGAGGCGCCAGGGACGCAGCTTATTCGGCTGCGGCCCCCTCGCTGGCCTCGGGCAGAGCGGCCTCACCGCCCAACTCCGCTGCTTCAGCTTCGGCAATGGCACGGCGCTCGGCGTCGTCCATGGCGTCCTTGACCTTGCGGGCCGCGTGGTAGGCCATGCCAGTACCGGCCGGAATGAGCCGGCCGACGATGACGTTTTCCTTCAGGCCACGCAGCTCGTCGCGCTTGCCCATGATGGCCGCCTCGGTCAGCACGCGGGTGGTCTCCTGGAAGGAGGCCGCGGAAATGAAGGAGTCGGTGGACAGCGAGGCCTTGGTGATACCGAGCAGCAGGTTGCTGAAGGTCGCCGGAATCTTGCCAGCGGCGCGCAGGGCGTCGTTGGTGTCAAGCATCTCGGAGCGCTCAACCTGCTCGCCGGCAATGTAGGAGGACTCGCCGGTGTTCTCGACGACCACGCGACGCAGCATCTGGCGAACGATCACCTCGATGTGCTTGTCGTTGATCTTCACACCCTGGAGGCGGTAGACGTCCTGCACCTCGTCGACGATGTAGCGCGCCAGTTCCTCGGAACCCAGCAGACGCAGGATGTCCTGCGGATCGGCCGGGCCGTCGACCACGCTCTCGCCCTTGTTGACCACCTGACCCTCGTGCACCAGGATGTTTTTCTCCTTGGGCACGAGCTCTTCCCAGACCTTGCCGTCCGGGTCGGTGATCTGCAGGCGGATCTTGCCCTTGGTCTCCTTGCCGAA
>JACCED011465309.1_pt1 | contig 25499 bp, 26 predicted proteins | sample 7455021 | NCBI WGS metagenome assembly JACCED01 (sample SAMN15323456, study PRJNA562643) | freshwater metagenome | isolation source: river surface water | place: USA:Blue River Watershed | collected 2017-08-19
ATCGGCCTGGCCTTCTATGACTCGGGTGCCCGCTAGATCTACGCCCAGAAGCCAGACAAGTACGCGGCCGACACCAAGGGCATGAAGATCCGCGTGCAGCAGTCCGACCTGTGGGTGGCCCTGGTGGGCGCCATGGGTGCCAATGCCACCCCCATGCCCTTTGGCGAGGTCTACACCGGCCTCAAGACGGGCTTGATCGATGCCGCCGAGAACAACATCCCCTCGTTTGACACCGCCAAGCATGTGGAGGCCGTCAAGTTCTATTCCCGCACCGAGCACTCGATGGCGCCTGAAATCCTGCTGTTCTCCAAGACCATCTGGGACAAGCTGCCGGCCAGCGAGCAGGCCATGATCCGCCAGGCCGCCAAGGAGTCTGTGGCTGTGCAGCGCAAGGCCTGGGACGAGGCCGAAGGCAAATCGCTGGCCAACGTCAAGGCGGCCGGCGCCGAGATCGTGGAAGTCGACAAGCGTTCCTTCCAGGCCGTCATGGGTCCGGTCTACGACAAGTTCATGACCACGCCCGAGATGAAGCGCGCCATCAAGGCCATCCAGGACACCAAGTGATGTTGTCAGTTTGATCCTCCCTGCGGAGCCGATCGAAGCGACCTTGCCGGCAAGGCGCTTCGGCGGATCCGGTGTGTGCGGAGGGTCACTGGCGGGAGCTGTTCATGTTCACCCGATTCTGCGCACTGCTGGCCAGGCTCTGTCTGCTGCTGGCGGTGCTGCTCTTGATGGCCCTCATCCTGTGCGTTCAGTGGCAGGTGGTGGGGCGCTATGTGTTGAACGACACCCCGACCTGGGCCGAAAACCTGGCATTGCTGATCGTGCTGTTTGTCACTGCCTTCGGTGTGGCCGTGGGTGTGCGCGATGCCGGTCACATCGGGCTGGAGTCCCTGGTGGTGCTTCTGCCAGAGCACTGGCAGCGGCGCATTGCCTACCTGGTGCATCTGCTGGTGGGCCTTTTTGGGGCACTGATGGTGCATGGGGGCTGGCTCTGGGCCACGCTCAAGTGGAACGAGAAAAAGGCCATGCTCCCGGTGCCCGACGGCATTGACTATGTCCCGCTGGTCATTGCCGGCGCCCTGATCGTCCTGTTCTCGATTGAGCATCTGCTTGCGCTGTGGCGCGGCCAAACGGTGGAGCCGGCATGGAACTGACTGTCCTGGCGGTGAGTTTCACCGTTTTTCTGCTGCTGGGCGTGCCGGTGGCGTTCGCCATCGGCCTGGCCTCGGTGGCCACCATCCTGGCGGCGGGTCTGCCCATGGCCATCGTCTTCCAGAAGATGGTGGGCGGCATGCAGATTTTCTCCTTCCTGGCGATCCCCTTTTTCATCTTTGCCGGTGAACTGATGCTCTACGGCGGCATCGCCGAGCGCATCATCCGCTTTGCCAACAGCCTGGTCGGCCATGTGCGGGGGGGTCTGGGCATGAGCAATGTGCTGGGCTGCACCATCTTCGGCGGTGTGGCCGGCTCGCCCATGGCCGATGTGTCGGCCATCGGCTCGGTGATGATCCCGCTCATGAAAAAAGAGGGTTACGACACCGACTACGCGGTGAACGTCACCACCCACGCTTCCCTGGTGGGCGCCATCATGCCCACTTCGCACAACATGATCATCTTCACCCTTGCCACGGCCGGCATCGCCTCGGTCAGTGTGCTGGGGCTGATCCTGGCGGGGCTGATCCCGGCCATCATCCTGACCGTGTGCAACCTCGCTGCCGCCTATTACGTGGCGGTCAAGCGCGGCTATCCGGTGCATGGCCACTTCCCGGGCTGGGCGATGGTGCTCTCGGCCTTCCTGGCAGCGCTGCCGGGCCTGTTTGTGGTGGTCATCATCCTGGGCGGCATCCTCTCGGGCGCCTTCACCGCCACCGAGTCGGCGGCCATTGCCGTCGCCTGGGCCTTGCTGATCACGGTGTGCGTCTATCGCAGCCTCTCGTGGCAGAACTTCCTCAAGGCCTGTGCCAAGGCCTGCAAGACCACCGGCGTGGTCCTGCTGCTGATCGGCATTTCGGCGGCTTTTGGCTACTTCCTGGCACTCTACGAGGTCCCGCAGAAGACGGGCGAACTCATGCGGATGGTCAGCGACAGCCCCTGGGTCATCTTCCTGATGATCAATGTGCTGCTGTTCGTGCTGGGCACTTTTCTTGACATGGCGGCCACCATCCTGATCTGCACGCCGATCTTCATGCCGATCGCCATGCAGTACGGCATGGACCCGTTGCAGTTCGGCATTGTCATGCTCATCAATTGCGCCCTGGGTCTGAACACGCCACCGGTGGGGACGGTTCAGTTTGTGGGTTGTGCCATCGGTGGCATTTCGGTGGGGCAGGTCATGCGCACCATCCTGCCTTTCTATGGGGCCTTGTGCATGACCCTGCTGGCGGTCACCTATGTACCGGCCTTTTCCCTCTGGTTGCCCAATTTGCTCAAGTGAAGAACACCATGGGCTCAACCACTCCGCTGGCCATCCGCATGCACCCGGACGACAACGTGGCCATCGTCGCCAACGATGGTGGCTTGCCCGCGGGCACCGTGATGCCGGAGGGGCCCGCCGCTGGCCTGACCCTGCGCGAGAAAGTGCCGCAGGGCCACAAGCTGGCGCTGCGCGACATCGCGGCCGGGCAGGCCGTGCTGCGCTACAACGTGCCGGTGGGCCATGCCCGAGAGGCGATTGCCGCGGGCAGCTGGGTCCATGAGCGCCTGCTCGACATTCCTGCGGCGCGCGAGCTGCAGGGCCTGCCCATGGCGACGCGCCCCGCGCCGCCATGGACGCCGCTGGAGGGTTACACCTTCGAGGGCTTTGTGAATGCCGACGGTTCGGTGGGCACCCGCAACCTGCTGGCCATCACCACCACGGTGCAGTGTGTGGCGGGTGTGCTCAAGGTGGCGGTCGAGCGCATTGAGCGCGAACTGCTGCCCCTCTACCCCCATGTGGATGGGGTGGTCGGCCTGGAACACACTTACGGCTGCGGTGTGGCGATCGATGCGCCGGGTGCCGAAATCCCGATCCGTACCTTGCGGCACATCAGCCTCAACCCCAACTTCGGTGGCGAAGTCATGGTGGTCAGCCTGGGTTGCGAAAAGCTGCAGCCCTCGCGCCTGCTGCCCGCGGGCAGCTTCCCGATCCACGATGCGCGCGATCCGGACGCCGGCCCCGACCTGGTGTGCCTGCAGGACGATGCCCATGTGGGCTTCATGTCAATGATCGAGAGCATCGTGCAGCGTGCCAGACCGCACCTGGAGCGCCTGAACGCACGAAAGCGCCAGACGGTGCCTGCCAGTGCCCTGGTGGTGGGCGTGCAGTGCGGTGGCAGCGATGCGTTTTCGGGGGTGACCGCCAACCCTGCCGTGGGTTACATGGCCGACCTGGTCGTGCGCGCCGGTGGCACCGTCATGTTCTCGGAAAACACCGAAGTGCGCGATGCGGTCGAGCAGCTCACCAGCCGGGCCGCCACGCCTGAAGTCGCACAGGACATCGTGCGCGAACTCGGCTGGTATGACCAGTACCTTGACCGTGGCCGCGTGGACCGCACAGCCAACACCACGCCAGGCAACAAGGCGGGCGGCCTGTCCAACATCGCCGAGAAAGCCATGGGCTCGATCATCAAGAGCGGCAGTGCGGCGATTGGCAGCGTACTGGCGCCCGGCGACAAGCTGCGACCGGATCAGAAGGGCCTGGTGTTCGCCGCCACACCCGCGAGCGACTTCATCTGCGGCACGCTGCAGCTGGCCGCAGGCATGAACCTGCATGTCTTCACCACTGGCCGTGGCACGCCCTACGGCCTGCAGGCCTGCCCGGTGGTCAAGGTGGCCACCCGCAGCGATCTGGCGCGCCGCTGGCATGACCTGATGGACTTCAACGCCGGTCAGATCGCCGATGGCCAGATGACCATTGAAGAGGCCGGCTGGCTGCTGTTCCGGATGCTGCTGGAGACCGCCAGCGGCAAGCGCACCTGGGCAGAAAAATGGCACCTGCACAACGCGCTGGTGCTGTTCAACCCGGCACCGATCACCTGACCTTAACCCGAGGAGACACGACATGATGAAGAAACGACACTGGCTGGCTGTGGCTGGCCTCGCCGGACTGGGCCTTCTGGGTGCGGTCCAGGCCCAGGCCCAGGCCCAGGCCGATTTTCCCAGTCGCCCGATCAAGCTGGTTGTGCCTTTCCCGCCTGGCGGGACCAGCGACGTGCTGGGCCGCCTGATGGCCGAAGAGATGGGCAAGGTCCTCAAGCAGCCCATCGTGGTTGAGAACATCGGCGGCGCCGGCGGCATTGTGGGCACCGAGCGTGCCCTGAAGATGCCTGCCGATGGCTACACCCTGATCCAGACGGGCGTGGGGCAGAGCGCGGTGGCGCATGGCCTGGATCCCAAACTCAAATACAACTCACTGAGCGACTTCGTCCACCTCACCCAGGTCAACTCCGGACCCAACCTGCTGGTGGTGCACCCTTCCTTGCCCTTCAAAACGGTCAAGGACATCGTCGACTACGCCAAGAAAAACCCGGGCAAGCTCGACTATGGCTTCACCCACGCGGCATCCGGCCACATGGCGATGGAACTGTTCAAGCAGACCGCAGGCATTTTCCTCACGGGCATCCCTTACCGCGGCGGTGGCCCCTTGCTCAATGACCTGCTGGCCGGCACGGTCCCCATGATCTTCATCAACCAGGATGCGGCCTTGCCCCATGTCAAGGCCGGCAAGGTTCGTCCGATCGCCATCAGCAGCCTGCAGCGCAATCCGCTTTACCCCGATGTGCCCACCGTCGCCGAATCGGGCTATCCCGGTTTCCAGTCCCTGTCGTGGTCAGGCATCTCGGTGGCCAAGGGGGTGCCGCAGCCGATTGTGGAGAAGCTCGAGGCCGCTGCTGTTCAGGCCCTGCAATCGGAGGCGCTGCGCAGCCGCCTGACATCGGTCGGTTTTGTGATTCCTGCCCTGGGGGGCAAGGCCTACAGCGCGTTCGTCAAATCCGAAATCGACACCTGGAGCCGTGTCATCAAGACCGCCGGCATCAAGCCCGAATGACTGTTGCGAACCCCCACATGAGCCCATCTTCCACCCCGATGGTCACCGGCTTGCGTGTCATTCCGGTGGCCGGCCGCGACGGCATGCTGCTCAACCTCAGCGGCGCGCATGCACCGTTCTTCACCCGCAACCTGGTGCTGATCACCGACAGCCTGGGCCACACCGGCATCGGCGAAGTGCCGGGCGGCGAGGCGATCCGCCAGACAATCGAAGACGCCCGTGAACTGGTCATCGGTCAGCCCCTGGGTCAGCACCTGGCGGTGCTCCAGCGCATGCAGCAGGTCTTTGCCGACCGCGATGTCGGTGGCCGCGGCCTGCAGACCTTTGACCTGCGCACGGCGGTGCATGCGGTGACCGCCGTCGAGTCGGCGCTGCTCGATTTGCTGGGTCAGTTTTTGGGCGTGCCGGTGGCGGCGTTGCTGGGCGAGGGCCAGCAGCGCGACGCAGTGGAGATGCTGGGCTATCTGTTCTATGTCGGTGACCGCCGCCGGACCGATCTGCCCTACCACAGCGAACCGGAGGCCGACAACGCCTGGTTCCGCCTGCGCCACGAGGAAGCCATGACGCCGGACGCCATCGTGCGGCTTGCCGAGGCGGCCTACGAGCGCTATGGCTTCAATGACTTCAAGCTCAAGGGCGGTGTCCTTCGCGGCGAAGAAGAGGTGCAGGCGGTGCGCGCCTTGCATGCCCGCTTCCCGCAGGCGCGCATCACGCTCGACCCCAACGGCGGCTGGCTGCTCAAGGATGCGGTCCGCTTGATGCGCGACATGCACGGGGTGCTGGCCTACGCCGAAGACCCGTGCGGTGGCGAGCAGGGTTTCAGTGGCCGCGAGGTGATGGCCGAGTTCCGCCGCGCCACCGGCCTGCCGACCGCCACCAACATGGTCGCCACCGACTGGCGCCAGATGGTGCATGCACTGAGCCTGCAGAGCGTGGACATTCCGCTGGCCGACCCGCACTTCTGGACCATGGCAGGCAGCGTGCGCGTGGCCCAGACCTGCCGCGACTGGGGCCTGACCTGGGGCTCGCATTCCAACAACCATTTCGATGTGTCGCTGGCCATGTTCACCCATGTGGCCGCGGCCGCGCCGGGCAAGGTCACCGCCATCGACACGCACTGGATCTGGCAGGACGGCCAGGGCCTGACCCGCGAGCCGCTGCAGATCGTGGGTGGCATGGTGCAGGTGCCGAACAAGCCGGGCCTGGGCATCGAACTCGACATGGCCAAGGTCGACACCGCGCACCAGTTGTACCTGCAGCATGGGCTGGGTGCGCGCAACGACGCCATGGCCATGCAGTACCTGATCCCGGGCTGGCAGTTCGACCCGAAGCGGCCCTGCATGGTGCGCTGATCACGATTCAAATTTTCTGGAGCAACACATGAAACTGGGATTCATTGGTCTGGGCATCATGGGCCAGCCGATGGCGGGGCACCTGCTGGCTGCCGGCCACACCGTTTTTGCCCATTCGCGCAGCGGCGTGCCGCAGATCCTGCAGGACGCTGGCGCCCGGGCCTGCGCCAGCCCGGCGGAAGTGGCCCGTCAGGCCGACATCGTCATCACCATGGTGCCCGATACACCGCATGTGCAGCAGGTGCTGTTCGGGCCACAAGGCGTGGCCGAAGGCCTGCAGGGGGCTGCTGCGGGCAAGGTGGTGGTGGACATGAGCTCGATCTCGCCAATCGCCACCCAGGGTTTTGCCGAAAAGATCCGCGCGCTGGGGGCCGACTACCTGGACGCGCCGGTGTCGGGGGGCGAGGTCGGGGCCAAGCAGGCCACGTTGACCATCATGGTGGGCGGCCGTGAATCCACCTTCCAGCAGGTGTTGCCGATCTTCCAGCACATGGGCAAGAACATCACCCTGATCGGCGAGGTCGGCAGCGGCCAAACCTGCAAGGTGGCCAACCAGATCGTCGTGGCGCTCACCATCGAGGCGGTGGGTGAGGCCCTGCTGTTTGCGTCCAAAGCCGGTGCCGATCCGGCCAAGGTGCGCCAGGCCTTGATGGGTGGCCTGGCCACCAGCCGCATCCTGGAACTGCATGGAGAGCGCATGATCAAGCGCACCTTCAATCCGGGTTTCCGCATCGAGTTGCACCAGAAGGACCTGAATCTGGCGCTCGAGGGCGCGCGAGCGATGGGGTTGTCGTTGCCCAACACCGCCAGCACGCAGCAACTCATGAACGCCTGTGTCGCCCTGGGCGGCTCCGGCTGGGACCATTCCGGACTGGTCAAGGCGCTCGAGCATGCCGCCTGCCACCCGGTGGCGCCGGATTGATGGCCTTGCGCTCCATGCGTGCCTTTCCTCGTCGCTGCGGCGACGCTTGCTGTTGACTTTTCCGGAGTTGTCATGGACCTGCCTCTCAACCATTTCAAGCGGGGCCTGCTGGCCGGCCAGACCCAGATCGGGCTGTGGTCGCACCTGTGCAGCCCGATCGCCACCGAAATCCTCTCGCGCTGCGGTTACGACTGGCTGTTGCTGGACATGGAGCATTCGCCCAATGACCTCGGCGAGATCCTGGCCCAGCTGCACGCCATGCAGGGCGCCAGCACCCTGCCGGTGGTGCGACCGCCCTGGCTGGACATGGTGCTGTTCAAGCGCCTGCTCGACATCGGCGTGCAGAACCTGCTGGTGCCCTACATCCAGACCGAGGAAGAAGCGCGCCATGCGGTGGCTTACACCCGCTATCCGCCGCACGGCGTGCGCGGCTTTGCCGGCGCGCCGCGGGCCAGCCATTACGGACGGGTCAAGGACTACGCCAAACGCTGCGCCGAGGAGATCGGCGTGCTGCTGCAGGTCGAGACGGTGCAAGGTCTGGAGAACCTCGAGGCGATTGCGCGCGTGGACGGGGTTGACGGGGTCTTCATCGGACCAGGTGACCTCTCGGCCGCGCTGGGCCATTTGGGCAACCCTCGGCACCCCGATGTGCTCAAGGTGATCGACGAGGCCATTGCCACCATCCGCCGCTGCGGCAAGGCGCCCGGCATCCTCACCGGAGACGAGGTCCTGGCCCAGCACTATGTGGACCAGGGATGCCTGTTTGTCGCCGTGGGCGCCGACCAGAACCTGCTGCGCGACCAGGCCGCTGCGCTGCGCCAGCGCATCAAGACCCCGTCCTGATTCCACCACCCACCCTGGAGAAACCCATGCGCCCACGTCTGCTTTCAGTGCTCTTTCTGGTCTGTCTGGCCTGGCTGGCCGGGCCGGTGGCTGCCCAGTCCTGGCCGGCCAAACCGATCCGCATCGTGGTGCCGTTCCCGGCCGGCGGCACCTCGGATGTGCTGGCGCGCCTGATCGGGCAGAAGATGACCGAGAACTGGGGCCAGCCAGTGGTGGTCGAGAACCGGCCGGGATCGAGCGGCAACCTCGGCGCCGATGCAGTGGCCAAGTCCGCGCCCGATGGCTACACCCTGGTCCTGATGGATGTGGGCAACCTCGTCATCAGTCCGGCCTTGTTCAAGCTGCCCTTCAGTGTCGAGAAAGACTTTGCGCCGGTGGCCATGGTGGCGTATTCGCCGCATTTGCTGGCCGTCAGCACCCGCGTGCCTGCCAGCACGCCCGCCGAACTGGTGGCCTATGCGCAGGCGCAAAAGGGCAAGCTCAACTACGCGGTGGCCGCCGGCATGGGCAGCGCCTCGCATCTGGCCGGCGTCATTTATGCCCAGCGCAACGGCATCGAATGGGGCTATGTGCCCTACAAGGGCGGCGCGCAGGCCATCACCGATCTGATCGGCGGCCAGGTCGACGTGATGTTCAATGGCATGGTGGCGACCTACCCGCATGTCAAGGCGGGCAAGATCAAGCTGATCGCCATATCCAGCGCCAAACGCCATGCACAGATGCCCGACACCCCCACCGTGGCCGAAAGCCTGCCGGGCTTCCTGACTGGCAGTTTCCAGGGCCTGCTGGCGCCGGCCGGCACGCCCAAGGCCGTCATCGACAAGCTGCATGCCGAGGTGCAGCGCATCGCGGCACTGCCCGATGTGCGCGAACGCCTGAACACCCTGGGTGCCGAACCATCGTCGATGAGCCCCGCCGAATTCGGCCAGTGGCTCAAGAGCGAAATTCCGGCCATGGCGAAAATCGTCAAGGACGAAAGGATCACGGCCGACTGAGGACCGGACGCAGGTGACAGGCGGAGGCGGTCCACTCCTGATAGGGTGCGCCCATGAACATCACGGCCATCCGCACCACCCCCGTTCTGGCACCGTTGCCGCGCCCTGTGCGCACGGCCTCCGGCACCATTGCCAGCTTTCCGCTGGTGCTCATCGACATCAGCACCGATGCGGGGACCGAGGGCCGGGCCTATGCCCAGGTCTATCTGCCCGAACTGCTGCCGGCCCTGGCCCGCTGTGTGGACGGCATGGGCCGCTGGCTCATCGGCCAGCCGCTGGCGCCGCGCGATCTGCACGAGCTGATGGCGCTGCGCTGCCGACTGTTCGGTCTCAAGGGCATGACCGGTGTGGCCCTGGGCGGGCTGGACATGGCACTGTGGGATGCCTGGTCGCGCGCGCTGGGGCAGCCACTGCTGCGTGTTCTGGGGGCACAGCCCCGCCCCCTCAAGGCCTACCACAGCGTCGGGCTCTACGATGCGCAGGCGGTGCTCGCCATCGCCGAGCAGACGCGCGCCGCGGGCTATGCCGGTCTGAAGATCAAACTGGGGTTTGAACACCTGGCGCAGGACCTGGCAGTGGTGCGTGCCGCCCGCCGCGCCCTGGGCGAGGACCTCGCGCTCATGGTCGACTACAACCAGTCATTGAGCGTGCCCGAGGCGATGCGCCGTTGTCGCGCGCTCGATGGCGAGGGCCTGACCTGGATCGAAGAGCCGGTGCTCGCCGATGACCTGGACGGCTGTGCCCGGATCGCGCAGGCGGTCCAAACGCCAATCCAGATTGGCGAAAACTTCCACGGACCGGCCGAGATGCGGACGGCCATCGAGGCCGGCGCCATGGACCTGGTGATGCCCGATGCGCAGTACATCCGGGGCGTGACCGGCTGGCTGGAAGCCGCCGCCCTGGCGCATGCGGCGGGCCTGCCCATGTCCTCGCACACCTTCGTTGAGGCCAGCATGCATCTGCTGTGCGCCACACCCACGGCCGACTGGCTGGAGGTGCTGGACGCGGCCGGCGGCCTGCGCCTGGCCCCGCTGCAGTTGCAGGACGGCTGCCTCATGCCCTGGGACACCCCGGGCCTGGGCATGGCTTGGGACGAGGATGCCGTAGCCCGGCACCGCCTCTGAACCGCTTCAGACGGCGCCGGGCAGCGGCAGGGCGGTCTTGTAACGCACCTGCTTGAGGGTGAAGCTGGTGCGGATTTTCTCGATGCCGGGGATCGGTGTGAGCTGGTCGAGGATGAAACGTTCGAGCGCGGCGATGTCGGCCACGGCCACCCGGATCAGGTAGTCGCTGTCGCCCGTCATCAGGTAGCACTCCATCACTTCCTCGTGTTCGGCGATGCGCCCCTCGAAAGCCGCCAGCGCCTGCTTGGACTGCTCCTTGAGGCTGATGTTGATGAACACGTTCAGGTCCAGCCCCAGCGCCTTGGGGTTGGCCAGGGCCACGTAACGCTGGATCACGCCAGCGGCTTCAAGCGCCTTGACCCGGGTCAGGCAAGGGGAGGGCGAGAGGTGCACCCGGCGTGCCAGCTCGACATTGGAGAGCGATCCATCCTGCTGCAATTCCTTCAGGATGCGGATATCGATAGCGTCAAATTTCATGGTTCGGCATTTTGTTCTGTAAATCGCTGGTTTTGCAACTTAAATCGGCAACCTGTTCGGTCCACTTGTTCCTACACTGGCCGCATGAACATGAACGAACTGCCCGACACCAACCCCGACGAGACCGCCGAGTGGCGCGAAGCCTTCGAGGCCCTGCTGGCCACCGAGGGCCCGGCGCGTGCCTGCTACATCCTGGACCTGCTGGCGCAGCGCGCCCGCGCGCCGCAGGTCGGCTGGACGCCCGAACGCGTCACGCCCTACGTCAACACCATCCCGGTCGAACGCCAGCCCGTTTTTCCGGGCGATCTGGCCATCGAAGAGCGGCTGGCTTCGCTGATGCGCTGGAATGCACTGGCCATGGTGGCGCGGGCCAACGCGGCCTATGGCGAGCTGGGCGGGCACATCGCCAGCTACGCCAGCGCAGCCGACCTGTTCGAGGTCGGCTTCAACCATTTCTTCCATGCCCGCGAGGGCCTGCAGCCGGGCCAGCACCGTGGCGACCTGGTGTTCTTCCAGCCGCACAGCGCGCCGGGTGTCTATGCCCGCGCCTTCATGGAAGGGCGTCTGAGCGAGCAGGACCTGGCCTTCTACCGGCGCGAGATCACGGCCAGTGCGCATGGTGCGCGCGGGCTCTCAAGCTACCCGCACCCCTGGCTCATGCCCGATTTCTGGCAGTTCCCCACGGGTTCGATGGGCATCGGACCGATCAGTTCGATCTACCACGCCCGCTTCATGCACTACCTCAGCCACCGCAAGATCCTCAACTGCGATGGCCGCAAGGTCTGGGGCTTCTTTGGCGACGGCGAAATGGACGAGCCCGAATCGATGAGCGCCCTGACCCTGGCCGCGCGGGAAAAACTCGACAACCTGGTCTGGGTGGTCAACTGCAATTTGCAGCGGCTCGATGGCCCAGTGCGCGGCAACGGCCGCATCATTGACGAGCTCGAACGCCTGTTTGCCGGGGCGGGCTGGAACGTCATCAAGCTGGTCTGGGGCAGCGACTGGGACGGTCTGTTCGCGCGCGACACCACGGGCGCGCTGCTGCGGGCACTGGCGCAGACGGTGGATGGACAGATGCAGACCTTTGCCGCCAACGATGGTCGCTTCAACCGCGAGAATTTTTTCGGCCAGAACGCCGAGCTGGCGATGCTGGCGCAGGGCATGACCGACGAGCAGATCGACCGCCTCCGGCGAGGCGGCCACGACATGGTCAAGATCCATGCCGCCTACGCCGCTGCGGCAGCGCACCGCGGCCAGCCGACCGTGGTCCTGGCCCACACGAAGAAAGGCTACGGCATGGGCCGGGCAGGGCAGGGCAAGATGACCACCCACAGCCAGAAGAAACTCGATGGCGAGGACCTGATTGACTACCGCAACCGCTTCAAGCTGCCCCTCTCCGACGCGCAGGCACAGGGCCTGGCCTTCTACAAGCCGGCCGATGACAGCCCCGAAATGCGCTACCTGCGCGAACGCCGCGAGCGCCTGGGCGGCGCCATGCCTCGCCGCGAGACAGTCTGTGACACCCTGCCGGTGCCGGCCCTGGGCAGCTACGCCCAATTTGCCCTGCAAGCCGGGGGCAAGGAAATGAGCACCACCATGGCCTTTGTGCGCATGCTGGGCAACCTGCTCAAGGACGGCATGCTGGGCCCGCGCCTCGTGCCCATCGTGGCCGACGAGGCACGCACCTTCGGCATGGCCAACCTGTTCAAGCAGGTGGGTATCTACAGCTGCGTGGGCCAGAAGTACGCACCCGAGGACATCGGCTCGGTGCTCAGCTACCGCGAGGCCCTGGACGGTCAGATTCTGGAGGAGGGCATCAGCGAGGCCGGCGCGATCGCCAGCTGGACGGCGGCGGCCACCAGCTACAGCGTGCACGGCGTGGCCATGCTGCCCTTCTACATCTATTACTCCATGTTCGGTTTCCAGCGGGTGGGCGATGCCATCTGGGCAGCGGCCGACCAGCGCGCCCGCGGCTTCCTGCTGGGCGCCACCTCGGGTCGCACCACCCTGGGCGGTGAAGGCCTGCAGCACCAGGACGGTTCGAGCCACCTGGTGGCAGCCACCATTCCCAACTGCAAGAGCTACGACCCGGCCTATGCCGGCGAACTGGCGGTGATCCTGGATGCGGGCATGCGCGAAATGCTGGTCGAGCAGCAGGACGTGTTCTATTACGTCACGCTGATGAACGAAAACTATGCCCAGCCCGATCTGCCCGAGGGTGCTGCAGCAGGGGTGCTGCGCGGGGCATACCACCTGTCCAGTCAGGGGCCGTCCGAGGGGCCGCGCCTGACCCTGCTGGGCTCCGGAGCCATCCTGACCGAAGTGCTCAAGGCCGCGCAGCAACTGGCACAGCAAGGTGTCGGCGTGGATGTGCTGAGTGTGACCAGCTGGAGCGAGCTGGCCCGTGATGGGGCCGCCCGGGACAGGCCCTACATCGCCCAGCTGCTCGAAGGCACGCGCGGCCCGATTGTGGCCGCCAGCGATTACGTGCGTGCCGTTCCCGACAGCATCAGGGCCTATGTCCCGCCTGGTCGCCGCCTGACCACGCTGGGCACCGACGGCTTTGGCCGCAGCGACACGCGGGCCGCGCTGCGGGCGTTTTTCGGGGTGGACGCCGCCAGCATTGTCGCCGCGGCGCGCGCTGCGCTCGCAGGCGATTGACACCGCACGGGTTCCTGCTGCATTCTTGTTTCGGCCCCGGCGCCGGCGTCAAGGTGGTTTCTGATCACCGCCTGCGGGAAACCGCCCCGGAATCTGCAACAATAAAGGGGTTCATCAAAAAGGAGAAACGGAATGAACAAGGCTGAACTGATCGAAGCAATCGCCAAGGAGACCGAGCTGTCCAAGGCCGGCGCCGCCCGCGCCCTGAACGCCGTACTCGACACCATCGTCAAGACCGTGTCCAAGAAACAGGACGTCCAGCTCATTGGTTTTGGTACCTTCAAGGCCGCCAAGCGCGCTGCCCGCACCGGCAAGAACCCGCGCACCGGCGAGAAACTCAAGATTGCAGCGGCCACCGTGCCCAAGTTCACTGCTGGCGCCGCCTTCAAGGCTGCCGTGAACAAGAAGAAGTGATCCACTGACACTTCATCCTGCGGCCCCTCCCGAAGGGGCCGTTTGTTTTTCTGCAACCCGTTTGCTGCATGGATGACCCCACCCGGGCGCCCGCGCCGGTGAGCCGGCGCGAAGCCTTTCTTTTCTGGCTCAAGCTCGGCTTCATCAGCTTTGGCGGCCCCGCCGGGCAGATCGCCCTGATGCACGCCGAGCTGGTCGAGCGGCGCCGATGGCTCTCCGAGCAGCGCTTCCTGCATGCGCTGAACTACTGCATGCTGCTGCCGGGGCCCGAAGCCCAACAGCTGGCCACCTACATTGGCTGGCTCATGCACCGCACCTGGGGTGGTGTGGTGGCCGGTGTGCTGTTCGTGCTGCCTTCCCTTTGCATGCTGATCGGCCTGTCCTGGCTGTACATGGCCTACGGCCATTTGCCCTGGGTGGCCGGTGTCTTCTATGGCCTCAAGCCCGCGGTGACGGCCATCGTGCTGCAGGCCTGTGTGCGCATCGGTGCCCGCACGCTGCACTCGCGCTGGCATTGGGCGATCGCCGGCACTGCCTTCCTGGCCATGCTGGCGCTGGCCTGCCCATTTCCACTGATCGTGGCGGCTGCTGCGGTCACCGGCTACCTGGGGTCGCGGCTTGCCCCCGAGGCATTCAGCGCTCCTGCGCCCCGTGGCGTCGCCGGCACGATGCGGACCAGGGCACTGCTGGACGATGACAGCCCCCCGCCTGCACACACGCGCTTTTCCTGGCGCGGCCTGCGGCGTGTGTTGCTGGCCGGCCTGGCGCTGTGGTGCCTCCCGATGGGCCTGCTGTATGCGCTGCATGGCTGGCACCATGCCCTGACCCAGATGGGCTGGTTCTTCACCAAGGCCGCGCTGCTCACCTTTGGCGGGGCCTATGCGGTGCTGCCCTATGTGCACCAGGGGGTGGTCGACCACTACGGCTGGCTGAGCTCGACCCAGATGATGGACGGCCTGGCCCTGGGGGAGACCACGCCCGGGCCCCTGATCATGGTGGTGGCCTTCGTTGGTTTTGTCGCCGGTCATGCGCAGGCGCTGTTCGGTCCACAGGCCCTCTTCATGGCGGGGGCGGTGGCGGCCTGTGTGGTGACCTGGTTCACGTTTCTGCCCTCCTTCCTGTTCATCCTGGCGGGTGGACCGCTGGTGGAGTCGACCCAGCACGAGATCCGGCTCACCGCACCCTTGAGCGCGATCACGGCCGCGGTAGTGGGGGTGGTCCTCAACCTGGCCCTGTTCTTCGCGCAGCACACCTTCTGGCCCGATGGCCTGGCGGGACGCTTTGACGCCGTTTCGGCCCTGATGGCGGTGGCGGCTGGTGTGGCGCTGCTGCGTTACCGCCGCAGTGTGTTGCAGGTGCTGCTGGCCTGCGCTTTGACCGGTCTGGTGCTCGTCTGGCTGCGCTGAGCCCCTCAGCTGCCCTCGCCCAGACAGTCCCCCAGCCGCGCATGACCACACAGGCTCAGCGCCAACGTCAGCCGAGGCAGGGCTTGCGGCGGCGCCTCCAGTGACCAGGCGGTTCCGGCTTCGTCGTGGATCTGCAGGTCCATGTCCCAGGCATGCCCTTCATCGAGCGGCCCCGGCGCCCCCAGTTGCCCATGCAGATGCCGCAGCAAGGCCCTGACCTCGTCGAGCAAGGCCTTGCTGTGTCCGGCCGATGGACTGGCCAGCGCCGACCAGGTGGACAGCCCGTCGCTGTCCTCGAGCCGATCCCATTCAAGAAAAAGCAGCAACATGCCCCGGCCTCGGGTCTGCAGGGGCGAACCTGCGATCGGTCATTGCGGAATACATGAAACTCCTTTTTTGCTTAAAAAAAGTGCAATTTGGCAGTTGCATGGGCCTTGATGTATACAATCGGCGGCCATTGCACTGTCCACACCATGTCCTCTTCCTCCCCCGACCCGCATGAGGCCCTGTCCGTCCAGGACGAAGGGGGCTCACAGGCCGTCAAGGCACAGCAGCGGCTGCGCGAGCTGATTTTGCAAGGCGAACTGGCCGCTGGCACCCGCATCACCGAGCTCATGCTGGTGGAGTTGCTGGGCGTCTCCCGCACCCCCATCCGGTCCGCCATGATGCGACTCGAGCAGGAGGGGCTGCTCGAAGCCTTGCCTGCGGGCGGGCATGCGGTGCGCATTTTCTCCGAACAGGATGTGGCCGATGCGATCGAATTGCGCGGCACGCTGGAGGGGTTGGCCGCACGACTGGCCGCCGAGCGCGCTGCGCCAGCGGGGGTCCTTGCCCAGGCGCGGGCCTGCCTGGACCAGATCGATCAGGTCCTGCTCGACCCTTCGCTGAGCGACGAGATGTTTTCTGCCTACGTCCGCCTCAATGCCCGGTTTCACCGCCTGCTCAGTGACATGTCGGCCAGCCCCGTGCTGCAGCGCGAGATCGAACGTGCAGGCAGTTTGCCCTTTGCCTCGCCCTCCGGTTTTGTCGGGGTACACAGCCACAACGCCGCCGCACGCGACATGCTGGTGGTGGCGCAGCACCAGCACCGCCAGGTGCTCGAGGCGATCGCAAACCGTGAAGGCGCGCGCGCACAGGCGCTCATGCAAGAACACTCCCGGATTGCGCGGCTCAACATGCAGCTGGCGCTGCGCGAGCCCGGGGCTTTGCGCATGCCGGGGGCCAAGCTGATCCGACCCGAACCTTTGGAGGCAAAACATGTTCATTAGAAACACCTGGTACGTGGCCTGCACGGTCGCCGAACTCGATGCCCTGGGCGACAAGCCTCTGGGCCGCACCATCTGCAATGAACGGATGGCCCTTTTCCGTGGCCCGGAGGGCCAGCTCGCAGCCGTCGAGGACTTCTGCCCGCACCGCGGTGCACCCCTGTCGCTGGGCAAGGTCTGCAAGGGCCGTCTGCAATGCGGCTACCACGGCCTGGAGATGGGCGTGGACGGCAGGACGGTGCACATGCCGGGCCAGCGGGTCAGGGGCTTTCCGGCGGTCAAATCCTTTGCCGTCGCCGAGCGTTACGGCTTTGTCTGGGTCTGGCCGGGCGAGCAGGACAAGGCCGATCTGGCGCAACTGCCGGTGTTTGGCTTCTTTGACAACCCGGACTGGGCCTATGGTGGCGGCCTCTACCACGTCCAGGCCGATTACCGGCTGATGATCGACAACCTGATGGACCTGACGCATGAAACCTATGTGCACGCCACCAGCATCGGCCAGCCCGAGATCGACGAGACGCCCTGCGAGACCCGGGTCGATGGCGATCAGGTGATCACCCAGCGCTTCATGGAGGGCATCCAGGCGCCGCCGTTCTGGCAGATGGCCATGCGGGCCAATGGCCTGGACCCCCAGGCCCCGGTGGACCGCTGGCAGATCTGCCGTTTCACGCCGCCGAGCCACATCATGATCGACGTTGGCGTTGCACTGGCAGGCCAGGGCGGCTTCCATGCGCCCGCGCAAGCCAAGGCCTACAGCGTGGTGGTGGACTTCATCACCCCCGAGACCGAGACGTCACACTGGTACCACTGGGGCATGGCGCGCAACTTCAAGCCCGAGGACACGGCGCTGACCGACAGCATCCGCCAGGGCCAGGGCAAGATCTTCAGCGAAGACATGCAGATGTTGCAGCAGCAACAGGAAAACATCCTGCGCTGGCCCGAGCGCAAGCTGCTGATGCTGGGCATCGATGCCGGCGGTGTGCAGTCCCGGCGCATCATTGACCGCCTGCTGGCGCAAGAAAACGGAGTGCACGCATGAGCGATGCCCAGGATACTTTCGAGGTGCATCTGGCACAACGCGACCTGACCCTGACCGTGCCGCCGGACAAAAGCATCCTGCAAGTCTTGCAGGATGCAGGTCTGGACGTGCCCTTTTCCTGCAGTGAAGGCATCTGCGGCACCTGCCTGACCCGGGTCAAGGCGGGCGAGCCTGACCATTGGGACATGTACCTCACCCCCGAGGAGCAGGCCCGGGGCGACTGCATCATGGTCTGCATTTCGCGCAGCAAGTCGCCCCGTCTGGTGCTCGACCTCTGAGGGCCTGCGGCCATCCGGTTTTGCGATAACTGTCAGAACGCATCGGGCCCGTGCGGACCGATGCCCTGTCCGACAATCGGGCCATGGATACCGCCATCGACATTCTGGGCATCACCGGCCCGATCTACTTGGCCATCGGCCTGGGTTATCTGGCCACACGCCTTGGCCTGTTCGCCAAAACGGACATGCCGGTGTTCGGCAAGTTCACCATCCACATCGCCTTGCCGGCCTTGCTCTTCAATGCGCTGTCGCAGCGCAGCATCGGCGAAGTCTTCAATCTCCAGTACCTGGGGGCTTATGCGCTCGGTTCGCTGCTGGTCATCGCTGCCGGACTCTGGTGGGCGCGGCGGATCCTGGGACACAGCCCCAGCTACAGCAGCATGATGGTCATGGGCATGTCCTGCCCCAACAGCGGCTTCGTCGGCTACCCGATCATGCTGCTCACACTCGGCCCGGTCGCTGGCGTGGCGCTGGCCCTGAACATGGTGATCGAGAACCTGCTGCTCATTCCCCTGCTGCTGGCGGTGGCCGACAGCGAGGGCGGCGGGGCAGGGCGCTGGCGCCTGGTGTTGCGCCAGACGCTGCTGGGCCTGCTGCGCAACCCCATGATCTGGGGCATTGTGGGTGGCTTTGCCTGGTCGCTGACGGGATGGCAGCTGCCCGCACCGCTGGCGCGCAGCGTCAACCTCTTTGCCGCGGCCAGTGGCGCCCTGTCCCTCTTCGTGATCGGTGGCTCGCTGGTCGGACTCAAGGCCGAAGGGCTCAGGGGCACGGTCTCACAGATCGCCCTGGGCAAGCTGATCGTCCATCCCTTGGCCATGGCGGCCGTCCTGCTGTGGGTGTTCCCGGTGGCCGACCCGGCCCTGCGCGCGGCCGCGCTGCTCACGGGGGCCCTGCCCATGCTGGGCATCTACACCATCCTGAGCCAGCGCCATGGCCATGGTGCCATCAGCGCGGCAGCCCTGCTGGTGACCACCGTGCTGTCCTTTTTCACCCTCAGTGCACTGCTGTGGCTGATGCGGCACATGCCTGTCTGAGGGCGGCTCAGTCGCTGCACACCGGTTCCTGCGGGTCCTCGCCATTGCGGTAGACCCAGGGGGCGATCGGTGCTTGCTGGCGCCACAAGCCCAGTCCTTGCGCCCGGGCCCGGGCTTCGGCCTGTGCATAACGGTGGCGCCGGGCGCTGTCGAGTTCGCAGGCGTAGGCCTTGTAGAACCAGGCCATGCCGCTTTGCAGCAGCTGCAGGTTGACGTCCATGCACTGCACAGTGAAAACCTGGCCGAGCACCCGTTGGTAGCCATCGCGGTCCTCGTAGGCCACACGCACCGCCTGCTGCAGGGTCTGCTGGCTCAGGGCCTGGCGCGCGACGTTGCCGTAGGCCTGTGCCAGTTCGGGCGCATCCAGCCCCTGCAGCCGGATGTGTTCGGTGCCACTGGCGGTGCTCAGGCTGAGGCTGTCGCCATCGTGCACCGCAGTGACGGTGCCGCTGAGCCAGCGGCTGCCGGCGCTGGCGCTGGCGCTGCAGCTCCCTGGCAGGCTGGCCATCTCTGCCGAGCCGCCGCAGGCGCCCAGCAGCAGGCACAGCAGGAGGACGGCGTGGGCGCCTGCAGCCCCGTGCCGATGACGATGCATGTCCCTCTCCCTGTTGATTTGGGTGGCCTGATGGCCACAGGGTCAGTGCCCCGTGCCGTCTGGCGCCTGTGCCGATGATGGGCAGGCCGGACAGGACAAGTCAAGCGCTCGTCACTGGGCGGCCAGCCATTCCTGCGCGGTCTGGTGCAACATTTCCAGTGTGGACTGCTGGGTCAGGGTGCCCGGCCGGATGGCGCTGACGGCGCTGGCCAGGCCAATGCGCAGGGGCGGGTCGCTGACGGATCGCGTGGCATAGGCCGAGGGCCGCACCGAGCGCATCACGGCATTGCGCGGCAGGATGGCCACCCCCGCGCCATCGGCCACCAGGTCAAGGATGGCGCTGACACCGTCGATCTCCAGCGCGATGTTCGGGCGGCAGCCGATGGCCGCCATTTCGGACTCCACATGCATGCGCAGCGCATTGGGCCGGCTCGGGATCACCAGCGGCAGCGAAGCCAGCTCGCGCAGCGTCAGCGGTGGCGGTGGCGGGTCCTCCTGCAGGCCCGGCGGACGCGACTGCACCAGCAGGAGCTCTTCCTCGACCAGCGCCCGCAGTTCGATGCCCGGCACTGCGCTGGGGTTGTAGAGCACGGCGATGTCCAGTCGGCCATTGAGCAGGTTTTCCTGCATGGCCGTGGACAGGCCTTCGCTGATCGACAGCTGTGCCTGCGGCAGGCGCTGCCTGAAGGCGCGCGTGAGCGGTACGGTCAGGACACGGGCCACGCTGGGCGGCAGCCCCAGGGCCACGCGGCCGGACAGGCCCGAGCGGACCCGCCCCAGTTCTTCGCGGGCACGTTCGACCTGGTGCAGGATGCCGCGCCCATGCTCGAGCAGCAGCTGACCGGCCTGGGTGGGTGTGGCGCCGCGACCGTTGCGCACCAGCAGGTTCTGGCGCAGCTCGACTTCGAGCAGGCGCACCTGTCGGCTCAGGGCTGGTTGGGCCACGCCGAGCACCTGGGCTGCCCGGGTGAAGCTGCCGAGCTCGGCCACGCGCACGAAATATTCCAGCTGTTTGAGGTCCATTGGGCAGGTCTCCAGTAAGGTTATTTTGTCATATCGATGGGTTCGATATGCATATCCGTTCTAGCTGGTAGATGGCCCCTTGCCTTGGCCGGGTCGGCGGCGGGACGCACAATCGTGCCCACCGCATCGCTCATCCGAAGGAAACCCATGAGTCTGGCCAAGCCCCTGATCATTGACATCCACGGTCACTACACCACGGCACCCAAATCGCTGGAAGACTGGCGCAACCGCCAGATCGCCGGCATCCAGGACCCGGCCCTGATGCCCAAGGTCTCTGAACTGAAGATCAGCGATGACGAACTGCGCGAGACCATCGAGACCAACCAGCTGGCCAAGATGAAGGAGCGCGGCTCCGACCTGACGGTCTTCAGCCCAAGGGCCAGCTTCATGGCCCACCACATCGGTGATTTCAATGTGTCGTCCACCTGGGCCGCCATCTGCAATGAGCTGTGCCACCGGGTCGCCCAGCTGTTTCCGGACAACTTCATTGGCGCGGCCATGCTGCCCCAGTCCCCCGGGGTGGACCCCAGGACCTGCGTGGCCGAGATCGATAAATGCGTCAAGGACTACGGCATGGTTGGCATCAACCTCAACCCCGATCCGTCCGGCGGCCACTGGACCAGCCCGCCGCTGACCGACCGCCACTGGTACCCCATCTACGAAAAGATGGTCGAGCACGACATCCCCGCGATGGTCCATGTGAGCACCAGCTGCAATGCCTGCTTCCACACCACGGGGGCCCACTACATCAACGCCGACACCACGGCCGTGATGCAGCTGATCCAGGGCGACCTCTTCAAGGACTTCCCAGGCCTCAAGTTCATCATCCCGCACGGCGGTGGTGCAGCCCCCTACCACTGGGGCCGCTACCGCGGCCTGGCGCAGGAGCTCAAGAAGCCCCTGCTCAAGGACCACCTGCTGAACAATGTGTTCTTTGACACCTGCGTCTACCACCAGCCGGGCATCGACCTGCTGACCAAGGTGATCCCGGTGGACAACATCCTGTTTGCGTCCGAGATGATCGGCGCGGTGCGCGGCATCGATCCCGACACCGGCCATTACTACGACGACACCAAGCGCTATGTGCTGGCCACGCCCAACCTGAGCGACGAGCAGCGCTACAAGGTGTTCGAAGGCAACGCCCGACGGGTGTTCTCGCGCATGGATGCGGCATTGAAACGGAAAGGACTCTGAGATGTACGAACTGGGTGTGGTTTACCGCAACATCACCCGCGCCGACCGCGCGGTGACCGACCAGCTGGCCGCCCTGGGCAGCGCCACGGTGCACGAGGCCATGGGCCGAGTGGGCCTGATGAAACCCTACATGCGTCCGATCCAGCAGGACGTCAATGTCTCGGGCACGGCCGTGACCGTGCTGCTGCAACCCGGTGACAACTGGATGATGCACGTGGCGGCCGAACAGGTGCAGCCGGGCGACATCGTGGTGGCCACCGTGACGGCCGAATGCAGCGATGGTTACTTTGGTGACCTGTTGGCCACCAGTTTCATGGCCCGCGGTGCACGCGGCCTGGTCATCGAGGCCGGTGTGCGCGACACCAAGGTGCTGCGCGAGATGAAGTTCCCGGTCTGGAGCCAGTACGTGTCGTCCAAGGGCACCATCAAGGCCACCCCCGGCTCGGTCAACATCCCCATCGTCTGTGCCGGGGTGTATGTGACTCCGGGTGACGTGGTCGTGGCCGATGACGACGGCGTGGTCTGTGTGCCCAGGGCCCTGGCGGCCAAAACGCTCGAAGCCGCACTCAAGCGCGAGGCCAACGAAGGTGCCAAGCGCGACCAGCTTGCTGCTGGAGTGCTGGGGCTGGACATGTACAAGATGCGCGAGCCGCTGGCGGCGGCCGGCCTGAAATACATCGATTGACAGGACGGTGTCCGCCATTCGGGCTGACCCGCTGGATTTTCCATGACACAAGGAGATGCTGTGAACTTGAGCAGAAGATGGTTGGGTGCCGTGCTGGTCGGCGGCCTGGTCGTGCTGGGCGGCTGCGCCAGCTTTCAGCCGCCTGTCGATCCCCAGGTGCGTGCATCGCTGGCGCCCACCGGCACGCTGCGCGTTGGCGTTTACCAGGGCAGCCCCACCTCCCTGGTGGTCGATGCCAAAACCGGAAAGCGTGCGGGCGTGGCACTGGAGATGGGGCCCCTGCTGGCCCAGAAGCTCGGGGTGCCGGTGCAGGTGGTCGAGTTTCCGAGGCTGGCGCTGGTGCTCGATGCCCTCAAAAGCGGTCAGGTGGATTTCACCGTGACCAATGCGACCGAAGCGCGCGCGCGCGACATGGACTTCACCCGCCCGCTGGTGCAGCTGGAACTGGGCTACCTGGTGATGAACGATTCGCCCATCGCCCAGATTGAGCAGATTGACCGTGCCGGTGTGCGAGTGGGGGTCAGCCAGGGCAGCACATCGCAGGGGGTGCTCACACGCGAGTTCAAGAACGCCCGGGTGGTGCCGGCCGCGAGTCTGCAGCAGGCGCAAGACATGCTCAGGCAAAAAAGCATCGATGCCTTCGCCACCAACAAGGGGATCCTGTTCGAGATGTCCGACGAACTGGCCGGCTCCCGGGTCCTGGCCGGCCGCTGGGGTCTGGAGAATCTGGCGATTGCCATCCCCAAAGGCCGCGATGCCGGGCGTCCCTTTGTCAATGCATTTGCCGAAGAGGTGCGCGCCAATGGCCAGCTGCAAAAGTCGGTTACACGTGCAGGCCTGCGCGGCACCACTTCGGCCCCCTGAAGTCCACGGGCTTTCCATTCCCCATTTCACCGATCGACACACATGAAAACACCATTCCACTCTTTTCTGCGCCTGCCTGCCCTCGTGCTGGCGGGTGCGGCCGGGCTCTTCCTGGGCACCGGCGTGAATGCGCAAAACGCGGCCACCGCTTACCCGGTCAAGCCGATCAAGGTGCTGGTGGGTTATGCCGCCGGTGGTGCCGTCGACGCCGTGGCACGCACCATCGGGCAAAGCCTGACCGGCCCCATGGGGCAGCCCTTTGTGGTGGAAAACCGGCCCGGTGCCGGCAGCAACATCGCCTCGCGCGCCCTCATCGATGCCCCCGCCGACGGCTACACCCTGATGATGGCCGCCAATGCGATTGCAGCCAACATGGCGCTCTACCAGCCGCCGCCATTTGATGCCGAAAAGGACATGGCTCCGGTGTCCCTGATCGGTCGCGTGCCGGTGGTGATTGCCGTCAATCCCAATGCCCCCTTTAACAGCATTGGCAAACTGATCGAGGCCGCCAAGGCCAAGCCGGGCAGCCTGGCCTTTGCCAGCCCGGGCAATGGTTCCACGCCCCACATGGCGGTGGAGTTCTTCGAGCGTGCCGCCGGCATCACCCTGCAGCACGTGCCCTACCGCGGTGGCACCCCGGCGATCACGGACGTGATCGGCGGACAGTTGCCCATCGTCGCGGTCAATGCGCTGGAAGTGCTGCCCCACGTGCGCAGTGGCCGCCTGAAGCTGCTGGCCGTGCTCAGTCCGAACCGCTCGGCCATCTACCCGGATGTGCCCACCATTGCCGAATCCGGTTTCCCAGGCTTCGAGGCCTCGGTCTGGTACGGCCTGGTTGCCCCGGCCGCCACGCCGCGGCCGATCGTCACGCGCCTGCACGCGGAGGTGCAGAAGGCCCTGCAGACCCCCGAAGTGCGTGAGCGCATGAATGCCGTGGGTGGCGAAGTGATTCCCGGCAGCATCGACATGTTCGCCGCCCTGATCCGCTCCGAGCGTGTGCGTTACGAAAAACTGGTCCGTGAGGCCAACATCAAGCCGGATTGACCTTTTCCATGAGCAAACCCACCACCGGTGACTTCACCAAGACCCCTGGCTGGCTCGACTGGTACACCGGTCCGAGCAAACCCGCCTTCCAGTTGCCTGCAGGCGCGGTCGATGCGCACTGCCATGTGTTTGGCCCGGGCGAGCAGTTCCCCTACGCACCCGAGCGCAAGTACACGCCCTGTGATGCGAGCAAGCAGCAGCTGTTTGCCCTGCGCGACCAGCTGGGCTTTGCCCGCAACGTGATCGTGCAGGCCACCTGCCATGGTGCCGACAACCGCGCCATGGTCGACGCCTGCCTGTCCAGTGGCGGCAAGGCGCGTGGTGTGGCCACCGTGCGCCGCAGCGTGAGCGACGCCGAGATTCAGGCCATGCACGAGGCCGGTGTGCGCGGTGTGCGCTTCAACTTCGTCAAGCGCCTGGTGGACTTCACGCCCAAGGACGAGCTGATGGAAATCGCCGGCCGCATTGCGCAATGGGGCTGGCATGTGGTGATCTACTTCGAAGCCGTGGACCTGCCCGAGCTGTGGGACTTCTTCACTGCGCTGCCGACCACGGTGGTGGTGGACCACATGGGCCGCCCCGACGTCAGCAAGCCCATCGACGGCCCCGAATTCCAGCTCTTCCTGAGGTTCATGCGCGAGCACCCCAATGTGTGGAGCAAGGTCAGCTGCCCCGAGCGCCTGTCGGTCAACGGACCGAAGGCCCTGCACGGTGAACGCCAGGCCTACCAGGACGTGGTCCCGTTTGCCCGCCGGGTGGTCGAGGAATTCCCGGACCGCGTGCTCTGGGGCACCGACTGGCCGCACCCCAACCTCAAGGACCACATGCCCGACGACGGCCTGCTGGTGGACTTCATCCCGCACATTGCGACCACCCCCGCGCTGCAAAAGAAATTGCTGGTGGACAACCCGATGCGGCTGTACTGGCCCGAGGAGGTTTGACATGGCTTTGGACAAACCCTACACCGATGTCCCTGGAACGATCATTTTCGATGCCGAGCAGAGTCGCAAGGGCTACTGGCTCAACCAGTTCTGCATGTCACTGATGAAGGCTGAAAACCGCGAGCAATTCAAGGCCGACGAACGGGCCTACCTGGACGCGTGGCCGATGACCGAGGAACAGAAGCAGGCCGTGCTGGCGCGCGACCTCAACTGGTGCATGCGCACCGGCGGCAACATCTACTTCCTGGCCAAGATCGGCGCGACCGATGGCAAGAGCTTCCAGCAGATGGCCGGCTCCATGACCGGCATGA
>JACCED011564216.1_pt1 | contig 25494 bp, 50 predicted proteins | sample 7455021 | NCBI WGS metagenome assembly JACCED01 (sample SAMN15323456, study PRJNA562643) | freshwater metagenome | isolation source: river surface water | place: USA:Blue River Watershed | collected 2017-08-19
CAAGAGCTTAACGATTATGCATGGTCCAATATGCTCAATGCTTGAACTAAACAAACGAAAGAGTAAGAGAAAATCAATTACTCTTGTTAAGAGACTCCCGTAACAAATTCATGTGAACAACAACAAGGTTTGCATAGGCGACACTATGACTTTTCTTAAAATGATAGTCATCAGATTCTTTCTCCCACACACTTTTCGCCACATCGACCCATGGGAGTCCAATCAAATGTTTCTTCGCTGGGCGAATTACCGCCAAAAACATAGCAAGACGAGGAATACTATCTACAGGCTCAGGCATACGCTGAAGGCTGTTATAATGATTAGACAAGTGAATTAGTTGTTCTACGGTGTTCTTGTCTTTCAACATAGACCAATCAGGGTCTTTCATTAATTCTAACAAATGCTGTTCGTCACGCACTTGTTCGTATACGTGAACATTCAAAAAGTCTAACTTTAAATAGCCTCGTTTTTCAGCCTGCGTGTAATCTAAATTACACATATCGTTTTCACTGTCATAAGGTACATCAGTAACATATATACCTGTTGCGTGTTTTCGTATAGGATGTACATTACGCATAGCCGCGGATGTATATTTTATGTGACTTAAAATATTGTCTCTGTTACCAAAGTCAATGTCTACGTCTGAGTTAAATTTCATCGTGGTGCTGCCAATCCTGCTTTCATTAATTTCACGTATGCTTGTTGCACGACAATGGCTTGTCGTTCAGCATCTTCTACTGCTTTGTGACTTGTAACGTGTCCGCCGTCTTTGAGTTTGACTCCTGTGATTTCCCACAATGTTCTTGTATCTCGCATTGTCCAGAAAGCCCAGGGGATGGGGTTTGGTTTGTCACTTGTTTGTCGCCAAGCGTGTTCCATGACGACCAAATCGAAGGGAGCGCCATTACTCCAAACAGCACGGCGATTCCAACAAAACTTATATAACGTCTCCATACAATCTTTAAAAGGGACTCGTCCATTATCTCCCATCGCTTCTTCAATCGCTTCGGGGTTTTGCTCGGACCACCAACGAAGTGTATCATCACTAATTCTCCTATTATATATTTCTGTTTGGTCTTCTAGTGTAGGGCGCAATTCTAATCGTTCTACGACACCTGAACCTCTAGGATCGAATCGAACCGCACCAATTGTAAGAATAGCACAATCAGGTGTTGTATCTAAACTTTCAATGTCAATCATAATATCATTTGCCATTTTTGTTACTCGTATAAGGTTGTTCTATTCTAGGTAAACCACAGTCAGCACAGTTACATTTTGCGTATGGAGTAGAGAACTCATGTCTCTCAACAACTTCATAGTTTGTCCAACGATGCCAACCTAAACGACAACGCCAAGACTGTATGGGCTTTAGTCCTGCAACTGTTCGCCAAGTATTTTCTGCTGTGTTCATCGTACTAACTCCATGACCACTTTTAACTTTTCCAATGCGTCTTTGACTGTAGGGTCATCTTTCTTCTCGTATACTTCTTCCATAAAGTTTCTAAATTGCATTCTAGGCGATGGTGTTCCGTGAAACACAAATGTGTTACCATCTCCAATGTATTCATATCTAGCGTCATCCATGATGATACTAACTTCTGATCCAGCACCGGGAGCTGTATGAAACACAACTGAATCTCCGGACAACATGTAGGCATATCTTGCCTGAAGTATTCCGTTTACTACTACTAGTTCATTCATTTTTTCAACAAGTACACAATGTACTTCTTCTCCAATCTATCTGTGAATAAATTAACATCATCCATGTTGTCAAACACTGCACCGAGAATTTCTCTATGGTCTTTTACATTACCACTACGGCGAATACATTCAATTAAATCCTGTGAGGTTGATGTTGCCAACAACGTAGAACTTAACCACAACACATACCCATTAGTTAATACAATACCAACTTCCCAACTCTTAGAATCGTTGGCAATCATTTCAACTAATGTATAGAGTTTTTCAGAGTAAACATCCAAGCCAGTAATGTGCTTGCTCCAAGTAACTTTGTACTTGCCGTTGATTACTTCTAATTCACAGAGGTCAGTTTTTCCACATTTCATATGTAAACTTTGCTTTGTCGCCCCAAACTTCAATATACAATATACCACCAGCCATCCAAAAGTCCCATGTACTACCTCGGTCCCCTAAGTTTCTGCGGCACCACTTGATGTAATCATTTACATCAATTTTATTGTACTTTAAGTCAATCTGATGAAACAGGTGACCTTTATTGTTAATCTCGCATTGAGTTTGGTCTACTGCTTTCACGATGTTAGTATATGGTGCGAATGTTCCTGTACTGTTTGCCAATGCCATTATAGATACCTTAAACTGAACCATGTTGCTAGTTCATCTTTATAAAACTTAAACATAGTGTATCTATTATACACTGCATCACCCGACCAGTCATTATATTCGGGCTTATGATATTCAAAGTCAAAGTCTGTTCCTTGAATATAGCCCCTTTTTCGTAGTTCTTTTACAATGTCCATAACTTCATTGGGCATTGCGTCCATTAGTTTTACTTCTATCATTGCGGGAACATCATTAAAAACCAACTAGCATATCTATCATCTTCTAATGTGAGATTCCAAACTCGTTGATGACCACCATAGAGTCCGTTATTAGTAGGCACGGTTTCAAGTCCATGTTTAGCAATCCAACCTTGACCCCCGATTGAGTTATGGAGATAATGAAGTCTCGGTCCTATATTCTTAGCGAGCCATTGTTCTTCTTGCGGCTGTAGTCCATGTTTAAGTTTTATTGTTATCATACGTCAATAAATCAAATATCGTTGCGTACTGTGTCTCTGGCTCCATATGGAAGCCCGTACCCCACACTACCCAAACTTTACGCTTGTATGCTTTCTCCCAGAAGATTCGAGTACCTGATACAGTCTTACGAGGGATGATAGCAAAGTATTCGTGCCATGGGTAGCAGTCTGCACCGTCTGTAATAATTGTGTATTCCATCTTATATGCTGCATAGCGATCCAAATTGTATCCTATGCTTCTATTCCATTTTATCCCCATCTTAGTGTCATCCAAGTCATTAATTCTTCATTCACTAAAATTCTTGTCATAGCATAATGGCAATCATCTGTTTCTTCTGCATACTTCCACATATGGGGAGGTTGTGTAAGTATCCATTCTTCAACATTCGGTCTAACATCAATTGCTATACAGTTATGAGAGTATAACACAGTTTCGTTTTGATTCTCAATGATTAGGTAGGGCTTGAACCCAACCATCCCGTTTTCTATTTTAAATGGGCTAAATGGGTCACCTGGCTTAGTAAACCTTTCAGTAGCTTGTTCTCTAACTTTGCCACCGAATATCTTTAACATGTTGTTTATCTTTTCTAATATCATGTCCATCTCAATAGAAACGCCGTAAGGAACTCATCCTTGCATAGCATGAGTTCTCCAAATGTAGTATTATCAACCCAGTAGCTATCTTCGATATCTTCTCTATAGCCACTTTTACCGAAAGTTTTATAACACCAATCTTGAATCTCTGCACCATCTACTTCCCCTTTTCCTTTCCAACTAACAGTAGTTATATTGCGTTTACTGCCGTGATAGTGTTCGGTCCAATATTTAAAACTACCTAGCTCTTGTATTTTCTTCTCACTCATTTGGCATGTTCCCATATCTTAAAAGAAAGTTAATGTATTTTTCTTCATCATACACAGTTGCACCGTGAATTATCACATGAGTATCAAAGGCAGCAAAGTCTACTTTTATTCCAAACTCATCTTTACAGTACACATCATAGTGCTGATATTTTTTTGCTAGTTGTGATTTGACTTTTTTCCACTCTCTTGCGGATCGCTCAATCATCTCAACTAACTCTACTGTTGCTTCTAATTTCATTGCCATTTTAGTACGAACCATTCTAAATCTTTCTTTTCTCTAAACCAAAATCTTGCTGAGTTAGCATACCATCGTTGACTTGGTTCAAATGCTCCCTTTGATTCACCGTATGTTTCTGTGCACCAGTTCTCCATACGACTCCATGTAATAATACCACCCCAATCATCGTCTAAGTTCCAAGTAATAACTTTAGGTTCTACTGTGTAATATCGTGCTCCAAACACACGACCTTCATCTATCTTCATGTCCATCGTAAAATAAACCACTCCGCTTCCTGTTTGTTTTCAAACAAGTAGTCACTGCCCAATCTACGATACTTCCCCTTACAAGTATCATTCAACCAAAATTGAATATCAACTGCTTGCTCTCCGTTCTTAAAATAAAACTGCACAGGCGTCCAACCGGTTTCAATTAGCATAGAAGATATGATGCCATCATCAATCTCTTTGGCAATTTGTTTGCCAATCTCATCAAACATTTCTTCTTCTAAAGTTTTTACTGCCATCTTAGTTTGAACCACGCTAAGTCTCTTTCATTTTTAAACGCATAGAATAATAAATCGGTGCCACCAACGTCATTCATAGAAAAATCTTCTATATCACTCCATAACATTGTATCATCATATTCATTATGAATCAAGCCTTTTTCCCGAATAACTCTATGAATATCATGCCTGACTTTGTCCGAACAATTCTTATGACACCAATCGTCCATCTTCTCTAACCAGGGCATCAATAATTCACCATCAGGTACTTTCTCAAAGTAGCATGTATATGGGTATCCGTGGTAGAAATGGCTAACCAAAGTAGCGTACTTAATTACATCATTGTCATATTGGAGCTTGTATTGTTTATAAGATAAACAACGATGTTTCTTTAGAAAGTTTCTACTCTTTTTGAGTCTAAGGTAGGCTTTGATTCTTCTAAGTATTTTCATTTGTGTTTAAGTAGGCACCAAGCATACTTACCTTCATCTAAAATTTCAAAAGTACCATCAATCTTACCGTCATTGTGGATCCACATTTTTATTCCGTACTGTTCTTGTATGTACTTGTCAAATGAATCTGTAAAGCCAGTATATGAAGGTTCATAGTAACCAGTATACTGTTTGTCGTATTCATTTTTAAGAATTCTTAACAAGTGCCAGTAATCATACTTGTTCATCGGTACTCTTTCATAGTGGTTTCTTCATACTCACCTGCGAATGCGATTCTGAATACTTTAGCAGCTTCACTATGTTCAAATTGTATGATATCATAGTCTAGTGGATAATCCATTTTGCTGTACACTGAACGCCATTCAACATGAAAACGACTGAATGGACCTTTCTCAGGATATCGTTGTGCCCACTCGTACATTTCAGTAGTACAAGGTTTTACTTTGAATCTGTATATAAAGACTGGGCGGTTGTTGCCACCGCCACCATAGAAGTATTCCATTATGAGAACCTCAACGCAAACCAAGTAGCATCTTTACTATCTTCAAACTCAATGAATTTTTCTGTTAGATATCCAGGGCTATGATAATAATTACCAGTACAATTTTCTTTTAACCACTGAGTTACTATGTAATCCTTGTAGGATATTTGCCACTGTGCTTGTACACCATCTATGGTGCTACCATACACAACCTTATATAGAGCATTCATGACCATTTTAACACAAACCAAGAAAACTTCTTTTCATCAATAACATTGTAACCAATTATCTCGTTATGATATTCTGACAAATGTATTTCTACCCCGCATTTAGTTTCTAGAAAATGCAAGTAAGCATCTTCTTTGGTTTTACCAGTTACAACTTTTGCTTCTGGCGGCAACTCAATGGGCTTTTTCAGAAATTCATTTTGCCCTTGTCTAGCTACTATCGTTTTTACAAGTTCTAAATCCATCATTGCCACCTCAATAAAAACCATTCATAATCTTGTTTGCGTTTAAAGCCAAAGTATCTACCACGACTTCTCCAGTTAGAACTTTTAAAATTACTGTAACAGAATCTTTCAGCGGGAATTATTGGATGCCAGCTTTGAAATTCAAACTGATGAGGCCAGTATTTTTCATTAAGTTCTTCCTCATAATACCATTGTTTTAAATAACTACTAGAAGATAAATTAATTAGTGTAGTCATCGGTTCAACTCAGCCCACATGTTAAGTTTACTTTTCATAATCTTTTCATTCTCTTGTGCTTTGTCTCTGTCTCTGTATGCCTCGTCCCTGCACCATTCTACAGTCTTAATCTCTTGTTTAAGTTCACCAATCAAATCCATGATAGTTCGTGCTTGAAGTTCTTTGATTTCCTTGTTAGCATCACTTAGTTTGTCATTGAGATATTCAACTTCATTCTCAAGGTGGTTGACATATTGTCCGGGGTGATAGTTAGCACCATTAACCTCACTTCTAAACGTACACCATGTATCATCCATACCAACATCAACTAAACCATCAATTATAGAACCTTGTACTCGTTGCATGTGCGTAGCAAGTCTAACTCGTATAGGGTCATCATCATGCTTGATGATGTAGTCAATTAATTCATTATCTGATAAGTGGTTCAAATTCATTATCTATACCTCAATTTCCACCATACATACAATTTAGGATGAATCCAGAACAATCCAGGACGCATCTCAACCCATAGTGATTCGTCATTAGATTCAATCCACTGTTCCATTTCTGGACCTGTCATTATTTCAGTCCAGTCTAAGTAATCAGGGAAGTCTCTTGGATTCATAACCACCTCAACTTAAACCAAACGTAGTCGTGTTCTTCTGTGAACATAAATTCTTCATTCATGTAATCCCAACGACCTAGTAGATTTTCTTTACACCAATTAGATATGTCAGCCCAGTCACCGTTCCACCAGTTTGCGGTGCGCTTATATGGTACTCTGAATTTTGCTTCTTTTCTGTTCATCCGAATCTCAATTCTAACATCATATACAATTTTTCGTGTATGTCAAATGACCCGAAACTTGGGTATGGAACAGTGGTGTCTACCCACAACTCTTTGTCATTACTTCTAATCCACTCAGCGACCTCAGTGTCACGCACACCCACATCATACCATAGTTCACCGTCAACAATAGTTGGGTTTCCGCTTTTGAAAAATTTAGGAAAGAACTTTGTCATAGTCATAGTCCCTGCGTACATTGAATTTACATCTAAGTCCATTATTCCCACCTTAGTTTGAACATTATAACATCTTTTTCTTCTACAAACCAAAATCTTACGCCCACATTTACAAAATCCATATTCTGTGAGTAGCACCAGTGTCTTCGTTCATATTGGTCTTCAGCAGGCAAACTTGGGCAAGTGACACACCAACGATGTGGGGTTTCAGTGTGCCAACTGACGTAGAAGACTTCCATCAACCCCACCTCAATTGATACATTATAAAAACATCTTCATTCATGTAGATATTGTCTAGCCCATAGTCATATTGACAGCCCCAACGTCCCTTTTGTGTAGGAGAGTCTTCGGGACCAAAGTTTTCAAGCAGCCACCATTTAACATCTACTTTACGAGATGCTGGCCAATTCTCAATAGCTATGCCGTATTGTTTCATGCCCACCTCAACAAGAACCATTCAGCATCTTTTTTGTCACGAAATTGAAAGTCACCCGTGAAGTATCGGGTGTTACCGTACCAACGAGGATTGTCGTATTTTTCGTTTCTATGACCGAATGTTTTCATGCACCATGTATAAGCCTGAGACGAGCTCCAATCATTAGTTGTGCGCCATTGAACGTCAATATGATATGGTCTTTTGCCTGGCACGTATTTAATTTCAATTTTCACGACCACCTCAATACAAAAAATGTGTGACTTTTTTCATCGTCCCAACGCAAGTACCAACCTTGTGTTTGAGTTTGAATCAACTTACCGCCTAAGGGTTTAAGTTCATAATTAGCAACAGTAATAGGAGCCCAACCATTCAATCTAGCAGTAACAGAACAAGTGTTCCAAAAGTTTTCAAAGTACTTGGGCCAAGGGTGAGCCCACAGTCTGCCTACAGGAACGATGAACCTTTCTCTAACAAAATAAGGTTCTCTCATAACCACCTCAGACTAAAATGAATAGCATCTTCTTCTTTGTGAAAGTAGAAGTCCATGTAATCCTCTGTTGGATGTGTTGTGTAGTATGTGCCAGGAACTCCGTAGTGTTCCATGGCCCAGATACAGGTTTCATTCCAATCACTAATAGTATCACCCTTCTTCCAGGGTATGCGTACTCTAGTACCCCGCCAGTTTGAGGGTGTCTCTGATTTGTTGTTTAAGGTTTGTGTCACGGTGAAACTTCAATGCCCATTGTTCTGGATTTATATAATCATGTATCATTGTAACTTGACTTGGATTTAATGTCTCTAGTAATTGGACACCACTGTCGCTACAATACAACATCCATGGACTTATTTTACCCAAAGTTATACCGTGACATATACGATTTGGGTTAATGTACCGAAATACGTCATTGGGCTGAATACCTTCGATTTCGGCAAGCGTGGTGCAATATTCTACGCCTCGATAGATTGCGTCAAACGCATCTTCGATCCTAAGATACTCACACAAGAACCTAGTGTAAGTTGTATCACTATCCCAATTATCTATTTTGATTTGATTGGTCAACAACCATTCAACGTATCTAGGAATGTTAAGAACTTTTGAATCTACACAATAACTTCCGAACTTTGCGAATGCAATATAATAAGGGCTATTGATGAATTCTTCATATGTTTTGTTCTTTGTCTTACTCATACTATGTTTAGAGTAAAACTGAACCCATGATTGAAATCCGATTCTATTACCTGCTTGATCCTTATTCAACCAGCGTGATTTTTTCTCACATATGTGGCTAACTAGTGTTCGTTCTCTAGCAAACTCTTTCTTGCAAAACTCGCAGGAATGTTTATTCGTTGCCAAGTTCTCTTTCATAGTTTCTAATGTCATCATCGGTTACTGTTTGTGCTAATACGTCAATGTCTGATAATTTTAAATCGGGGAATCTCTTTGCAAGATATGCTTTTTTCTTATGTTCTTCAACAAATGCTTCACTAATCATTTGAATAGATTCACTATCAGCCTTAGAATATATTTTAGTATAGTATTCTTTAACGTCTTTAAGTTTAGGTGTTTCTTTTAGTGTTGCGACTTTACTAGAAAGATGCGGGATCCATTGATGGAACTTTTTACCTAAACCAGGACTAGCCGCACATAACATCATCCATTGTAGTTTAGGATGTTTCTGAACATGCTCGTTGAACAAAAACTTGTTGGCAGCATATTCTGTACTCATAACATAATAACCCTGAACACCACCGTTATCTTTAACACAGCTCATCCAGTGCGTCATCATATAAGGCACAAACTTCTTTTGTTGTTCTTCTGTCATCTTATCTAAGTAGTTGTAATCTTTACGATCCAACGCTGATAATGCCTCGAACAAGTCAAAGTCTTGTTTTTCTAACTTTTCATCTTTTGGTGTTGCTGGTTTCTTCGTTGCCATTAGAATGCCTGATTATAATCTACAATTTCACAATTTCTACTAATTTCTTTAACAAAGTAAACGCATCTAGGTTTCTCTGTATCATCGATTGGTATGCACAAGAACTGTCCGTTCTTTAGTCTTGGGGCATACCAAGTTACATCATGGTAAATATCTACAATTTCAATATCTAAAAAGCTAGGTCTGAATGAACTTAATGGGTTAAACTCAAATGCTTTGAACCCTCTATCATTGATGCTTGTCAATGGTAGTGTTTCTAAGTCACCCATTTCAGGTTCACCAATCAATATCTGCCAATCTACTGGCATCTTAATAGTCTTGTCTCCCACTCTCAGTACTAGTGCTGGTGAGTTAAAGCTCTCTAAGAATATTAGCGGAATGTAATGATAGTCCACGTTCTGTGTATTTGAATTGTCTAAAATAGCAAATCTTAAATCATCTACTTCTTCCGGTAATGTCTCTAAATTGTAGTATTGGTTATCTAATGTAAGTATTCTCATAGTTATATTCTATCACTTATAGTTAAGTTTTTCAACATCAAACGGGTAGTTAGCTTCTTTATAGAAACTCTTTCGTTGTGTTAGGTGACGTTTAGCAAATTTACATGAACTAGTAATGTCCCAAATCTGCACAAAGTCTTTGTCCTCTGCTTTACGGATGCCTCGACCTATTGACTGAATAACTCTAACAAACGATTTGCCAGGCTCCAAAAGAACCAAGTTAAAGATACGAGGAATATTAATTCCAACAGCGGCGACCCCGTAAGTCGCAACAATAACCTTGTTAGTAGCAGTCGCAACTTCGTCATATTGTTCCTTTCGTTCTACTAGGTCAGTCCCACCTGATACAAAACTAACTTCGTAATCTAATCTACCTTTAGTGAATGCTTCACTAAGTCTAGTTTGAATCTCTCTTCCGGCAGCTACTCTATCAACTAAAATAAGTGTGTTCCCACTCTCTTTAACTTTCTCAAGTAATTGACAGATGGTAGTAAGTCGTTCATCGTTTTCTAAAAGATATTTCAATTCACTTTGATAATTACTAAACTCTACTTTATCTTGCAGTTGAATAATGTTCACGTGACATTGTGCCAATACGCCTTTGTCTTGTAATTCTTTTGCAGATAGTTTATTGATGACAGGTCCCAATGATACCATGATTGCTTTATAATCAAACTCTGACTTTGGGATAGTGCCAGTCAATCCCCAACGAATGGGGATATGAGCCATTACGCCCGATAATAGTTCTTTCAACACATCTGCTTTAGCCATATGCACTTCGTCAACAATAACACAGCATACACCTTCTAAGAATTCCCCTATGGTAATTTCTGCTTCATCTGCTTTTGTTTTCTTTAACATGTTACCGAGACTTTGCCAGGTACAGATTGTATGTGTCTTACCATAATCTTTACGGTCACCAAAGTACACACCCACATCTAACCCGACGTTGATATAATCACGCTCGGTTTGAGTAACCAAGTCCTTGTTAGGAACGATAACAATACTGCGACCATAACCCTCAACACTATAACTCAATGCCGCAGTCATAATTGTCTTACCTGCTCCTGTAGCAACTTCTTGCAATGACTGTGGGTTCTTCAAAAAACTGTTAATGATATCTAGTTGATAATCACGAATCATAACCGGCTTGCCTGCCATTGGGTGCTTATCAGGCCAGACGTGTGCGGCAAAACTATCTTCTTTGAATTCAGTAAAGTTGAATGTAGTTGAATACTCTCGTAAATCTTCTAAGTCAATATCATATCCTGCTTCTGTAAGCAGTGGAAGAATATCAGGGAGCAAGTTTACATAGGTAGAACCGGCTAAGCTGAAATAGCTAATCTTACCATTCCAACGCCCAAGTCGGACACTCGGCAAATACCTTGCACCCGGCTTCTCATATTCAAACATCTTCATTAATGTTTTTCTGTCGCCAAGTTCTAATCCTTCAATCTTAACATTGACTTCATCTTTAATTATTAGTTTACATTCTCTCATTTTACATTGATTGGTTTGTTGTTGCCTAAGTGTACTGTTTTTGCAATCTTACTCTTAGGGTGAAAGTTACCCGAACTCCATAGCGCAGTGTTGACTAAGATAGGAAATTCATACTTAGACAAATCTATATCTTCATGTGCATTCTTTGCAATATAGCAATGGTCGATATTACTCTCTGTTAATAACTTCTTTAATTCTGTCTGGTGTGTTGCGTTGACGTTTTTAAAAACCTCTTGAACAACTACAAAATCACAACCAACACGCTTAATAAAGCGTACTAGTTTCTCAAGGTCTCCTATATGAAAGACCACTCTATCACTAACTGCAAAGTCAACGATTTCTAATGCCTCAGGGTCATTGTTTATAGATTCAATTGAATCGTATATAACTTGTTCATCAATATCAATGCCTGCGGATCTGATCCTTGCTAGTGAAGAAGGACTTATGTTTAGTGGTATGTTTGCAGTTGCTTCGTCTAAGTATCGGTTGGTAGCCGCAATAACATAATTGCCGTTGACTTTCTTGTATATCGGGTCCCATGTTAAACCCTCGTACTCAGCAAATCTATTTATAATTTCAGTGGTGTTGGTGCAATATCTAACCACTTGGTAGTGCTTATCCAGGCAATCAATAAAATGCTTTAACACTACTTCGCAAAAAGGACCACTCCAAATCTTAGTTTCTTTTTCCCATGTAAGATACACCGACGTATTTTTTATGTCTTTGACAAAATCTTTCTTATATGGACTTCTAACTTCGATTATGTTATCTTTGATTGTACAAAAGGCATCAGTGTATTCCGGTAGACTTTCGATGGGTTCTACTCCCCATGGTAGTTTTATCATTAGGTCTGCATCAAGTTCTTTTTTACGCAATTGCCTTGCATAGCGTAAAATAATTTTGTTTAACAACTCAGCTTGGTTGCTGGTTACGGGATTTTTATCTTTATAATGACTTGATTGAAGGTTAGTTAGGAACTTCTTATCGTAAGTCCCTAGACTTATATTCTGCATCAAGTAATATACTAATTGTTCCTTTGTCGTTGGTTTCACTTTTGACATTCTTCTATTATAATACTTATGATTGATGAAGTCAATGCTAGAGGCAAAAAAAGGGGACCTAAGTCCCCTTTTTCATTTGTTGAATATTCGTTTTATCTTGAAACCTTGTTCATACAATTCATCGGCTTCCTCTTGACTGTAACAATCAAACAAAAACAAATCACCATCATAAATTTCAAACATAGTTACTCCAAATAAACAAACATGCGATTAACATGGTTACAATGACAGCAGTACCTTGAACGATACTGCACTCTCCTACTAAACGCACTGTGCCACGGTGTGTGGGTACCTCGTTCAGCATCCTTCCACCTAGTCCAATTATGAATGCCGAAACGACACCACAAACTGGACACTAGAAGCTCCTCGTCCTTTAAAGCACGAATTGTATTTCTATGCTCATTCATCACGCAATTTATTAAAGATTCGTTCACGTTCGACTAAGAAACATTCAAACGCTGCCTTGATGATGTTGTAGAAGAATGTAAACACTACAAGCCAGAAACCGGATGCTCCGATAAGTTGGACTGTCTCTTTATCTTCAATTAACCAAGCAGATAACAATAATGTCACTAGCAAGGCAACCAATGAGAGAATAATAAATCCGCAGATAGCAAAGATTGAATCGGGAGCACCCTTCTTCAATTCATACCTGAAGTTTTCTAGGGCAATAAAAGTGCCACCGAAAATCTTCATAAAGCACCATTTTACAAATGCTAGGTACATTTTAATATTCATCTTGTTCATCCCTAAAGACCTTAGTATGGTCGGTAATGGTGTAACCTCTCAAACTTAGCTTGCTACGTGTAGGAATATCACCACGTACATATTCATACTTGATGAACATACCCAACTCGGCATCAATCTCTTTGACTGTTTTCCCATGCCAGGGTTTGCCAAGAATGTATTTTACTTTAACCCATTTTACATTGTTTTCGGGTGCACCTGTATACTGATTTTTGAAACTGTAGTAGTCACTATACCCACCACTCATTGAGGTTATAGATAGAGGTCTACACCAATCTTCTGGATCTACAGTGTCATCTTTTTCAAGTAGTTGAAGGCTTATCATTTTCTGCTTCCTTAGCCCATTGAACACCTTGCAAGAAGCCTCGCAAGCCGTCAATAGATTGACAATCGGCTACAATCGTACCTTTTTTATTGTGAATAAAGAAACTAGATTTGACAGGGCTAATTGAATAGCCCTCCTCATTTAGTTGACGTTGAAATGTTTGATAAGATTGAACCAATTCGTAGTCTGTCATATTATACTCGCTTCATGCATGTAGCTTTAGCTAACTCACGCCAGTTGCCTGAAATCTTAACGAGGTCAGCAATTTTCAAACACATACGCAAGGACACTTCGCGCAATTTTGAGTGATTAGCTTCAATGAACGCCATAACTTCGTCAGTTTGTTCCTGAGTAAAGTCATAGTCAGCAAACAAGCCACCGTCAGCATCGCGGTGAACTTGCTTGATACGCAACATTTTGTCACGCTCAGTGTCAACAGTCAAATCCAAGAAGTGACTGCGTGATTGGAGAGCATCCAAGTGAGGAGCCATCTTGCTTGCTTTCTTTGTGTCGAAAGTTTTGTTTGTAATAAAGATGATTGAGCCGTTGAAGTTGAAAGTGTTTGGCACACCTTCGTCACGCAACAAACGACTATCTTTGTTCCAACTGATGCGGCGAGTCTTACCTGAATCCAACGCACCTTTCAACACGTTAACAGCGTCTTGGTCATCCCAAATATCACAGTCATCAAACACCAAGACATTCTTAGCGTCACTGAATTTGTACAATTTAGCGAACAAGCCGATGCCTGACATTGCACCTTTGACAATCTCAAAGCGAGGACGCTTGCCTTGAATCTTATCAAACATAGATGCTTTTTCCATCTGTGTGATAACACCATGTGACTTACCGATACCTGCAGGACCTGTCACAATCATAGCACGAATGTCACCGCTGATACATGCTCTGGACATTTCATCAAGCACTGCGAATCGTGAGGCAATGCGATCCATTGCTTCTGTTTCTGTTTCAGTTACTTTTGTTTCAACAACAGGGGTATCACCTGACACGAATTCTAGACATTCGTGATTGTCTACATTGATACGCAATTCGTCACTACGACCCGGGAACTGACCCTCATTACGAACTGTCACAAAACCACCTTTGGCACCAAGTTGGTAACCTTTCACGAGGGTGAAAACTTGATTAGAAACTGGGGTGTTACGATATGTACCTGAAGTGATGCGAACTGTGCTAGTCATGTGAACCTTTCGTATGTAAAGATGTTATTATAGTTGATTTTGGGTTTATTGTCAAGCCATTTTGTTGTTTATTTCACGGGCTTTCATTATGAATTCACACATAGCACTATTGTATTCACCTTCAAAATTGAATACTTTTGTATTACTTCCGGACTTGGACTCAATTTGATATTGATAGTCGCCGGTTCTCCACAAGACAATTTTAGTCTCGCCTATTTGCTGGCTTTCAATGTATTGTATCTGAGACATGATTACCCTTTCAAACAAACAATGAGTATACTACCAAAATGATTTATTGTCAAGCCATTTCTAGCTTCCAACCGTTAACCCCAAAGTATTCAAATTCATCATTGTACTTACGGATAAAGCTGCCTGTAATTTTTAATACTTTTTCATTATTAAAAAGATGTTCCCAAATATGACCCAACACATTGTCTTTTGACAGAGTAATGACCACGGCTGCATTTAGTTTGTCATCGACCATCCAGTACTGGATAGTTTCCATGCGTGAAGTTTTGCGTGTGATTTTTTTGAGTGGTGTTAGATTGGCAGTAGTACCCAATGATTTAGGAACTCCATTCATATTCATTCTTCTGAAACCCTGGTCAAATGTTACTTGCGACTTTATTTCGTCTAATTGCAAATCATAGTCATAGAACGTGGGTAGATAACAAATCATTCCCAAATCTTTTTCTTTGAAATGAATGCCATCACTATGAATGAATGTATTCATATCAGTTCTAAATTGTGTCATTGATAATTTGTCATTCAATTTACCAAACATAATTTTTTTGCTGTAATAATCTCTGATTGCTTGCGAACGTAATTGATCCTCAGTAGTTACGGACTCAACTACAATCTTGTCTAAGATTTTGTGACCCCACTGGCTATTTGCTCGTAGGCGTTGAAGCGTACAGCTCAACGTCAATACATCAACTGGCGTTTCATACATTTCAAATTTCTTTATACTTGAGTGATGCTGGTTATCCAAGTTAAGTGTGATATGGTCTAATGCGTTCCAAGCTGATTGCCCGGACGCCCCTGACAATGTGATTGTGTTATGTGAATTGTTAAAAAGTGTGGACATATTTTGTCTTCCTGTTAATTGAACGAAGCCTCTGCCTTTATATCGATATGACATACTATATTATACAAAAAACCTCGTACTGTTGTCAATACGAGGTCTATGTTAAAGGGTAATATCTTCCATTCCAGCTGTCCGTAATCGAACTATGTGACCCATTTGCCATTGTTTAGCATCGAGTCCTTTCATCACACCTAACCATTTATTCCTTAATAAGGCAACCTCATTGATTAGTGTCTCATAGTCAATTACTTCTTGTTCACCGTCTACATACTTTTCAGCATCACGTGAAGTCAATGCTCTATTATATGCTTCCAGATACTTTTGGAAATGCTTTCTGCGAATTTTACGCAGTTGAATATTAAGATGATTCAACACAGCTTCGATTTCTTGAAGCTGGTTAAAACGGTGTTCAGTAACACCCGGTAATGCCGCAATGTTCTTTTCAACGTTACCCCAAATCTTTACATCTTGCTTTGCAGCTTGGTGCTCTGATTCGTAGTATGCGACAAAATCCGGTAACTTACTTATGTCATTAGAAACTTTTGTTAGCCAGTTTGACATTTAATCCCATTCTTCGTCTTGGTAATCGTCTTCTTCGTAATCTTCGTATTCTTCTTCTTGGAAGTGTTCGTCTGCATAATCTTTCAGAGCCTTAGTAATATCTTTATCTCTAAACTCATCCTTGATAGCATCAATTTCAAAGTTATTTTCAATAAGATATGTAACTAAAGAGTCTGCCGCTTCACGGCGGTCATTAAAATCAATATGCTCTCTTAAAACTTCCCAGACTTCGCTTACCGAACTTAGATTCATTACTGTGATCCTATCTTTGTCTTAATTTGATTAACTAATTCTTTTCCCAAGTCAGTATAAAACTGATCCTCAGAAATTCCGATAGGTAGTTGTGTTGCCAAGTCTACTGCCATTTGTCCTGTAAACTGTACCTTAGGACCAAATGTTTGGTCATCAGATACAATCTCTGCTGTTGTTATAATCATTCTGTAGTGTCTCCTTCATCAGTGGTTTCTACAGTATTACTTATCTCAGTCTTGTCATTTCTTAGTGGGAAGTCTTTCATCACAGTATCCAAACAACCATCTGTGTTTGCTTCCCATGCTTTACGGAACTTCTTAATGACCTCACCATCAACAGTAGTATACACTAATGAATTGCCTTCTTTCTTTAGAAGTTCTTGCTTTTCAATCATATCTACTAAGCCAGAGTATGGGCTCATACCTGTCTTATACGGAATCTTTACTTGCACCCCTTCGAATGGTTTCGCATAACGAGTTTTCATAATCTTGCAACCAGCACGAATACCGTTTACTTCTGATACTTTGTTACCGTCTTCGTCTTCTTTCAATTTCATCTTCTTCATCGCAACAACGATAGAAGATGCGTAGATGAAACCTTGTCCACCAGAGATTTTGTCATCTGGATCGAACATATCTTGTGAAGCATAAGTGTGATTAGTTGCCACTAAGCCGATGCCTAGACTACCGAACATGTTAACACAGTTACGAACAAGTGCTGTAAGTGCTTTAGGCTTGCGACCCATATCACCTTTCAAGTCACCTGCGTCAAACTGATTAACGTCAGTTGGTGTCAACAACATACCCAATGAATCGATGATGAATAGAACCTTTGGTCTGTCTTCAACGGGCAATGCTTTGTAATCAGTAACAAACTTACTGATTGTCTTGGCTACGTCATCAATCATAGCCATGTTTAATTCTAATAATTTTGATTCATCAGTATCAACACCGAGATTATGCAACCAATCTTCGTCCAGAGCATTCTCCGAGTCGATGAGGATAACAAATATCCCTTGTTCTTGTGCGTGTTTGACAAGGTTACCTGAACAAATGTAACTCTTGCCCGCACCGCTTTCTCCAGCGAATACAGTAACTTTACCAAGAGGTACACCTTTATTAAAGTCACCACTGATAAGATAGTTAAGTGCGTAATTACCTGTGCTGATCCAATCAGTAGGGTCATTGAATCCAACGCTTAATCCTTCAATACTTTTTGTAATGTCCTTGCGGAACTTGCTAATGTCAAATGGTTTTCCCAATTTGTTCTCCAATCTTAAATTCTTTGTCTAATAGTTCAGGACATTTTTGTGTCAATAACTCAATCTCGTAATCTTGAGGGAAATGACGCAATGCATGTCTTGCTCGGTCACGAACTATGCTCGGGACCCTAGGTGTTTTGCCAGGGTCACATAGTTCTTCCAAGAGCTTTTTACCCGCCTTAAGGGCGCGGTATCTTTCGTCTGGTAGTGTCATGTGTACTCCTTAAAGGGGACCGAAGTCCCCATTACCTATTAGGCTTTGTTTTGACGAGCACGAATCATTGCTAGAATGTCTTGTGCTTTTTCACTACTTGCTGATGTTGTTGGAACTTGAACTGGTTGACTTGCTTGTGCAGGTTCGTCATCACCATCCCACGGTTCTTTAGCTTCTGCTACGGGTGCTGTTGCGGGTGCTTGTGCTACTGGAGCTGAAGCTGGTGTTGAATCCGCGGTTGAACCTGCTGAAGGAATATCTAAACCATAAGGCTTGTAGTATTGACCCCAACGGTCTGGGTCATATGCTTGACCATCAACTGATGCTTCAAACATTTCTTTGATGATGCGTAGTTCTGCTTCTGTTGGTTGCTTCGGTAAGAAGTCACGCAAGTTAAACAAACCATGTGCATTGATTGCTTCTAGTTCAGCCTCTGTCAATGGGCTTTCACGGCGTGCCCATGAACTAGTTGAATAGTCGGCATAGCCACCTTTAGAAGTTTTCTTGATGTTGAAATCTAGACCACGCATGTAATCAGTTGGCATTTCAAGGATTTCAGGATCCATGATACCACCTTTGATGATTGGGAAGATTTGTGATGTGATAGCAAAGCGGCGAATTGGGTTCGCTGGTACCTTGTCATCACCTAGTGGGTTTTGACGAACAAAACCTTGGAAGATGTATGAACGCTTCTTCCAATACTTGTTTGCCATTTCTTTCAAACTTTCGTCTTTGTACCATGGACGAACTTCTGCCAACACTGGGCAAGAGTTTGGTACATACATATCGTTACAAGGAACTTGAACGATAACTTGCTTAACGTTAGGTTGACCCTTGACGCCATTGAATGGCAATTTGATAATATTCTTTTCGACCCAGAAGAATTCATTTTTAGAATCACCGTCTGGTAAGAAACGTACGGTAGCTGTTGTACCTTCGTCAATGTTCCAGTGGGGGTAGATAGAGTTATCTGATTGGGCGTTGCCTGTGTTGCCCTTAGACTTGTTTTCTTGTGCTGCCAAACGAGCACGAATTTCTGCTAATGATGCCATAATATATTTCCTTATAAAATTTTGAGATGGTCTCTGTTGTAATAGTCGCCACTACCTATTAGTGACTAACGCAAACTATAGTTTAGCAAATCTATTTGCTTGCGTCAATAGTATTTATGCCTGTTATGGTAAAATACAAATTTATTTACCCTATTATTGATTGAAATGGGTACCACAATAGCAAAACCTCACATCAGTGAGGTCTTGTTGTTATTTTATTAATTGCTTAATTCTCTCTAGTTCACGCATAGTACTTTCGGACAAATCGTCTTGTACTGCATATTCTAGTTCGTCTAATCCAATAAGACCCGATTCGACATCTTTAATCATTTGGTCCTTATCGGCAGAAGGTTCAACTTTACTAATATACAAATCAATTAATTCCAATGTTTCAGGAGGCAACGTGCTTGAAGAAACTTTTGTTTTTACCTGAGCATTTGCTTTCTGTCCTACACGCTTCACCATATCTTGGTATTCGTCATCGTAATTGGCTTCAACGTTTTTATCAAACAATGTATTGTTCTCTTCCAAATCATCTTCCTGTAATTGTGATCCAATTAAGTCTGATGCCCATTCTTCGAGTTCGGAAACTTCTGTCATCTTAACATCTTCACCGATGTTCTTTTTAAGTTTACCTAAAATTGGCATCACTGATTCGATACGAGGATCCAGTGAGCTAGATTTAAACATTTCCGATAAATCTTCTGAGGCTTCGTCTTCCATCAATGATGGTGTCCAAGATTCAAAATAATTATTGTAGCCTTTCTTACCGGCTAACTTATGTAATGTTTCACGTAAGTTTTGATAATGGTTAACACCTTCAGTAACTAAACGTTGCACTGATTCGTTAAACTGTTTGCTACGAGTAGCACGTACAAAACCTGCCATCTTAGAATATTCTTCACAAAGGCTAGTAATGTGTTGACCTCTTTCGTCATAAGGTGTACCACCTTCTGCGATATGTCTTGCATAAACTCTTGCTAATCCTGGCTTAGTTGTAGGAGCTAGGAATCTTTCACCTTGTGCGTTTTCAATGAAGATTTTAGCAACATTGCGATATCGCTGTTCACCTTCTTCGATGGGTCTGTTATGTTGGATAATAATCTTACATTCAGGGATATTATCACTATAACTCTTAGACTTGCCCATTGGGTAATAACCCTCGTCTAGTTTTCTAGTGTGTGCTCGTTTAGCCATATCGTATTTTAACCTATCCATATATCTAGTATCAAAACTTAGTTGGTTATTGTGTGCGAACAACGACAACTTCTTCAACAACTGATGCCAAGATTCTGAATCAGTGTCTCCGGACTTTGGACTGTTTTCCACATCCTTGCCATAGTAAACAATCAATTGGCGCAAACCGTCAATCGTCAATGTTACTTTACCGTAATCTACATCGTCTTTGACGAAATTAAATTGAAAAACTTCTGCTTCTTCTGGAACTGGCATTTCTTTACCAGAACTGTCATATAAGACAGGGTCATATCCTCTACTTTGCAAGAAAGAGAATAAGCTATTGTTTAATGAATCTTGATTTTTTGGCATGTTTTGATAATCCGAATAATGTATTTATCACCCTAGGATCGCAAAGAAGGGTAAAGGAAGCACAATATCCTCATGGTCTCTAATTTGTTCTTCTAGACTATAGTGATAATCGCCCAAATCCTGAATCATTCGTGTAGTTAATAATACCGCTGCTACTAAGTCATCAGTTTCGCCGATTTTGGCTGCAAAACTGTCTTTACTCGCAATGTAATTCTTTAACTCAGAAATCAAACTATGGCTATGAATCTTCATTTTCTTTGATTCTAGTAGATGTTTGAACTTAGTACACGCAGCCATCTTGGTTTTATGTGTCGTTGTAAAGCCTTTGCGTTTCTTACCGGGTTCTGAAAGAAAGATACCAGGTATGTTTGCTTCCCCGTACTCAGACAAAGAGATTAGCGCGCCTTCACCTACAGTGTTGTTCTCAACTGAATAGTAAATGTTGTTTGGTTCATTTGTGCATTCGCTAATGTACTTACATATACCTGCTAACAGTTTAATTTGTTCAGGGATAGTAGTCTTATTGTGCTTCCATTCACCAACTTGAGTGGTTGAGTTTGCTTCAAAAATTTGTATAGCTGCGTAGTCGCCGCCTGTACCGATAGCAGGATCTAATGCAACTGTATAAATCTTATCTTTCTCTGGTTTCTTGTACCATCGAATCTGACCTTGACGATGTGTAGGTTCACTGCCTTCTAAATCAATTAGTGTGTTAGGATTGATTAAAGTTTCGTCAGCAATAATAAATTCACAACCAATCTCTCGGCGGAATCTATCTTCACCCAATTGGGCTTTCATTTTAGCCGCCCATTCTTCATCACGTTCAGGGTGTTCTTGCCAAAAAGCACGATATGCTTTAAAGCCATTCACGCCCACGTCAGTTTTGTTGCCGAATTCATCTTCACATTTGTTAGCACCTTTCCAGATAAGAGCGAACTGGTCTTCGTCTGAGTTAGGAGTACTTGTGATAATCGCTTTACCACCTGTCGCTAGAGTAGGTGTAATAGCAGTCCAGAATTCTGTAGCGATGCTTGGTCGATCGAATGCAAATTCGTCTAGGTATAAGAGTGTGATAGACATACCACGACCAGTGTTTTCAGTAGTTGTAGCTGAAACAATGCGTGAGCCGTTCTCAAAGTCTAACGAGCCTTTGTTGTATGTAGTAACACCTGCTTTAATGTGGTCAGGACAGTTCTCGTATGCGTAGCGAACACGTTGCATAATTTCTTGTGCACCTGTGTATTTGTGTGCCGCAATAAGAATCGTTGAGTCAGGTACAAACATAGCGTACCACAATAGATATCCCGCGGCACTTGTTGACTTACCTGTTTGACGAGGCATCAATGAGATACTATAGCGATTCTGATGATAGTTTTCAATCAATCGTTTTTGATATTCCCATGGGTGATAATTCATCGAACCCTTTGTAGGGTGTTGAATCATAAAGAAATTGTCCATGAAGTACATTGGACCCGTGTCAGGATCACAACACTTGATAAAGTCATCTAATTCTTTATCGTCTTTGAACTTTGTCTTGACATATGGAGTTTTTACTAAGGTAGGTGTATTTGCCATATTGTATTTACTTAGATAACTTTCGGAGTGAGATTAATATATCTCTCGCCATTGGAAACCAGCACCTACGTTAGTGCTCTGTGACCCGATGTTAGTAGCTACTACCAAATAGATTTCACTATTAGAACTATCATAATTCTGAACGATATAATTCTTTTTAGCAGTGCTTGGCATATTTGCTGCAGGGGCTCCTCCTGCTTTTTGACTACCTTGTGTACTAGCACCGACGAAGCCGTTGTCTAGTTCATCACCGTGAGTCCACGTAGTCATGTCTACACAATACTGCACCCCACTATCAGCATCTACATCTGTCCAGGTTGTGTCGTTAAGGTAAGTGTCATTAGGTAATTTCAATAAGCGCCATTTAATGCTATCACCGTCACTAAACATATTGAGATTGCCCATACGAACAATTATTCGATTAGGATAAGTCCTAAAGGTGTTCTTTAATCTAATAGCCATTATAGGTAATGTAGCACCTGCTGTGACTGTTTTTAATGTAGGACTGGTTACACCCCAGTCGATACCTGCTTCTACATAACCACCTTCACTTGCTACAGTAGAACAAATTTGATCCATGTAACCACCTTCAGTTGTTCCTGTGTTTAATATCTCACAACGTACAGGCAAGTTAGGACTGCTCATGTAAACTGTAGTTAATTCATTTGAGTGATGAAAGATATGACAAGGAATAAATGACCCGTCGTGAACGAAACCTACTGTAACAGATCCAACACCTAACCACTGAAATTCAATGAAGGTTAATTGTGTTTTAGTAATATCTATATTAAAGAGACTACCGCCATTTCCATCACATGTATCTATATTCCATTCTGCTTGTGTCTTACGGACTTCTAACAGAGAACCTGTGGTATAACTACGAATTACCCATGATAATGTTCCGTCACCTGCTTGTTCAAAATAAATCCCGTTATTGTCATCATAATATCCCGTACGTTTCGTGACGTTAGTTACCGGGGCATACATATTGATACTAGACAATATCTGTTGACTCTTGCCTGGCATGTAATGATGATAGAATTTAGTTTGATGAACTGCACGACTAGTCGTACTACTGGTTGTTGCTAATCTAGCACATGCTTTATTTGTTTGAAACGTTACACTAGCCCCGTTAACTGTATAGTCAATGAAATTAGGATCTAAACCATATAAATGTTTATAGTCACCGAGTGTGAATGGCTCAGACATTCTAATGCGACCAAATGCATCAGTCTGTCCTACTTTAAGGGTAGTACGTAGCACAGGTTGCCCTAGTGCATTATACTCCATAGTCTTATGTAGGTTTAAGAGGTTAGGTTCATCCTGATGTTGGTAGTTGGTTGAATTGGGATTTCTAACTCCCATGATTAATAACCCTTGGTTGCTGAGTTATGTGCCCAGGTCAAATCTTCACCGTTGTATGTATTACTGCCAGTAGACATGTACAGTTGGAATCTTTCTGCGCCGCCGTATTCAGTAAACCAAATACGCACAGGGTACCATACACCCGTAGTTAATGCTATACTATTTGGGTTAGTGTTATACCCGCCAGTGTATCCGCTGAACTGATGATAGTTAGTTGCCGTAATATTTGCTGGTAGTGCATTATCACCGATCCACATTACCACGTTATCATCACAACTAATGTGAGTATTATAATCACCTGTTAATGGAACTTGTAAGTAACCCTTCCACTCAAATGAGTAGCCCGATTCATATGGTAAGTCGCCGCGTTGCCCGAAACTAACGTATTCGTCAATTTCGTATGCGGCTTCTGATATGGGACCGTGACTGGGAGTTGAAAAGAATGACATATCAAATGTCGTACTGCCATTACTGCTGTTGAAGTTACCAACATACTTTCTACGATACAATCCTGCTGTTTCGTTTGTAACAGATGCTACATACGTAGGAGTGTATTTTGTACCTTGTAGGGAGTAAGCAGGTATGCTAGCCGCTGCCGCTGTTTTGTAAGTACCTGAATGAATATATGGTTCGTTGCGGTCCATACCCGACGGTATAGTGTACGCTTGCGAGACCCAAGGGCGTCCTTCGATTAAGCCTCCCGAGTTAGGATTATCAACTACAGTGTTACCTGAATACTGTGTTGGTAGTTCAGTTAAATCATAGTTAGGTCTATCTCTACCTTCTGCTAATCTTTTTGTAGCGGCTAAGTCTAGTTTAGCTTTTTGTCTAGCTTCACGTGTAGGTAAGTGAGAAATTCCGTTTAACGACATATCATTTTCCTTTGTACTGCATGTTTGGATACATGCTCAAACTATCCGACCTAATGTCGCTAGGATGTTTTGGTTTATTAATATCATTACCGATAGAAAAAACAACTTCTGATGAAGTTACTTGCTCGTCTGGTGTGTTGGAATATTGCCTGCGCTGAGTTGTTTCAGGTTCTGCAACTTCATCCTCATAGTCGTTGACTTGAGTTTGTTTTTCGTCTACGCTGTCGATTAAATCTAATAATCCGCGGATAAATTCAGTAGCTCTCATCTACTTATTTATCGTAGGGCTTCTCTCCTGTAAGATGAGGTTTAGCGAACCACAGTCTAAACCATTCATCTGTGCCGGGTCGTATGTTGTTTTCACGTTGAATTTGCCCTAGATTACTACCTTGAATACTCATTTCTTCTCCGTAGCTAGTTTTTTCATGGACACCGGCTAGTCTTTTTAAATCATCTAAATTATCAGTTAAGGGGGCATAAGGTTGAACGGACTTGAGTTTATCAAATCCGTTCATTAATTTAGATTGCTTAAATGGATCGAACATCAACTATTTATTTGATATCGAGTGGTCTAGTCTTCTGAACCACAATCGAATAATAGCTTTCTTTTACAGGTCTACTAGTAGGACCTCCTTCAGGCGGATTCTGTATAGGCATGTTAATTTCGAACTCTATTGTGTCGTTTTTGACTAACGTGAAACCAGTACGTTGCAACAACGCTGACAACTGTGTGAATCCAAAAATACTATAATGGTTTAGATTATATTCGTGCTTTCTTTCACAATCGGGTGCAGGGACTTCAATGTACATTAAACCGTTGTGTTTTAGAATACGGTTGTATTCCATCAATGTAAAAATTGGGTATGGGCTGTGCTCAAGTGCATGGCGCAAAAAGATAAAGTCAACTGATTCATCAATGAAACCATCTTTCTGGGGCAAGAAACTTAAATCATATTCTTTAACTGTGTGGCCTTTCTCCCTACACAATTTAAC
>JACCED011754172.1_pt1 | contig 25494 bp, 29 predicted proteins | sample 7455021 | NCBI WGS metagenome assembly JACCED01 (sample SAMN15323456, study PRJNA562643) | freshwater metagenome | isolation source: river surface water | place: USA:Blue River Watershed | collected 2017-08-19
CTTTTCTTCCATTTCTCGCACTCTTGCTTCCCATGCTTCATTATCATGTATGGCACCTGACATAAATGTTCCTATTGCGATTGCTGCAATTGAAGCAAGTTGTATTGGTGTTTTATAAACGTATAGGAAAGGAATAAAACTTAAAAATCTGATAAAATATGTTGCAACCAAACCAAAAACGCCGGCTAATAAGACGGCGTAGAAAATCCAATTAGGTAACCATTGCAGTAGCCACATATTACATCTTTGGTTGTTTACGTTTGAAAAAGGACATTACAGGATTTTTTTTCTTTGAAACACCTGGTTCTCCGCCTTTGCCACCAGAACCAGCGATATTACCACCACCAACAGTATTAGTTGGTGCAGCACTCATCGCTTCTTCTCTGACAAAATCTTTAAATGTTTTCATCAGCAATTCCACTTACGTAATGATTTGTTGATACGTGAATCTGGATCTTTTGCTGTTGCAGCTGATGTTAATCTTTTCTTCATACCAGACATACGAGCACAGAATGACTTGCGGCGGTTTGCTGCTTTGGAACCAGGTTTTAGTTTTGATGGTTTTGTTGTGACAGCGGTCTTTAGTTTAGAACCTGGATTTTCTCTGCGGTAAGATTCAACACCTTTTTGATTCAAACCACCAGATTCGGACTTACCCTCTTTGCGTTGCCAAGCAGCAGTCTCATCTAGTTCAACTTCTTCATTTTGTGGTTTTAATTTAGCTGCGTCAAGTCTTTTCTTTTCATAATCTCTTGTTCTATCCAAAGCTTTCATTGTTTGCAACTTAGCTTTTGCAGTTTGTGTTGCTTTTCGATACATCTCTGCTGGGTCACCTATTTCATCAATTTGTTCAACTTCTTCATTTTTTGGTGTGCCGTCAGCCTTCTTATGTGACTTGTAACCCTTGTTCTTCATAGACCATGCAAGTGCCCAAGGATTATCAATGTCTTTGTGTTTCTTCATTGCCTTGACGGTGCCCTCAAAGCCTGGAGGTGCCTTTTCGTCCACTTGTTCAACTTCTTCACCTAAACCAAAACTATCATCACATTGGCAAGGATCTTGGTTACACTTATCGCAAACCTCAAATTCCTCTTTTACTTTTTCACAACTTCCTGGTGAATATGGTTCTTTACCAGGAACAGGTTTGTAGCCAGTCCAGCAACGACCTTTTTTTGCTTCTTCGATGTATTGTTTTAGTGTTTTCATATGTTCCTTAATATCTCTGCGACATTCATATCTAATGGTATTTCTGATGATACTATTGTTTTTCCACCAACACCATAAACAAAATCAGGCATGATATCCAAATATCCTAAAAAGGTTTTAAGTATATCATAATCACGTTCATCAGTCTTATAGAATAATATTCTTGCTGTCGCTTCTGGACCAAAAACATTATTCAATAAAATGATGTGGTTCAATATCAAGCGTTCCTTAAGTGATTTTGTCACCTTGTATCTTCTAAACAAACGTTTGAGATACTTGGTTCGCTTGATATCTCCCTCAAATTCGGACATAATGCAGTGTGGTGATGTATAGCATTTCATAGCATACATCATAAAGTTTTCTTCATTCAAATCATCAAACATATTAAAGAGGGGGTGATTAACCCCCTGTTAATTAAGCAACTGTAAGAATTGCGTTTGCAGATGTTGCGGTTACGCCTTCGTCTGCTGCTGTTACCACAACACGTAGGACTGTGCCGTTGTTTGCGGTTGTTGCAGGACGTGCTTGCAATGTTGCAGAAGTTTTGCCAGACCATTGAATTGGGTTGGTGTTTGCTGGAACGTTTGCCCAGCCAGCTGAACCGTCTGCATTGTTGTATTGCCATTGATAGGTCAATGTAGCTGATGTGTCTCCATCCAAAGTTGGTGTTACTGTGAATGAAACCACGTTTGCAAATTGAGCGTTTGCAACGACAGAACCACTAGATGGACCAGACAATGTGATAGAAACGTTTGCATATGTTTGTGCATCACCGTCAACACTATCGGCACCAAAACCACTCATTGCAACCAATACTTCTTCTTGAACACGACCAGCACGTCCACCAGAACCAGTAGTTCTTAGGACCCAACCAGTGTGAACACGATTTGATGTGGAAGCTTCTTGTGCATCAACACCAAATAAACCGATGGTTTCACCAGCTGTGTAGGCGTCTGCTTGTGTATTTGCATACAGAAGTGCAACGTTTGCTGCTGTAGGTGCAGCTGCAGCGGCTTTTACGTCTGCTGCGTTGACTATTGTTGAGTTAACTGCCCAATATGGTGCGTTAGCTGCGTTATCGTTATTTCCCCAAGATGACATTTATTTCTCCTTTTAACCGAGGGTTATCTTACTATTTATGTTTTCCAGTTTACTGTGGTCTACCTTTTTTCATCATAGGATCAATTTCAATGGTATCCCTCTTTTCACCAGTCATGGTGGTTCCACCTGACAAAACAGCTGCAGCTTTTGGTTCCTCTTTCACACCCTTCTTTTTATAGATGGATTTAATAATTCTTGCAGATTTTGACATTTGAATTAATTGTTTTTTCTTTTTAGGTGCCACATCGTCAGGATTATTGGCACCATCAGCTGGCAAAGGATCAGCAGCTTTTGGATCCATTGCTTCCGTTTTTAATGATTTTTTGATTGCGGCCGTTGTTTTATCAATCTGTTTACCTGTGGCTTTCATGTGACCTAATAAACGGTCATTAGACTTTTTATAATCACCTTTTGCAGCCAAGTCAGCGGCAGACTTCATTGCACCTTTTTTGTAACGGTCCAACAGCTCAGAAGAAACTTCATTAACAACTCCATTATCAACTTCAACGTGGTCACGAACGTGGCCAATACCACGTTTCTTTTCTTGGTCTTTATAGTCTTGTGCAGCACCACTCATCATTTTATTAACGTGAGCTTTATATGCATCAGGATTACGTTTGAAATGTTGTTCTTTTGCCTTCATAAACACTTTATGTGCTTTTGTTGACATTTTGACCATACTCTGTTTCTTTTCAGGATCAGCTTCACTTCTTGACTTATGGTATAAATCGTGACTGTGTTTTAATAACTTATCTGCACGTGGACCATATTCCGATTCACCTAATGCCTCGGCTTCTTCTTTGATGATTCGACCATATTGATCCATGGTCAATGTTCCTTTGCCACGCATAGAAATCAAACGTTCCACCATCTTATGCAACAAGATATCGGACTTCAAATCTTCACGTGCAAATTCCAACACACGAATCAATAAAGGAATGTCAAATGTGACCGTATCTTTTTTATCAACAGCTTCACCCAAGTGGTCTCTTTTCCATTTTAGGAATTGACCCATTTTGGAGTGTGCAACCTTTTGGTCTTTAGTTACGTGTTTTGGATTGATACCTCTAGAAATCAGATACTGATTCAAAGCAGCATCTTCCGCAATGTTTGCTTTTGCGGACCACGGATCTTTAGGATCTGTTCCAAATGTTGGTTTTTCTCCAACAGTCTTTTTTATTGTTTGAATTTTGCTCATGCTTATGCCTTGTTGTTCATCATTTCTTTTTGAACTTTTGATAACGACTTTTTGGCCAAGTATCTTGCGTGATTCAATGGCTTCAAATCGTGTGTATCATTAATACTAGAGACAAAAGGTCCGTCTTCCTGACTGGTTGGTCCTTTTGCCTCATTTACTTTTTTTCGTCAGTATCCTTCTCTGGCTCATCTTTTTGTTTAGAACCACCATAACGTGAACCTTGTTTGACACCGGAACCACCGTTTGGTTGAGGCTTGTTGCGCTCTTTAACAGCTTTCAACATATCATCCCAACCTTCTCTAAATTGCTTTAATGATTTTGACATAACTTTTGTTTCCTCATTTTCTTCTTTAGTCAGACGTTCAACAGCTTTGCCGATTCCAGCATTTCGTTTGGAAGCGTGGTTCATGAACTTATTAGAAAGGCGTGTATTAATATCTTTCGTATTTGGTTTTTTTGCACTTTTTGCATCACGTTCAAAGTCTTTTGCAAGACTTCTGGAAGCTGCCATATCTCTTGCGGCACCCTTTACATAAGAACCAAGAGTGCCTTTAGATAGTTCATCAATCTGTTCAACTTCCTCTTTATTGAAAGTGTGTGTTGCACCAACATTTTTACGATATTCAAAACGACCTGTTACTTTATTTGCTGCGCTTTTATCTGGACCAAATCCATGTTCACGCCTTGAGGCGCTGCTGATACCCTTTGCGACTTTGGCATCACGATTACTTGTCTCAGGTGAATTCAAATTGGGTTTGTGTTGTGCTGTTCTTTTATTCAAATAACTGGTTGCAAGGCCTGAAGAAATTTCATCAATCTGTTCAACTTCTTCCTTTTTGACTTCTTTCTTGTCACCACGAAGAATTTTAAAATCTTCACCATCAATTTTATTATTGTGGTTTTTATCAATCTTGTGTTGATTGCCCTTTAGTGCTTCTTGCTGTAAAATTTCCTTTACTGCATCTGCAATAGGATCTTTTTTATTTAAGTTAATCATCTTACGCTCCTTTAATGTTTTTTGCAGCTGCGGCCATAGTTTCACCTTTAGCTTGTGCAGCACCGCCGTGGCCAAAGTGTTTTTCTCTATCAGCTTGGTCACTATACTCTTTTGCTTTGTCCATCAAATGAACCTTTTGACGTTTGATTTCTTGAGCATCGTGATGTGCTGTTTCTGGTGTAGATTCTTTTACAAATTCTGTGAATTTTTTCATTTCTTTTTCTTCTTTAAAAAACTTGAACCAAATTTATCTTTTGGATTTTCCATTGGTTCTTTGTTTGTAGAACCACCCAAAACACCAACTACTCCCATTTCAGAACCAGAAGGATCGCTAAATGATTCTCTAAAAGTTACATCGCCTAGACCAGACATAGGGTATACTGTTCCCTGTTGGCGAGTATCATATTCTGGACCAACTGTTGTTACATTTCTCATTCGTTGACTAACAGTTGGTGAATCTGTAAAACGATTACGCTTTACTTTTTCTTTGTCCTTGGAGAAGTTGCTTTCTTTGGGGATTGGGCTGACTTTGTACGTTTCTTCGGTGTAGGTTCTGAAGGTGTAACCTCCACGCTTGCTGTTTCTGTCCCAACGGATATCGTCAGACTTGGGCTCTCCTGCACGATTGTCTGGCGTGATATCTCCTGGACCTTCTGCTCTTGGGCCTGTTCCTGTTGATATTTTTGGATGTCCAAAGGATGTTTGTCCGTTGCGCTTGGCTTTGTAATTCTCAAAAAATCTAGAAGTTTTCTTAACATTTTCAGTTTCCTTAAATAATGATTGTATATTGATTTTACCACGTGATTGTAACCAAGAGAACGCAATTTCATTACAATTTTTGTTCTCGATGAACCTATTTATTTTTTCATAGGTATCACTAATATCCTCTTGGATTTCGTCAAAACTTGAACTGTTGTTGAATTCCATGAAGTTGGAAAAGTTTTGACGGTATGATTCTTTAGATGATTGCGCTAATTGCCACTTATCGAATCTCACCGATTCTGAGATGGATTTAGACAATCTTTCGTTACGTTCTTTACTTGCTTCGTTTGTGGTATTAACAAAAACCATTACAGACTCATAACCAAATTCTTCTAATTCTTCTTTGATGGTAATCATCCTAGTATGGTCATCCGCAGGTCCATTAATAATCAAAGGACCACGGTTACGAATCGCTTCTCTACGATAATCATTCGTCTTTTCGGACAACTTCTGTTTGTCCATCAATAGGTCAAATGCTTGAACTGAATTTAATTCAACTGCTTTAGATTCTGCAATTGCTTCACGAATGATAATATCTTTACCAGAACCAGGACCACCAGTAACAAAGATTGCTTTGAACAATCCACGATTCACGTCCTCATTCAGTCCCATGCCTTTACGAACATCACGGAACAATTCTTTGGCGTGTTTGTCTGCCACATGTGACGGAATGCCTTGTCTGAACGAGTTGAAATCACCATTCTTTGCATGTTCACGCATTTTTGATGCGGACATACCTTCTGCACCTTCGGCATCAGGATCACGTTGGCCAGCAGACTTAACATCAATCTTTTTGAAGTTATACAATTTACCCGGACCCTCACCATTATATTGGTGTAGTTTTTGTTCATATTCTGGAATGCGGTCTGAACCAGCAACCATAATTAGATGGTCATGACCAGCAGCATTTAGTGCAGCTGCGTGTTGTAGGAATGTTGGTTTTTCTTTAGAGGATGCAGTAATATTTACACCGGGGAAAAATCTTTTTGCATGTTTCAATTTCGATGCAACATCCAACGGATTCTTTTTTGCATCCACAGAATGTGAAATAATCACATGGTGTGTTGCATGATAATCTTTGGCCAATTGTTTAACTCTATCAACTAGTTTTTCGTGACCAGTAGTTGGTGGATTCATACGACCAAATGCCATAACCACAGGGTTATGTGTTGCTGCATCTTCTTGTAATTTTTCTAAAAACTTTTTCATATGTTTCTTATTCCAGCAAAATTTCTACGTGAGAATTCCGCACGATTAACAAATTTATCAGTTTCTTTACCGTGATGGAAAACATATCCTTCAGGATTCGCAGATTCGCCGCCATGTGTGTGTTGGAATTCTTGATGTTGGTTCATAACACCAATAAGTGTGTCTTTGGCCTTTTGTAAATGACCATGTAGTTTGAAAAGATTGTTGTAGTGTTTCTTATTACGTTCAATCTTAGACAATTCAGATTTTAGTTCTGTTTGTTTAGCTGTTCTATTCTTTTCAACTTTAAGTTTGTCAATCTCTTTGTTCTTTTTGGTTTCTAACCAGTTCTTAAAGTTTTTGTGATTAGGTTCTTCACCAGTTCTTACTGTGTGATTCATATATGCTTCCAGGTGACCACCGACACCGTGATGTGCGCTGGTGCCAGCATACATGTCATCACCATGTGTGTCATGCACAGCTTGTGCAGCTGCAAGATGACCGTTAAACTTTTTCTGTTCTTCTGGACTGAAATGAACTTTTGATGTGTCCATTCTTGGATCAACAGAGAACACATCAGGATGTTGATTGAAGTTTTCGTGGTCAACTTCGTGTGATGCATTTAGACTTGCTGCATCTTTACCGTGATAGGAAAGGTGTGTAACAACACCAATCTTGGCTTTCTTGACGGCACTTTCGTGTGTGCCATGAGCAGTATACGTTAGACCTGATGGATTAGGATGAAAAGATGTTCCACCACCCTTTTCAGTTTTCTTATCTTCTTTGTCTGTTCCAAACATCATGTCACCTTGATATACACCTTGTTTTGGTGCAATCTTAGGTAAATGTGTCAATGCGTCTTTCAATTTAGCTGCAAGACCTGGTGCATGGCCATGGTTTGCATCCACATCTTTTGGTGTGTAGTTAATCTTTGGTGTTTTGTTGAAAGCAGACTTGGATGCAACAAAGAATTTGCCTGTCTTTGGATGATGACCATAAACAAGTGCTGGTGAACCGTCATATTTTGTGGTCAATTCTGAGGTCTTTTTTCCAGCCTTGATGTGTTCTGCTGCGGCTGCTAAAGAACTGATTGCGTGTGCGGCACCTTTTTCACCATTTTGGAGTGGGCGGTCTTCCACATGCGTCAAATGTTTAATCTGACGGCTGGCGCCTTCTTCAGGATCTTCTTGCTCTGTTAGGAAAGTTTTGAATGATAACATTGTCTACCTATTGAAATACAACACACTTTGGTTGTCCGTAGGTTTATTTATAATGGATTATAACACAGATTAACAAATTTGTCAAATCTTGGCTTCGATATATAGTGAACTAAATTAGTCAAATTTCCATTCACCTGTGGATGCCACTTGTCCTCGGCAATGAACTTTGTCGAATTCTACCACCAAATCCTTGTCGATAATTGTAAAATATGCATGTTCCAGGTCAAGTGGACCTAGTAAAGGAAAGACTTTTTCTAGTGCTGCTGCGTGTGTATCCATCAAAGATGAACACATAGACCACAACCTAGTATCAAAAACATGAGTTGCCCCGTGGATAGGTTCTGACATCCAAGTTGGCACACGTTTCTTAAAAACATACTTACCTTCCAAGCCGACATATTGGTTCATGTCAAAACCATCATCCAGTTGTAATCGTCCTGTTATCTTAAATATGCGGTCAACACCGTCCATCAATTCTGGATTTTGTTGCAAGTAATCTATAACAACATGGGTCATCGCACATTCAGCTTGACTTTTCATACCATTTTTGGTAAAGTGTAGTAAGAAATCAACACCAGAAAGGTCTAAGAACAAATCAACCTTAGATACAAGTTCAGAATATTTGTCTGATAGTTTCTCTAAAGATATATCAGACAGTATGATATATGATTCTGGAGATTTTTTCCTAATGGAATCAACAGTTTCTAGCGTTTGCTTCAAACGTTCATCAGGACTGAAAACACCAATTGCTGGGATTAAAGCGGAAGTTATAATAAAAATTGTTTTCATTTGTACCAATACCAAACATCACATTCAGTTGTAAGAATCTTGTCAGTTCTGCCAGCAGCAAATTCTTTTACTGCTCGATTGACACCTGGAATAACCTCATAGTCGTGGCCAGAGAAAATGCCGCCAGACTTAACTTTAGAGAAATAGTTGTGACAGTCTTTTGTAAGTTGTTCGTAAGTATGTAAACCATCGATGAAGATGAAATCAAATTCACCATCTTCAAAACGGTCAAACACGTTGTCGGAGAAATCTCTAATTAAAACGAATCTATCACCATAAACAGCCATCTCTCTTGTGACACGTTCAAAAAACTCTTGTCTATCATTCAATACGTTTCCATTCCAATCTGTATAGGGAACATATGGGTCAATAGAAATTAGTGTCAAATCTGGATTAGTGTCTAGGAGAAATTTAGAAGTGTGTGCTTCGGAACAACCAATTTCCAGGCCCTTCTTCATACCTTTCGTCAATTCACCAAGACCATATCCTGAACATTTAAAGGGTGCTCGTTGGACACCAAATGCTTGTGTTTCTGTGTTAAATTTAATTACATCACTCATTATACTTCCTTATTAAAATCACTAAAAATTACAAATGGATCCAATCCAAGTTGATGGTCTGGAATCTTATGTAGTTCGAATAAATCTGGTTGTTTGATTGTTGACATTAACATAAGTGTTTGGTCGTCATCTACCATACCATTTTGACCCAATTCAACCAAACTATCTTTCATAAGGGTTTCAAATTTTGGCCATGCAGATTTGCCACCAACAATTTTAGCTCCAAGAATAAACACATCATTTGTTGATATGATTCTTTGAATAGGCGTATCATCATAGTCTTTGTAATTGAATAGATGCATTTTCTCAATATCAAAATCATATGACCATCTTTTACTTTCTGGAACTTTATCTGCTGTTCGACAATAACCGAAATCGAGCCAAGCAACTAAATCTGTATCGACCATATTGTATTTGATTGCCAAATTAACAAACACAGACTTTAGAAAATTAACAACAACATAATGCGGATTCCAATACTCAGGATTCAATCGTTGTGAGGGATGAATCATACTTTGATAATTCTCACTCTTTTGTATATTGTAAATTTCTTTAATTAAATTATCATATTTGTTGAATATATCAAATGAAACCCATTTTGTTGGTCTGTCACCACGCAAAGGTTTTAATTTTTCAATAATATCTGGTGTGGAAAATACGACTATTGGATTTTCCAATTGAGCCATATGTGAGAAACGTTCGATGTATGTGTCGGTAGTTCTTTGTAGATAGTGTGGTAAACCTTTATCTGGAGTCCAATCACCTCGACCAATGTCATAAAAAGCAGTAACGATAGTAATCATTATATTGTCCTAATTGTAATTAATTCTTCAACACCATACTTATCATGGTAAAATTTCTTCAGTTCTGGATCTCTGTCGTATTGGTGAACAATATAATAAGATAATCCATCTCCAGTTTTCATCAAACCATCCTCAAAGATTGGATGTTTCTCTGTAATGAAAGGTGCAAAGTGGTCCTTTTCAACTGGTTTATTTGTAACATGTAGGTTGCAACAGAAACCGTCATTCAGTCCACTAATGAACGTTCTATCGATGTATGGGAACCAACTCATCAAAAGATTGTATGCTGCTTGGTCAGCAACCCAATCTGCTCTGTTCAATGACAGTTGATATAACATACCACACAAGTCACAAACAACTTCTGATTTGCCAGCGAGTGTGCCAACATTTAACACTTCATAGTCCTTAATTTGTTCATAGAAATACGGACCAAAACATTTCAAAATGTTGTCACGGTTCCAATGTTCATTTTTAATTTTGATACATTCAGATACACCAATCAAATCATAACCAGAATTGCGTGTAAGTATTTTTGACAGGTAATCCATAGGATCAAGTTGAAAGATTACGTCACGAACATCGGTGCTTACGACATAACGATATTCGTCAGCATGTTTCTTCAAATAGTCATAAATGTGAATGAATCGTTCCATATGAAACATTGCACCAGACATAGATTGTGCTGATATGGCTGTAAATCCAGATTTTGTGATTTTATCAATTGTTTCTGCTGTGGCATCAATAGCAATTAGAACTTTGTCACCTTTGAAACCACATTCATTGATGGATTGAATCCATGGTTTAACTTGTTCGTAGTTGTAGTTCTTAAATGCACCTATAATCAGGTCTTTTTTGTCCATGGTAAATCTCCATTATATTTTTCAAGCATCTTCTTATTACCTTGTAAGAAGAATTCAGATTGCACAGATAATTGTGTATTACCTGTTCGATAGTTCAAGGTGTATTCACCGTTTGTGTCAAATTTTAAATTGTTGTTTCTCAATACGTGTGTCAACATTCTATCAACCTCTGGCACTCCAGGTTCTCTAGCTTTACGATACCAAATTGGACTCAGTTGTATTGCGGTAAGTTTTGGTAAAAAGAAACAACCAACGTCAACAAAGAAATCACCAATACATGATTCCCATTTACCTAATGATTCACAGTCATCATTACAAACGTAGTTATTGTCCTTGTCAACAATCTTACGCAATGAAAATGCCCAATCGTTAGGTTTTTCCATCACTTTAACCAGAGATTCGATATGGTTTGGATCAAAATAATTATCTTCGTCCAAGAAACAAACCAGGTCACCTTTTGCAAGATAGACTGATGCACCATAGATTCGGTGTCCGTTGAACCGGTCGAGTCCTGTTGGGTATGGGAGGTCTATTAAATCGATATGTGGATATTCACGAGCAATCACACGACCTTTTGGTTGGCCATCTACCACCACTAAGTGTTGTATGTTGTCGTAGGTTTGATTTTTTACAGATTCAATTGCTTGACGCAAATATGGAGCACCCGTTGTAGGTGTAATCACAGTCACCATTGGTTTCATAATTTATCATCCTCTAGTTATTTTTAAGATTGCCTCAATTTGTTTTTCTATTACTGGTTTACGATTTGGCCAATAAATGTATTCTTTATCGCCTGTGCTATGTAGTTTCTTCAGGAAAGGAACTATCATTTTTTCCAACTGGAGTAATTTGTTTTTGTATTCTTCAGCGGTAACTTCAACTGCCTGTCCTTCTGCTTGAACAACAGCTTCGTTTATTAAATTTTTATATTCTTGTTCAGATACGGCAGAAAAACCAAAATCATTATCATGGTCTTGGTATTCTTTTAAAATTTTATCAAAGTCTGTTAATGGCATAATTATTTGTAAGAGTAGTCACACATCATACGGGTAGGATAACCATCACCACCTTGTGTATCACGTATGTTGAGTTTTAGAATATAGTGTCCAGTTTCAATTTCCATATCAATACGTTTACCTGTTCCTGATTTACCACCATAATAAACATTACATGACTTTGGTGTAGCAGCTTCTGTCATATATGTTTTATCAATCTCATACACTTCAGTTTTACCCGTAAGTTTATGAACAATCGTGTATCCGTGGCCAACACCAGAAACTAAAAAGTTTTTCAATTGACTTTTTTGTTTTGCTGACATTGTTTTCCAAACATCTTCAACATAACCCTGTTTCAAGTTGCCGTTATAGATATCACAGAACAATGCATCGTTGATGTTAAACATATCTAGAATTTTTAAACCATCTTTGTTTGTTATTCTTCCAGATTTTATTTCAGCTGGTGATAAAACAGTTCTAACACCAGAGTTGAAGAATGTAACTGTTCCACCAGTTTTCAAACTCAAATAGATTTCTTTTTTACCATCACATATCAATGTAATATCGGTAACAACTGGCCCCAAATTGTTATCCGTTACTGTAATCTTTGATGATATTAAAACTTGTGGTGTGAATACGAAAGGTCTTTTATTATTTAATTCACCGACTTCTTTCACCTCTAAAGTTTTACACTTCTTTAAGTCGTGTAGTTTAGCGATATCTTCAACTGCTTGACTTAATTTTGGATCGGTAAGTTTTTCACCAGACCACCACTTTCTCAAAGCATCAGCAAGTTGTCCCTCATAAGCATTACCTTTATTCTGAACACCTCGGCCACCAGATGAACCAGAACCAAACTTCATAGTTATCTTTGTAACTTTTGCTTCACGTTTTATTTTTGCCAAATCTATATCAGTTTGTAAATCTCTGGTGACATTAATTTTACTGATTGAAGAAGGGTCAATATTAATTGGTGAATCGATGGCTTTGAATTTTGATTTAAGATAGGCAAAAACATTGATAATCTCATCAATTTTTGCTTTGTCACCTTTTAGTGTTTGCTTTATTTCGGTTGCTGTCTTTGGAAAAAACGTGTAGGCCATGATACCCTCAAATAAAGTATTTATCTTATAATTTGAATCTCCTTACCAGAAGTCCAAACCTCTAGTTCAGTTCTCAAACGACCTTCGTTGTGTAGTGTTGCATAACGGTTAACCGCTTTGGTTCTCCACCATTCAATCAAGTTTACCAGTTTGTGTTTTTCATAGTTTTCACCAGGAATAAGCACGTCCGTCTTACAGTTTACATAATCGACCATGTTCTTAAAACCATAGTCTGAGATATAATATCGTTTCTGTTCTGTCAACCCCTTAGCCTTCTCAATCGTTGCTAAGAATGTATCCCCTTCAGGTGTTCCTTTTAAGGCTGCTTTGGTGAGGGAAATAATCTTCATGGAGATTTTTAGTTTCTTACTAGAAGTTTCTTCATCAACAAGTTTACCAACTTTACCTTCCACAAAATCACGCAAATCAGAATATGGTTTGCCGTGCATCATAGGCAAGAAATCGCTATCTGTCAAACCTTTGTATCGAATATATGGTTTCATACCATCATATTGTGATACTGTCTTAGAACTACCATACAAACTGGTAGTCTCAAACAAACAAAGATTCATTCCATATTTCTGATTAACAATTTCACGGACTTCATGTGAGGTGCAAATTGCAGCCAGAAGTTTACCACCAAGATAATTATAACCAAACGGTTGTGCAGGAACAATCACAAAACCCATCATCGCAGAGTTATTGAATCGTTTACCCCACTCAGGTTGTTGCGTAAACACTTGTCCAAGCATTTCATTTCTTGGTTTGCAGTTGATTACAGGTGAACCAAGACGGATGAATCCTACGTATTTTCCTGTGTTGGTTTCACGCACAGCCAACTTGACATTACGACCGACAGGTGGAATGTTCACGTGTGAAGATGTGATGTTTAGTAGATTGGTCCAAGTTTCGTTATCAATTTCAACAACCTCAAAATTCATATCTTTTGGGTGCATCGTGAATTCTTGGAACAATTCATCTTCAATTGGAAAAAGTGGATTCGATGGTAGTTCCGCCAGAGAGTTTAATTTCTGGTCACGCATATACTCATCGATACGGTCAAAGTTACCAAAGTAATCTTCAAATACTTTAGCACAATGAACCGCATCATTAAATTCTAATTTCATACTTTAAATCCATCAAATTTCTTTTGTGGTTTTTCTCTATTACCAAATGTGTTCAACGGTTTATCTGGTGGACCAGAATGACCAGAATCGGTGATACCATCTTGGCCAGATTGTTCAACATCATATAATCTCATTTTAGCCCTGTCAATACCAACAGTAAATCGTTTGTATAGTGTTGGATCATTATATCTATTCTTCAGTTGTTTCACCATGATTTGTCCCATTTCTTCCAGTTCTTCGGATGAAATGAGCGCAAACATCAAGTCTGCGGTTGCTGGCAAACCAAAAGATTCACTTGTGTCTTCCAACCCTGGATCAGATGAACTGAATCCGCTTCTCGTAGTTTGTGTAGCACTAATGATTGGAACTCCGAACTCAACGGCAAGACCTCGCAATTCTTCTGCAATAGCTTTGACGTAAGTATAACTGTTGACGTTGGCTCCTGCTTTGATTCTTGCTGAACAACATATATTAAGATAATCAATGAAAATAATATCAGGAACAAAAGACTTTTTAAGGTTAAGTTCATTAAGTAACGTCCTAAAGTGAATGCTACTTGCAGATGCTGTTGGATATTCTTTAATGATAAGTTTACCCACAGTCTTTTCACGTAGTCTATTAATTTTCTTGTCATACAAATCTTTCGGCAAACTTACAAGGTCATCAACTGTGACATTCAATAAGTTGGCATCAATACGTTCCGCAATCTTTTCTTCACTCATTTCCATGGTGATGTAAAGAACATTTTTACCTTGAACTAAAGCGCCAGCAGCGACATGACACATAAACAAAGATTTACCAACGCCAGTGCCAGCAAGAGCAATGTTAAGTGTTTTATTAGGTAACCCACCTTTTGTGATTTTGTTGAAGAAGTCCAAGTCGAAAGGAATTCGTTCTTCATGTTTGTGATAAAATTCATAACGTTCATCGGAGTTTTCCAAGTAATCATGACCAACAGAACTGTCAAAACTTACCGCAAGTGCGTCAGATAACAATTTAGGTATGGACCCTTTATCTTGGGTTTTGTCATTGCCATCGAGAATTGAAATAGAGCCCAATACTGCATTGTATATGGCCTTCTCTTGACAGAATTTTTCGGTCTTGTCAACCAACCACTCAATTTTGGATTCTTCCTGTTTAGTTTTAACAATCTCTTGTAGACAAGATTCACACTTCTCCACTTCATCATCCGTGAGATTTCGCCTTTCTTTGATGGCCAATTCAATCGCTTCAATCGTTGGTGGAGAATTGTAAGTCTCTGTGAACTTGGAAATCTCATTGAAGATTGCTCTATCGGTCCTATCTGTGAAGTATTCCGATTTAATGAACGGTAGGACCTTGCGTAAGAAATCTTCATTGTAAATTAAATTCTTTAGAATCGTTTGTTCCAGTTTCATCAATCACTTCCTGTTCAATGTTAGATGACATTATTTCCACCAATAAGTCACCAATGTAGTTTTTAAAGTCATTATCTTTTTCCAGCTTGGCTGGTTTCTTTACTGGTGATTCTAACACATCATAAGCAAAAAGTAAATAGACCTGTCCATTTTCTTCCTTAAATTTAACTTTACCATATTTGAATATGGTGTCTTTATAAGGACCTTCCAAAAATTTAATGTTGACTGCTGTTTTATCATCCTTTGGATAGATGAAACAGTAATCTATTCCTTCAATCATTAATAGTTGCCTTTTCTAAATAAATCGATAGTGGGTCAATAGCGCACAGCAGGATGCCGTGGATTTTTGTTTTCGCTATTTCCACCACAATGGCTAAATGCTCCACTATCATGCACCATTCATAGTTTCAACATCAAATGTTTCTTCGATGTTGCTTGTCATAATCTCTCCGGCTGCCACACGATATTTGTTCTCAATGAACTCACGGAATGATTTCTGTTTAAGTATGGGCATCCAGAATTCTTTACTATCTGTATCTTTGATACGATATTTCTTTTCTTCTACTTCACCAGTATCTTTGTCCACCTTACTATACCATCCGTTTGATGGCTTAACCACATGTTTGGATTCAATTGCAAGGTCAAGTAGACCAGACCAGGTGCTGATACCACCATCAAAAGATACGCTAACAGGTATTTTAGATTTTTCTTTGACATAACGAGATTTCTCCACATTGATAATAAAGTTGTAACCGACAATTTCGGTTCCTTCTTTTTCTTGCTGGCGACCAATAATGAAAATATTGTCAGCGCTATAGTATGAACCGGTGCCACCGCCAACAATGTCTTTAGGGAACATACCAATTTCTTTGTATGTGTGATTCACAACAATCATTGGAATGTCCTTCATTGTCAGGTGTGGAGTCACCATACGAAACAAGGATTTAACCTGTTTAGCACGTGACATGTCGGCTACAGATTTACCTTCTAGAGCATCCTCCACTTCCTTTTTTGATGCGAGGTTTCCGATGGAGTCGATGACGATGATGAGGCGGTCGCCTCGTTCCAATTGCGTAAGTTGCTGCATAACATCGAACTTGAGTTGCTCAATATCGGTAAGTGGTGTATGCAGGACACGATTAGTGTCGATGCCAAAACTGTCAAAATAACTTTGAGGAGTACCAAACTCAGAATCATAAAATAAGAGAGCTGCGTTTTCATATTTGTCCAAATAAGATTTTGCCATCAACAGAGAAAACGCTGTCTTAAAATGTTTTGATGGCCCTGCCCACATTGTAAGACCTGGTGTTAGACCACCGTCTAACTTACCAGAAAGTGCCACGTTGATAATTGGCACAGCGGTTGGAATCATATCTTTGTCGGTAAAGAATTTTGATTTTGCCAGAATAGAAGATTCTTTGATGCTACTATTCTTTTTGATTTTTTCTAATATACTCATAATGTTTCCTTTTTAAAAATCACCACCGTCTAATTTCTTCTCTTTGAAGGAATACGGTGCATCGTAATCATACTTAGGTTCCAATTTTTTTGGAGGTTCTTCTATGTGATGTTCTTCATACACAATTGAATTTGGTGTGCTATGTTTCTCAACTATAACTGGAGCTGTTACGATTGGTGGTATTTTATCACCAGTTATATCGTCAATAACAATCATGTTATCTTTTTTAATTTCCAAAACATCAGTTTCAGTTTCTTCCTTTGGTGCAACCATTGGTTTCAAGTCTTTAAAGTGAACAAATGGTTGTTTCAAGTAAGCATGTTTGTCAACAGGATTTTCAATCTTTTCATTCAGTTCTTGTAATGCCTTGACCATATGATCCATGACCTTACTACTATCAACCGACACAGTATCATCTTCCGTTACAACAGCTTCAGGAAGTAAACTTCCAACTTCTTGTGCGGAGAACCCTGTAATTGGAACTCCTTGTCCTGTTGGTTCTTGTGCTTCTTTGTCTAGTTGTCTAGCATTTTCTCTTGCACGTTTAAAGAAGTTTTCAACATCATCAAAACCTTCTCTTTCCTTTAATGTCATATTATAGGCAATCAACAGTAGAATTGCCAATGGATCAAATACAACAATAATCAATATAATAACAAGTCTTACCGCTTTGTCAATAATGTCAGTAGTCGCCTCACCGTATGCCAAGGCGGCAATGTATTTGATTGGTCCGACATCCGCTTCGACCTTCTTAAGCTCAGTAGATAAAGGCGCACGTTCCTCGGAGTATTTGGCAATGGCGGCTTGCGACTGTTGAATTTCTTGTAATATTCTAGTCCTATCTTTCTGTTGACCACGGCGTATTGCTTGCGCCTTGTCGGCACCTTTTTCATCTGTTGAGCGACCCATAGTTTGGTCCACAACCTCATCATACTGGCGAATTGCCTTACGGTTCGCTTCGACATTATCTTTCTCCGTTTTAATCTTTTCATCCAGTAACGCAATTTTATCCACAAGTGGTGCATTGTCTGCTGAATGTTCCAAGTGTGCCTTTGACAAGAAGCCAAAGATACCCATAGATGTAATCAACATCAAAATAGTTACTGCAACAGACAAATAAGTTTTGATTAGTATTGGACATTGTTTCCAGTTTCTATACAACCATGATACCGTTACAAGTTTCGATGCTTCTAGAATCGAACCCATAATGATAACAGGCCAGAAAGAACCTGGAAATATTTGTGCCAAACCAATAACAGAATAGTAACCAGCTACGCCTGATAATGCTATGGCTGTTAGTAAGGTTAAAAATATCATGCAAAGAAGTCCTCTAAAGAATTAGTTTTTTCTGCTGACCAATTCATGCATTTCAAAATTACACTGATTGGTTCCAAGAATGCTTTGTCGAATTGTAAATCATAATCGATATAATTGTCAAGCTCAAATTCTTTTGGTATTCTACCAGGGAAAGAGATAACATCATTCTTAAAATGATTCGGCATTTTCAGATAGGTAAACTTTAACTTTTCGCCTTCTTGGATAAGTGGATATTTCTTGGTTAGATTCATCTGTTTGAGATGGTGGTTATACACAATCGCACCACGAACGTGAATTGGTGTTCCTTTTTTAAACAATAATACCGGATCCGAATACGTATTCAGTCCATTCAAACCACGTGGAAAAGATATTTCTTCCGCTGGTAATGTTCTGAATTCTTTTCTAAACTCGGCAATAAAGTCTTGCACCTGTTGTTCGGTGCCAGTCATCATCAACTTAATTGATTCTTTCATCTTTTCACGAATCGCAGAGGGTGTGGAAGATTTAATCATTTCCAAACCCATCACTTTCATGTATGGTTCAGCATACTGCACACCTTCGTTGTTATACACATTTAGGATATAACGCTTCTTGGCAGTCCACACACCTTTGTCAGAAAGACCTTCACGTTTCATCTGCATCTTCTGTGAATATGCATGAACGTAATCAGCCAATTCTTGATATGATTCGTCTATGTAAGGTTGTATCTTTTCTTCACAGATTTTATCCATGATAGAAATGACTTTCTGTTTGTCACTTTGGTCTTTAATAAATTTATCAACCAACTCACCCATACGTAGATAGATTGAATCGGTATCAGATGCAATCACATAATCAACACCTCTGGTGTCGAGAATACGATTCATGTAGGCATTTATTTTTGCTTCAATCCAACGAATCGATAACTGGCCTGACTGAGTGACTCCCAAAGCCATGCGTAGGTCATAAAACCTAAAATACTGGCTTCCCAAAGCACCGTAGGCAGAGTTAAGGGATACTTTCTTTGCGAGTTGTAGGTTGTTGTATCTGGCGACTCGTTTTTCAATGTCGTATTTTTTTGATTCGTCTTTTTCATTTTCATACTCCTGTTGCGCTTGCAACATCATCTTTTTAAATTTCTTGCGGTCATTATACATTTCTTCCAACATCTTAGGTAAGAAACCTTGTTTATCTGTTCGGAAGAATTGACCGTTCGGTGTAATTGTTGCACCTTCAAGTTTGTTGATTATACACGATTTATTCAATAACTTTTCCACAGAAACAGTTTGTGCCAGAATTCTACGCATTTCATCTGTGTAGTTTTCTGGTTCAATTAGAGTTTCTGGACTAATATTGTATTGCATCATCAAGTGTGGATATAGACTGTTCAAGTCAAATGATGCTACCCAATTATGTAGGCCTACTTGTGGTTCTTTAACATACGCACCTTCGAATGCTGAATCTTTTTCCTGCACATCACGTGGTGGAACAATAATACCTTGTTCCAACAAATAGGAATAAGTCATTGAATCCCACATACGTGTTTGTGCAAAGATATCTTCGTAATTACACTTAGTATCATATGCAAGAGTCAAACCAAGTTCAATCAGTTTCAGTTTGTCATCAATACGTTCAACAAGAACAACGTCACGAATGTTATATTCAATGAACTTTTGGTGATTTAAACGATACAATGCATGTAGGTTATCATACTCATCATATGACAATTTACGTTCACCGATTTCCACGTTTGCAATATTGTCCAAACGATATGATTCTTGTGACTTACCACCTGGCGCATACCACTTGTATAATTCAATATAATCAAGTTGTTCGATACCCAAGAAACCGTAAGCAATCATTTGACGGCCATTGATAATGGTTTTACGTTCTGTGATAAAGTTCCAAGGAGACAACTTCTTAGTTTCATCTTCACCAAGAATTTTACGAAAACGGTTGACCAAATATGGAACGTCAAAGAACTTGGTGTTCCAACCAGTTAAAACATCTGGTGTGAATTGTGACCAGTGATTGATGAATCGTTTGCACAATGTGTATTCATCATTACATTTGATATATGTTATCTCAACACCTGCATTGGTTTCATCCAGTTCATGGTTATAATCACCACAACCCCAAACAATCATACTACCACCGAGAGTTTTTAGACCAATGGCGGTGATAGGTTCATTTGCTTCATATGGATCAGGAAAACCATTCTCAGAACCAACCTCAATGTCAATATTGGCGACATTAATCTTATCAATATCCCAATCAACCATTTTTGGATGTTGGTCAGCAATAAATGCGTATTCAAACCTAGTATTACCAAAGATTTTTGGTGCACCAGGAAGACCGTCATATTGTTTTACGAATTCTCTGGCTTCACGAATACCATCAAATCGTTTTGGAACAAGGTCTATACCATCAAGGGACTTGTGTGTGCCTTTATCTTTACGAGCTGGAAGATAAAGTTGTGGTTCGTAGTCAATCTTTAATCTGATTCGTTTACCGTCTTTGATGCCACGATAGAGAATCTTACCACCATAAGATTGAACGTTTGTGTAAAAAGTTGTCATTAACCTGTAATAATTTGTTGTTGACCTGGAAGAATTAGACCTACACCGAAAATTTGGTCGTAATTTTTGACAAAATCTTCTGCTGGAACATAGTAGTATACAACATGTTCTAGTTTAAAGGCAATAGTTGAATCTGATTTCTGTTCGGCATGGATTGGAAAAGGTGAGAATCCTACATTTGGTGTGCCATCATTACCACGGACAATCGCAATACCTAGTGGATTTTTGATTACCATTTGAGTTTCGGTATGGGATTCGACTTCACCGATGACTTCTTCACCGGTAATTAATTTCATAGCATAAATTTTCATATTCATCCTTTAGCATAAATAATTATATAGTTTGACCTGATGCAAGAGTATATCATTTTTTCGAGATAAAGTCAAGTAAAAAGATGGTATAAAAAGAAATGGATCCACTAACCCTCTTTGCTCTTGCAAATGGTGCTGTTGCAGCCGTTAAAAAAGGTTGTCAATTATACAAAGACATTAAGGGTGCCGCTGGGGACGTAAAGGCTGTCCTAAAAGACCTAGACCAGCAATTTCATAATGCGTATGCTGCAAAAGGTAAGACACCATCTCCTGAGGCAAAGAAACAATTTGTAGAAGAAAAAAATCGCATCATCGAGCTGAATAAGAAAGGTGGTGAGGTTCATAACGTCTATCAGGAAATCGGTGAGTTTCTTGGTCAGTATTATGACAACTATCATAAATGTTTGGCTGTTTTGGAGGAAGAAGAACGCCGCAGTAAAAATGAAGTTTATACTGGTGATGCATCATTAGGTAAACGTGCTCTACAACGTGTTCTAATGAGAAAACAATTGGAACAAATGGGAACCGAGTTGCGTGAATTAATGGTTTACCAATCACCACCTGAACTTGGTGCTTTGTATACTGAGGTTGAAGAAATGATGAAAGTGATGGGCAAAGAACAAAAAATTGCCATTGCGAATCATATGAAAAATAAAGCTATCATAGATGCAAGAAACAAAAAAAGAAAAGAAAAAATGATAATAGAAACAGCTGTCGGTTTTTCAATATTTTTTGTTATCGCTGTTGTTTTTTATATTTTTATGTTAGTTGTTGATGGTAGAATAGAAAGACATCCGGAATTAGGAAATTGTGTGGTTCCAAGGGGTTCATATCTTTATAAGAAATGGACGAAAACTATTTGGTCTGAATGTAATTGAGAGACCTAAGTAAATGATTAATCTATATGGAGCATTTGATTGGTACATAGAATTTTATCTTTATTGTTATTTCTATCCTTACTTTTTGGCCAACAAACTGTCAGAGCAGAATTCTTTACCGCAAAATCCTGGCTTGTGTCGAATATAGACGGCCATATTTTGGATGGGGAAGATGTTGACAAGGTTAGACCGATAGCAAGCATAACAAAATTATTAACTGTTATGGTTGTGATGGATGTCAAACCTAATATGAGTGAACAATTAACACTTACAACAAAATTACAAGATAGATTACCTGCAAAGAATCAAACACTCAGTAGAGCAGATTTGATTTCCATGGCCATAATACACAGTAGCAACAGAGCTGCATATACTCTTTGCGAACATTATCCTGGTGGTATGGAGAAATGTGTTGAAGCTATGAATAGAAAATTGAAATCTTTGAAGATGGAGAATTCTATTGTTTATGAACCAACTGGTTTGGATAAGAGAAACGTCAGCACAGCAAGAGAACTTATATACTTAACGAAAGCTGCATCTGAGTATAGTAATATAGTTTATGCCAGTAGAAAAACTGAAATAAAAATACAAGCGAAAAAGAAATGGTATGTGTTTCGAAACACCAATCCTATGATAGGACATTACCAGAATATCGTTGTTAGTAAGACGGGATTTATAAATCAATCCGGTGGATGCATCACCCTATTATTAGATACGAGCGTGGGTGAAAGAATTATTGTTGTTCTTGGTAGCAAGAATACACACACTAGAATTCCTGAAGCGGAATTTATATACGAGGTGTTTAAAGATTAGTGGTTGCGGGTCACGGAGTTGCACCGGAACTGAGGATTATGAGCCCACTGTGATACTGTTTCACCAACCCGCCAAATTATTTATTATCGAATACGTCATCATACAGTCCCATTTCTTGACTGATTCTGACCATTTCATCTAGAGCCTTTTCTCTTTTTTGACGTTCTAGATTTTGTTGCAAGATTCTATCAAATTCTTCCTGTTCAGCTTTATCTTCTTCAATTTCTTTTGGTGATGGTTTGCGAAAGATTGCATCGTAGTTATTACCATATGTTTCCTGAGAAACACTAAACGGTCTTGGACTAGAACCTTTACCACCATCAGACATTTTATTCTCCGTAGATGTAAGCTATATCTTCAATCTTAACTACGAAATATTCTTGCACACTTGCTGCTTTACTCCAGTCTGGTTGAACTACATCACCAACCTGGACTTCGGTTACTTGAGGACCAATAGCAAGAACTTTTGCTCTATCAGGTTCTTCGGAATGTCTTAGGATGATGCCTGAAGCGGTCTCTTTAATATTCTCAAGTCGTTCAATCAACACTTTGTCGTGCAATGGTTTAATATTCATAGTTATCCTAAAAATGGAGCGGTTCTATTGATTCTCACAACACTCACAGAAGGGCATCCTGTGCAGTTAATACCGAACCGCATAAATTGGAGCGGGATGAGAGAATCGAACTCTCAACTCTAACTTGGAAGGATAGCGTTTTGCCACTAAACTAATCCCGCATAATCATTTTGAAACACACTATACTGAGGAGCAACAAGGCCATCTATTCAATACAATGTGTTTCAAAATGACGCCTATTATATAGGCGCCACCCCGTTACAGGACTTTGTAACGGTCATCCATGATGGTTTTCATCATCACGGATTCTGGTGTGAAACCATCTAGGTCTCCACTCAGCAATGGTTTCACGATTGCTGGTGAGAAACCAGATACCAGAGCAGTACCGCTCTTGTCGAACTTCACTGGAGTGTTTCCATATGAAGCGTTCAAGTTCCAGAATACTACTTTTGGCATTTCATATCCTGCTTCACGATACTTACGTGCAATCATATCGATTGCTTTGTCATCATGTGTAACGCAAGCGTTAAATTGCATGTCTGACAAAATCAGCAACATTGCTGGCATTTCATGCGCTGCAACATTGCCTTTAACAGCAGTCATCAGAACTTTGTCCAATGCTGCATGTAGGTCGGTGCTCATTTGCCAGTCAGACTTAACCATTTGGTCAATCTTTTGGTTGATGTTACCTTTTAGGTGCATCAATTGTGGCTTAGAGCTGAAAGTCAAGAATGTATCCTTGAACTTTCCAACGTTTTTATCTGCTAGGTATAAACCTAGAGACACAGCTACATCCAAACAGGTCAAGCCTGATTTAGAATTAGATCCACCTGCTTTGCAGGTCATTGAACCCGATACATCCACCAAAGGTAGAATGTCTGCTCCTGTGCCCATATAGTCTGGCAATGCATCCCATTGAGCTTGGATCAAGTTCAATTCGGTTTTGTCAAATGACACACCGTAGCTGTTGATACGACCTTTCAATACATCATATGGATATACCGCAGATGCATTTACTTTTACATCAACTGAACGTTCAGTTTCTGGTTTCACCAATTCTGCTACATATGCAGCATAAGCTGGTGTGTTGCGGTTGAAAGCCTTTTTGTAACGAGCAGCCGCTACAGAAGGCACATGGCTAAAGTTGATGTTGTCCCAATCTTTAGCACACATTTGAGTTTCAACCACTTTGGTCATTTCGACCAAAGACTTACGGTAAAACTTTGGAGACATTCCAAAGAACTGACGAATTTCGGCAGCGATTTTACCCTTACGTGGAGTCCACTTTGCAGCCAAGCCGTTACGAGCACGTAGTGCATCACCCAACATGGTGTAAGCAGCAGACTTCATAACGTCAGATTCGAATACGAAAATGTCGTCCCAACGTCCCAATTCAGGAACTTTGGTCATCAAAGCTTTTGCAGCTTCAACGTCAGTCTTTTCCAGATAACGCAAGATTGAACGGAAGATTTCACGTTCACCTGAACCACCACGAATGTCACGTGCCCATGCGGCAACACGCAAAGCCAATTCACGGTTTTCTACGAAAGCTGCCACGAAAGCAGGAGTAACATCCTTACCACGTGATGCACCAATGTTATAGAACAAGTCTACAACCGCATTAGCGGAACTTTGGCGAGCTTTCATACCGTTGGTGGTACGAGCTTCTTGATTAACAACTGCATTTACAAAAGTGTTCATAACTATCTCCTTCAAAAATAACAGGATACTCTTTTCGTTGCTCTACCAGATGAGCTAATCTTCCATGCGGAAAATGTTGGATTCGAACCAACTACCACTCGATTTTAAGTCGAATAATTTTTTGCTGCAAGTATCCTAAAAACAACAGGTAAGTTTTCATCTTTTTGTTTTCAGTGAGAATACGAAACTCACCTTGCTGCTTATGCTTCAGCATACACCTTCAAAGCAATTAAGCTCCAGTGTATACCACAATCGGCAGCCATCAGTTTAATTGATGATGCTGAACCTTACCTAAAACCTTTTCAATCATTCAATACTGTGTATTATAACACAAAAATTTGTTGTAGTCAAGCGGTATGTTGTAAATATACCACAATGTTTGGTGCCCCCAGAGAGAATCGAACTCCCGTAGGTGGGTTACAAATCCACCGTAATACCACTATACGATAAGGGCAAATCTTGGAGCGGGATGCGAGGATCGAACTCGCAACTGAACCTTGGCAAGGTCCCGTGTTACCACTAGCACCAATCCCGCAGAAGTGTTTATTATATATCCTTTTCTTGCTCTTGGCAAGC